>Ga0224528_1000593_pt1 | contig 26985 bp, 18 predicted proteins | sample CBST25metaG_2_FD_179888 | JGI IMG/M metagenome (GOLD analysis project Ga0224528, IMG submission 179888) | Peat soil microbial communities from Stordalen Mire, Sweden - C.B.S.T25 | ecosystem: Environmental > Terrestrial > Soil > Wetlands > Peat | place: Sweden: Norrbotten County, Stordalen Mire...
TGCAATCGCCGCCGCCACACGCATATCGAGGTCTCCTCAACTCATGAGATGACCGCCGATATATAAACGACTCTATTTATGGCGGACTACACTAGCTTTGCGTTGAAATGCGATCGATCACGGAAAGTCGGTGCTCCGGCGAAAGATGGCTGTAGCGCGCCGACATCGTGATCGTCTTGTGGCCAGCGAGTTCCTGGATCTCTTTGATCGACGCCCCGGCCATTGCAAGCCAGGAGCAGAAGGTGTGCCGGTTCGCGTGCCAGACGTATCCGGTGATCTTGGCTTCTTCAAGACACGGCTGGAACCACGAGCGAGTATCGAATCTGTCCTTTGATCCCTCGCGCGGGAAGACCGGATCGGAAGCCTTCTGTAGAGGTCGCTTCAGCGACTCGATAGATTTCAGTGCGTCTGCATTAAGATGCACGGTGCGGGCGGAGCCATTCTTGGTTCTCGTCAGTTCGATTGTGCGCCGCTCCAGATCCACCTGCGACCACATGCATGAATATTGCTCACTCAGTCGCATTCCAGTGTGAACACTAACAATAAACTCGGCCAAGTGCTCCGGGAAGCGCTCTCTAATCACTTTGCAGAGACGATCGTATTCGTCGTGGCTAAGAAAGCGGAGGCGGCCCACTCCCTCTTTCCTCTGTCGCACCATACGCGCGGGGTTGACGACCACTTTGGCATTGCGGACGCCTTCTCGGTAACAGAGCGAGATGAATGCCTTGTAGCGGTTCGCTGTCGCTGCGGTTTTGCAATGTTCTCGAAGCCACCGTTCCAACTCTTGGGGCGTTAACTCGGCAGCTGGACACGAACCGAGGCCGCCGCGCACAATCTCCGCTTTGCTTATGTAGTTGCGCCTGTCTTTGTGGTGCGCCACGAATTCCAGTGCGTCATCGATCAAATCAGATAGTGTTACGGATCTGTTGTCCTTCAGCTGCGGCAGTTTGCGACCGGCGAGTGCATCTGCTTTCCGCATCTGGTAGAGCTTCATCGCGTCCGATTTTCTCCCCACCTTTTCGCGGTGGCGCTTTCCATCGACATAGTAGTGAATCCACCAAATACCACTTCCTGCCGGATTCTCATAAACTCCGCGCTGCTTCGCCATTAATCGTTCCAACCTGAAATTCGGATTAGCATAATTATACATCCGATTTAACGGCCACTTGTTGGCAAGTATCGGAGAAGCGTCTGGCACTGGCAATCGCACCCAAACGAGATAACATGCGGACCCCGGATCGCCCATGCTCTCGGAACGTTGCGAGCGCGGCCCACACCGTTGCTTGCTGCTGGGACCGCGTTTCAAGTCAATGGGGGAATGGGCTGCCCCTCGGAAATAGATCCAACGGAGACCCAATCGGCTGCAACTGTCCAGTTGGGTTGAATCGGCTCAGGGATTGACGTCGTCCCTTGCTTGGGGCTCGTTGGCTTTTATGTTCTTAGGTTGCCGGCATTTGACAAAATGCCGAACGCCTCCTGGCGAAGGCGGGGGGTAGCAACTGCAAGGGGAGGGGGATCTCTCATCCTTGGAACGAGAGCGAAGCGGCAAGTGAAAAGGACGCAGCGCAGCGGAGGGCTGCACAAGCGAAGCGCGGAAGCCTGGGGACACCCCTTGCGGGCGCGAGGGGGCAGAGCACCCCTTAGCTGCTTTTGCTGTTGCTCTTGATTTCCAGACGAGTCCTTGGCTGTTGGCGCATTTGGAACTGACTGAGGGCTTCATATTGCCTCGCAATTGCCAATTCCATCGGAGCATTGATCGATATTGGGCGCCGTGGTCTGGCTGTAGCATATTGCTTCTTGGTGCGTCCCGCGGGATGCCCGCGCTATCCTTATAGATAGCCCACGACCAGCAAGGTTGCCCTCCCATCATGTTTGAACAGGCATTCAAAAGAATTGACGACATCCTCCGCAAGGATGCCGGGGTTTCATCGGAACTCGACTATATCGAGCAGACCTCCTGGCTCCTCTTCCTCAAGTACCTCGACGCTTTGGAGCAAGACCGCGCCCAGATCGCTGCGCTGCACGCGCAGCCGCATACCTTTCTGCTGGAGGAGCGGTTTCGCTGGCACACCTGGGCCATGCCGCTCACCCCGGCCGGCGCCCTGGACCACAACAAGGCGCTGATCGGAGATGACCTCCGCGAATTCGTCGACCTGAAGCTCTTCCCCTACCTCAAGGGTTTCAAACAGCGGGCAGACCGGCCCGACACCATCGAGTACAAGATCGGCGAGATCTTCGGGGAACTCAAGAACAAGCTTCAGTCCGGCTACAACCTCCGCGAGGCCATCGAGCTGGTGGACACGCTGCGCTTTAATTCGCAGACAGAGAAGCACGAGTTGTCGGACCTCTACGAAGCCAAGATCCGCAACATGGGCAACGCCGGGCGCAATGGCGGCGAATATTACACGCCGCGTCCGCTGATCCGAGCCATGCTTGAGGTGGTCCAGCCGCAGATCGGCGAAACCATCTACGACGGGGCTCTCGGTTCGGCCGGGTTCCTGTGCGAATCGTTTGCGCGAATGAACCAAGCGGCCAAGAACGTGGCCAGCCGCAAGAAGCTGCAGACAAGCACGTTTTACGGGCAGGAGAAGAAGCCGCTGGCCTACGTCATCGGCCTCATGAACATGATCCTGCACGGCATCGACGCGCCCAACATCATCCACACCAACACGCTGGAGCAGAACAACAACGACATCCAGGAGCGGGACCGGCACGATGTCATCCTGGCCAATCCGCCCTTCGGAGGGCGCGAGCGGGTGGAGGTGCAGCAGAACTTTCCCATCAAGACCTCGGAGACGGCGTTCCTGTTTCTGCAGCACTTCATTCGCAAGCTGCGGGCCGGTGGGCGCGCGGGCATTGTCATCAAGAACACATTTCTATCGAATACCGACAACGCCAGCATCTCGCTGCGCAAGCTGCTGCTTGAGTCCTGCAATCTTCATACGGTTCTCGATTGCCCCGGCGGCACGTTCCAGGGCGCGGGCGTCAAAACGGTGGTGCTGTTCTTCACCAAGGGCTCGCCCACCCGCAAGGTCTGGTTCTATCAACTCGACCCTGGCCGCAACATGGGTAAGACCAATCCGCTGAATGACGACGATCTGGCCGACTTCATAGCGCGGCAGAAGACCTTCGCCGACTCGCCGCAGTCGTGGTTCGTGAAGGCGGCCAGCATCGACAAGAGCACGTTCGACTTGTCGGTGAAGAACCCGAACGGCAATGAGGAAACTGTTCATCGCTCGCCGGAGGAAATACTCGACGAGATTGCCGCCCTGGATGCGGAGAGCGCCGAGATTCTGCAGGGCATCCGGGGGCTGCTGTGAGAACCGGGTGGAGCAGCAAACGGCTAGGCGACGTCTCTGAAATCAGATATGGCTACACAGAATCGGCGAGTTTCGAGCCTGTCGGTCCGCGGTTTCTAAGAATCACCGATATTCAGGAAGAGCGGGTCTGTTGGGATAGAGTCCCATATTGCATAATCGCCCCGGAACTTCTGCCGAAGTTCCGGCTTGAGACCGGCGACATCGTTTTCGCCCGGACAGGCGCAACTACCGGCAAGAGTTTCTTGGTGTCGGACCCGCCAGCGGCAGTCTTCGCGTCGTACCTCATACGGCTTCGAGTCTTGTCGGACATACGTCCCAGCTATCTGAGCTACTATTTCCGCTGGGGAGTATATTGGGCTGCTATCAAAGAAGGTTCGGCTGGAAGCGCTCAGGGAGGGTTCAATGCGAGCAAGCTAGCCGACCTGGAAATCCCCTTCCCTTCGGGAACAGAGCAGGAGCGCATCGTCGCCATCCTCGATGAAGCCTTCGAAGGAGTCGCTACAGCCCAGGCCAATGCCCACACGAATTTGCAAAACGCTCATTCCCTCCTCGATGACTATCTAAAGGCCGTCTTCATGCACCACGGCAAGAAGTGGGTGGAGAAGAGGCTCGACGAAGTGGCTAAGTTTAGCAGCGGAGGTACACCGCCCAAGCAAAATGAGAGTTATTGGAGTGGGAAGATACCTTGGGTTTCGGGACGTGACATGAAATCAACCCGACTATCCGATTCGCTGCTTCACATTTCTAAGTCCGCTGTTGATGGGTCCTCAACTCGCATGGCACCGACGGGGACACTGCTGATTCTTGTTCGGGGAATGGGACTTGCGCATGGCGCCCAAATCGCCGAGTTGATGGCGCCGTGCGCTTTTAATCAGGACATCAAGGGGATTCATCCTGAACCCGGTTTGATACCCCGGTATCTTCTCTTCGCTCTGCGGGAAAGAGTCAATTCTAGCGGCACAGCCATGAGTAACGCGGCTCATGGAACACTCAAGATAGACTCAGCCGAACTGGTGGGCCTGACTATCCCTGTTCCGCCGCGCGAATACCAGCAGAGGGTCGTTACCAGAATCGATTCCCTCACTGAGGAGACGCAACGCCTTGGGTCCGTCTATCAGCGCAAACTCGCAGCCCTCGATGAACTGAAGCAGTCCCTCCTCCACCAAGCCTTCACCGGCAAGCTGTAACGAATCTTGAGTAGGTAACAGTTTGTAACCAACTGGAGGCTGAAGACATCACAGCCGTGATTCTCCATAAGCATTTCTCAAAAGGATGGGGACTAATGGTCCCCCTCCTTTGCGCATCCCTTTGAATTGTGGCGGATCGGAGGGACGAACGGCGGGAAAACGGTTTTCCGGTGCTGGCGTTGCTGGAGTATTCTTTGACCACAACCATGTCCGCCCACACCGCTCTCTTCGAGAATCAGCCGATACGCCGCGTCTACGATGAGGCCACCGATACCTGGTGGTTCTCCGTGGTGGACATTGTTCAGGTGCTGACCCAACAGCCGGATTCGACGACCGCGCGCAAATACTGGAACAAGCTCAAACAGCGGCTGCGCGAAGAGGGAAGCCAACTGGTGACAAATTGTCACCAGTTGAAATTGACCGCCGTGGACGGCAAGCAGCGCCTGACGGATTGCGCCCAACCCGAGACCCTCCTTCGCCTGGTCCAGTCCGTCCCCAGCCCCAAGGCGGAGCCCATCAAGCTTTGGCTGGCCAAGGTCGGACACGAACGTTTGCAGGAGATCGCCGATCCCTCGCTTTCGATCGATCGCGCCCGCGCTCTCTATCAAAAACAGGGCCGCAGCGAAAAGTGGATCGAACGCCGCCTGAGCGGGCAGGAGACGCGCAACAAACTGACGGATTACTGGGCCGGGCATGAGGTCAAGAAGGGCGAGGAGTTCGCCATTCTGACCAACATCATTCATGAGGAGTGGTCGGGCATCTCGGTGAAGGCGCACAAAGACATGAAGGGGCTGGAAAGCCAGAATCTGCGCGACCACATGAGCGAAGCCGAACTGATCTTCACCGCGCTGGCCGAGCTTTCTACGCGCCAGATTGCAGAGACCAACGAGGCTGTGGGCTTGCCGGCCAACAAAAAGGCCGCTAAGACCGGCGGCAGTATCTCCAAACGCGCGCGGCTCGAACTGGAGAGCAAGACAGGCCGCAAAGTCGTGACCGGCGACAACTATCTTCCCCCGTCAAAACCGAAGAAGAAGCTGAAGCCGTGAGAAACGAATCCGAGACCCGCGCCGAACTGATCGAACCCGCTTTGCGCGAGGCCGGCTGGGGCGTGGCCGAGGGTTCGCGCATCCTTCGCGAGTTTCACATCACCAAGGGCCGCCTGGTGGGCAAGGGGTTTCGCGGCGAGCCGGGCATTGCCGACTACGTTCTCGTCTACCGGAACCTCAAACTGGCGGTGATTGAGGCCAAAAAGGAAGAGCTCTCCGAATCGGAAGGCGTGGCCCAGGCCAAACACTACGCCGCCAAGATGGCGGTCCGCTTTGCCTATTCGACCAACGGCCACAAGATCTATCGCATGGACATGGGCGGAGTGCCGATCCAGGCGCCAGCCGCCATGGACAGGCCAAGCGGGCCGCTATCTGTTGCCAGCGACGAAGGGCCGACGGATCGCTTTCCCACCCCGGATGAGCTTTGGGCACTGACCTTTGCCGAGCCCGACGCATGGCGCGAACGCTTTGCAAATATCCCCTTTGAAGATCACTCAGGCTCGTGGGAAGTGCGCTACTACCAGGACACCGCCATTCAGCGCGTCCTGGACGCCGTGGCCGATAATCGGCCGCGCATCCTGCTGACCCTGGCCACCGGCACCGGCAAGACGGCCATCGCCTTCCAGATTGCGTGGAAGCTGTTCCACGCCCGCTGGAACCTTTCGCACGAGCCCACGCGGCGCCCGCGCATCCTGTTCCTAGCCGACCGCAACATCCTGGCCGACCAGGCTTACAACGCGTTCTCCTCCTTTGCCGAGGACGCCCGCATACGCATTGCTCCTGATGCAGTTCGCAAGGCAGGCAAGGTGCCGACGAACGCCAGCATCTTCTTCACCATCTTTCAGACCTTCATGTCCGGGACCGGCGAGGATGGGCGGCCCGCCCCCTACTTTGGCCAGTACCCGCCGGACTTCTTCGACCTGATCATTGTGGATGAATGCCACCGCGGCGGGGCGAATGACGAATCCAACTGGCGCGGTATTCTGGACTACTTCGCGCCGGCGGTCCAACTCGGCATGACGGCAACCCCCAAGCGCCGCGACAACGTGGACACCTATGCCTACTTCGGCGAGCCTGTCTACATCTACTCGCTGAAGGACGGCATCAACGATGGTTTCCTGACCCCGTTCAAAGTGGTCCAGGTGTCCACGACCATCGACGACTACATCTACACGCCGGACGACAATGTTATAGAGGGCGAAGTGGAAGAGGGCCGGCGCTACGTCGAGTCGGACTTCAACCGCATCATTGAGATCAAAGAGCGCGAGCAGACCCGCGTGAACATCCTGATGAGCCGTGTCGATCAGCGGGAGAAGGCGCTGGTGTTCTGCGCGACTCAGGCCCATGCCGCCGCCATTCGCGACCTGATCAACCAAAAGGCGACGAACAAAGACCCGTTCTATTGCTGCCGCGTGACGGCCAACGACGGCGCGCAGGGGGACCAGTACCTGCGTGAATTCCAAGACAACGAGAAGACCATCCCGACGATTCTGACCACCTCACAAAAGCTCTCGACGGGCGTGGATGCGCGCAACATCCGCAACATTGTGCTGCTGCGACCGATCAACTCGATGATTGAGTTCAAGCAGATCATCGGGCGCGGCACGCGGCTCTACGATGGGAAGGATTTCTTCACCATCTACGATTTTGTCCGTGCTCATGAGCTTTTCCTCGATCCGGAGTGGGACGGAGAGCCACTGGACCCTGAGCCGGAGCCAGAGTCGCCTGGGCCGCGGCCGGCGCCTCCTGTGCCGGGGCATGAGCCAGAACCGGAGCCGCCAGAGCCGCGGCGGAGAGTGGTCATTACGCTGGCGGACGGCAAGGCGCGGCTGATTCAGCACATGACGGCCACGAGTTTTTGGGGCGTCGACGGCAGGCCTATCTCCGCGAATCAGTTCCTTGAATCGCTGTTTGGAGCGCTGCCCGAGTTCTTCAAGGATGAGGACGAGTTGCGGGCCATCTGGAGCAAGCCGAACACGCGTCGTGCTCTGCTGCGGAACCTGGAAGACAAGGGATTCGATAAGTCTCAATTGGTCGAGATTCAGCGCGTCCTGGATGCTGAGCAGTCGGACCTCTACGATGTTCTGGCCTATATCGCATTTGCCTTACCGCGCATTACCCGGCAGGAGCGCGCCGACCGGGCGCGGCCTTCGATCCACGCTACCTTTGGAGAGAAGCAGCAGGCATTCCTAGACTTTGTGCTCTCGCACTACGTGGCGGAGGGATTTGAGGAATTGGATCAGGATAAGCTGGCCCCGCTACTGCAACTGCGGTATGACGCCGTGTCAGACGCGATTCTGGACCTGGGCCCGGCGCAAGAGATCGGGAAAATGTTCACCGGCTTTCAGCAGTTCCTATATTGACCAATCAATCCCAGGACGACAACCCAGCAAGAATCTCACGTCTTTACAGACCGATTCCGACAGCCTGCTCTCGCTGGAACAGGTTCATGATTTCTACGATCTGTTTCAACTCGGCGGGTTGAAGCGCTGAGGAATTAGACACTTCCTTTCCAAGTTCCCTGCCAAGTGTTTCGGTGTCGTTGGTGAAAATCTGGACATCGTGGCGCGCTCGCGATATTGATACATACGCCATGCGCTCATTGATCAGCCCTTTATGGATGTGCTCGGAATCGATATGGACAAGCACCCGGTCAGCAGTCTGGCCCTGGCTGCTGTGGCTGGTCACGGCGTAGCCGTGGTCCAGATGCGGATGCTGCCGGGCATTGAACTCCACCACGCGTCCATCGTCCATGCGAAGGGCTAGGTTCCCGTCTCCGTCGATCTTCTCAAGTGTACCCAATTCACGGTTGGCAAGTTTCTCAGGATAGAAAGGAGCTGTGAGCTGTAAGCGGTCGCCCTCAGCAAAGATGCGCTTCGCCTCCCTGTACACCGTGACGCCCTGCTGACGCTTTGGATCGTAGCTTACTTGCTCGCCGCCTCTACGCTCGACGGTTACGACGTTTGCGGTATGATCCACGCGCACGACGCGCACGTATTCTCCGGCGCTGAAGCCGTGGACCTTACTGTTCTTTGCGAAGCGAACAACGTTTTCCAATTCGTAGTTTTGCGCCCACATTCGATCCGCGCCAGTCAGATCCTGTCGTGAATTCAACACTCGTACTGAGTGGTCTTCGCTTTTAACGAGGCCAGCAGCCTGCATCGCTTTATGGATACGTGAGTTGATCTCTTGCCGCGATTGATTGTCAGGGGAGACGACTAGCGTGTCTTTGGGCTGACGCACGTATTCGTGGGCGATTTCTGCGATGCGCTCATCGCGGTCTAGAATTTGATGCACCCGCCCCTGTTTGCTGATATTCGCTACGGCTTCCTGCACGTCGCCGCGCGCAAGCTGCTCCACGACTTGCCTAAGTGCCGGATCTTTCTGCCTGATGATTTCGTCCAGGTGTGCCGTGCGTAGCCCGGTTTCCTGCAACTGCGCATAGGGTCTTCCTGCCTCCACGGCTTCATGCTGCCGCGTGTCGCCGACGAGAAGGACGCGATCATTCTCTTTCAACCGTTCGATGAATGTGTGCATCTGCTTGGTGCTCACCATGCTCGACTCGTCGACGATGAAGAGGCGTTTTCGTCCGTCGTCGGTCCGGTCGCTGCGTGTTAGGTGGCGCTGCAGGGTCTCTGTTTCCATCCCTGCCTCGGCCAGCTTTTGCGCTGCGCGTGAGGTTGGCGCGAGCCCCTTGACCTCATAGCCTGCGCTCGAAGCGGCCTCTTGGATGGCGGCGAGAGAAGTGGTCTTCCCGCCGCCTGCCACCCCCTCAAGAGCCATCATCCGGTCGCGATTCTCCAGAACCTCAGCAACGGCCTGTCGCTGGCTCGTACTCAAGTGCGAGTGGTTTGCTTGCACCTTTTCCCTTGCCTCGCCATCCGCGAGCACAGCACGGTTTCCCTGTCCCAGGTGCATCTGTTCGATAATCTCGCGCTCGTAGCGCTGCATTTCTGGCGTTGTAAATGCACGACCTGGGAGCCCGGCTTTACGATCAACGTCGATTAGTTCGCGCGATGCAACACACTGCTCAAACTCGGCCTTGATTTCCGGCAACCGCGTGGTGCCCATGCTGTGCCTTAGTGCATCACGCAATAGCGCGCGTTCATCAACCACCGCCTCGCGTTCCATACCGCGGTCGCTCGCGAACTTGACCGCACCTTGAGCGTCGTGCTGTGCCTGCTCCGGTTGAAGGCCGACGCCCTGCCGCTGCTGCGCTTTTGTGATCACTTGTTGAGGCTGGCTTCCATAGGCCGTTGATGCCGCCAAATGCTGAGCCCGTACCTCTTCGCGGTTTAAATCGAGCTTTGCAGACCGCGTTTTGTGCGCAGCAATCTGTGCCGCTTTAGGCCCAGACAACCCAAGTTCATCAAGATGCTTCGTGATTTGCTGCCGTCGCGGACTCGAAGCCTCCAGGTATTCGTGCGTGTAGCCTTTGATCTCCGGCTGTCCGTGTTCACCGCGCTCAATTTCATATCCGAGTTCCTGCAACCGGCCCGCCAACTCCGAACGATAAACCGCCGTGGCGTATTGCTGCGTTCGGTAAAGCTCTTGTGGCTGCAACGCCCGCGTGTCTCCTTCGGCTGTCTCGGCAATGTTAAAGATGACCGCGTGTGTGTGCAACTGTGGCGCAGCGTAGCCCTCTACAGGGCGGCTGCTGTCATGCTCAAACTTAGCTACAATCCATGCGCCAGTGGTCTCCGCCGGAACATTTCCGCCGATTCTCGCCTGGACATACTTTTCCAACTCATTAAGCGCCGTCCGCACACTTTCCCGGTGAGCCGCCGTCACTCTATCGTCACCACCTACCAACGCGGTAAGGGATACGCTTTTCGGCGCGGAAAACGTCGCATCCCATCCGGCCCGGTGTTCCATGGCGCGCACCACTTCGCCGCGCTCGTTGGCATACATGCGAGCCGTTTGGTGGCGAACAAGCTGCTCGCCTGTATAAGGGTGCTGGCCTTCGGAGAGGCGAGCGAACTGCTGCTCGCTCACCTCTCCTTCCAACCCATAGCGTGCGGCGAGCATTCCTTGCCACTCGCCGCGTATTCGGTTGTCTGCTGTGTAGTAGTTCTCTCTGGCATTTGAGAACTCTTCTTTGTGGTATTGCTGTGCCTGTCCTGCGCTGATTGGCTTTGAGATTGTTAGCATAGTTTACTCGAAGTAGAATTTGTGCTCTTCCAACTGTGGATTAAGTTCCATTCCCTGCGGGCCCATTGGTGGTTTCACTGGAAGCATAGCCTCGAAAGTGTTGCCATCACCTCGTGGATCGATCTTCCGCTCAATGAACTTCTCATGGCGATTCTTCAGCTCAAGGTACGGAACCTGAAGCCGCACTACATAGTTTCCGTGCTTCAGAAAGCCTTGGAGTGGTTCAAGCCCGCTAATCTCTGACGCCATGACAAGAGGCTCGCACGAGATGTCGCATTGCTGGCTAGCTGTACTGCGTGACTGTGGAAACTGCGTGTTGCTCCGGGTCTCCCGATAGCGCTCAATTTTGATTTCTCCGATGGCTTTGGAGATCCACTCCGCAGCGTTCGGCTCGCTCGTCTTCAGAAATATCTTTGTCAGTGGCTGCGATAGCATCGCCTCCGTGATATGCCCATAAAGCACCTCGACCTGCGCCTTCCCCTGGAACCCAAGAACGATTGGACAGTTCGATTTTCGACTTTCGGTGATCGCCGTTGTCAGTTGCGGAAGCCGCTGCAAGCTCGCCAGCTCATCGAGGACAAACCATGTTTTCCTCTTGGTGGTCGATCCATCGTCCATCGTCCGCAATACGAGCAAGTCAAGCCAGAGGCTGATCAGTGGGCGAAGTCTCTCCCGGACTGTGGGTCTGGAAGTGATGAAAATCCACCCCTTGCGTTCCTTGGCCCACTCTACCGTGCTCCATCGCTGTTTCGTTTCGGTATCGCACGGCAACAGCCTAAGCGCGTCTGCCACCATGCCGAGGGAGCCAAGCACGCCGCTCCGTTGCGGCCCGGCACCGGGATCAATCATTGCGGCTAGCTCCGTGCCTTTCACACGTCGGTCGATCTCCTCTGCATTCGACATCCACGCCGTCAATTCCTGAGGCGACGGCTTCAAATTCAGCAAGTGTGCGAAGATCTTTCTGGGCGCTTCCACAAAGAAGCGGTGTCCCTGCTCCTGGTCTGGGAACAGCGAAGCGGCCACGGAAAGCGCTTCTGCCGGGTGTGGAACCTCGTCACCGGGCGACCAGAAAGGGCAGCGGGAATCCAGCGGATTCAAGATAACGTCCCCACGCGCCGGGTCGTAAAACTGCGGCAGGTATTCCATCGCAGGGTCGTACACGATGGCCGTTTCGCCGCGTTCCGCAACTTGGCTCATAATCTGTCGGATTGTCGCACTCTTTCCGTTGCCGACATCACCCACCACGAGAACATGCATGGCCTCACGATCCCGAGGCATACGTATCCAGCGACTGGCTCTGTTGAAAAAGGTGCGTTCGACCCAGCTCTGCGCCTCATTGATGATTGCTAGACCGTCCGGCGGATATTTCCGCAGCCATGTTCTTCGCGTCATCCTGTTGTTGAAATCCATTGTCCTAACAAGTTCGGGCCCACGAAGACGCCTGCCATGCCTGCGAATCTCCCTGCGTTTCCGATCCCTCGGAATCGCAATGAAAAGCCCAAGCACAAAGACTCCGCATCCCCCCCAGGCAGCAGTTCTCACCAGCGTCCATGCCGACTGATCCAAGTAGATCCAGTGTCGCAGGTATGAGTGCAGTTCCTGATTGCTGAACACGTCATCATTCCACACGATTCTGACTACGCCGTTCATCCGCGCTTGGTCTGTTATCACATATGCCGGCGTCCCATCGGCGGCTGTCCTTTGTTCGACCTCGTTGCCGACAGCTAATCGCTCCTTGCCCCGCGCACTTACGGCATCAATCAATGCATACTTTGCACTGCTCGTCGGCAACAATTGCCGGCGGACCGAGGTCTTCAGATAGATCGGAAGGTAGTACCTCTGCAATGATGTCCATTCATGCTTCTGTTGCCAGCAAAACACCCCGACGGCAGCCGCCAATGCTACGAAAAAGACCCCGACCCGCCACACCGGCATCCGGCTTGGCCATCCCCGGTAAGCCATTCCCTCTGATTGCGTCATGCTTAGTTCTCTCTTTCTTGTTTGGTATCGGCTCCGACGCTGTGCGCTGCTGCAGTCTGTGAAGCAACTTCTGCGAGGAGTTCCAGCGCGCGCTTTGCCTTGCTTTCATCAGTGCGCCGAATCAATTCCTGCATCGCCTCTGCCTTAATTGATTGGCCGCTGGATATCGAGTACATGAGGTTGAGCAGAATTGTCCTGCTCGCTATGATTTCCGCTAGTAGCACGTCGCCAAGAATGACTCCGTCGCTACTGTTTTTCTTCAGAAGTTCCTCACGCACCCACTCTGAGATCGTGAGGTCTCGTGCGTGCGCACGCGCTTCTAGAATTGCAAATTGCTTTTCTGACACCTTGGTGCCGATTGACTTGATACGGATGGAAGGTTTCACTGGCAATTACCTTGTCATGAGGGCAAATGTTTCGGCTGTAATATCAATGAGTTACTCAAGAGGACCGCGATTGCTCCGGTACCTCCGTGGAACATGCGATGCTACTTGTTATCAAGGAGTTCCGGCACGGTATCCGGTGGTTACGGAGCAGCACCCAATCTGGGGTGATGTGTCCCTCCGTCTACAAAAATAGCGCCGGTCAACACACTTTCGAGTTGACCGGCGATACGGAGGCCTCCGAGATGGTGCCGCCGGCATATCCCGCAGAATTAGGTATGATCGCCGCGCACAAAACGGAGGAGTGCGCTTCTTGGAATCAATACGCGTCGGCCTATACGGCGAGTGGGCAAATCCTTGAGTTGAATTAGGTAGTCAACTTTCCTGAGCGAGATCGACAAGCTTTCTGCCGCACGTCGCTTGCTCAGAAGTAGGGGATCAATTAAGGGCATCTCTTTGCGTGTCATGGCATGAAGATACGTCCACACGGGCCTTCGTGCAGGTAACAGAGCAGGCGTAAAAATTTTATGTCTTATTTGTAACGATCATCAGTCGTCCGCAATTGCTTGGAATCACTCTCCACTGCTTTGTAGAAAGGCGGGCGGGCACCTCGCCGATGCTGGGCGCGTGATTGCCGGTCGCTCAATGGGCCCGGATCGCGGCCGAAAACGGGCAAGGAATCTGATACGTGGTCGGAAATCTACTCTGACTAGACCTCGAACTTAAAAGTGCCGTTCTCGCGCTCGAACGAAATCGCAAATTGTGGTCTGGGCCTGAAGGCTAGCTCATCAATGAACGATGGACGTTCTTTTGCGGACCATGTCGTTGCCCATTTTGATGGAATGCCGAGGTTGACGTCTTTGGGCCATTGCCACCGAGGATCTTCAAAGAGCTTCCCAGATGTAATCATCTCTTCAATTTCGTTTGCTACTTCGGCGTGTCGTTCCCGAAATCTGCGGAGTTGCATCTTGATGACACCATCACCAACCGGTTCCCCTTTGGTATTCTCTTTTGCGCCAGACGAACGTTTTGCCTTTGGAGCACGTTTCGAGTCGGCCGGGGGAATTGTTTCGGCGGCGCTCCATAACGTATCCAACTCCTTCAAACAGTTTTCGTCGAGTTGGTGCTTAAAGTAGGTTTTCAAAGTGTGTAAACCGACGCACCGAGCTGACAAGCGCATTCGTCCATAATTCTTGCCCCACATTTCGCTGACCTTCTTTACTGCATCGTCAGTCTTAAAGATGAGGTTTTGCAGGGCGTACAGCATGTCCTCGTATTCCACATCTTCGTCTCGAATGTGATTTTGAGGCCATTTTAGTGTCAGTTTCGCCGTGTTGTATGGAGATGTGTTCAGGATTTGATGGCTCGCTTCTCTCAGCCTTTGCATTTTTGTAATGAAGGAGTCCAAGAGCTGTCCATGGCCTTCAAGCGAAGAGAACATTTCTGTATGTTGATAGGATTTCCAAGAAAGCCCCTCGTGCACTCCGCAGAACAGTTCGTGCAATACTAAAGGGAGATTCAGTTCGTGCCCCGACTTAGCTGCCCTTGCTGAGAGCGTATCGAGCGCCCTGTGCACTTCGTCATACTCCGCGGCGCACCGCCAGAAGTTGTCAAGCCAGGGTTGCCCGTGTTTCTGTTTCAAGAGAAATACCTCACCGTATCGGGTGCAAGGCTTTACTTCTGCGGGTTGATATGTGGGGCGTTTTCGCTGCTTCATGTGCAACGTATCGGCACATTACCCCCCGCTGCATAGTGGCTGTTTTGGTGGCTGTTAGTTTTGTCCTCTGGTGCGCAATGGTGCGTTAGAGTTCGCAAACATAAGACACTCATACCATTCACGATAAATATGTTGTGCTCACGAGTGCGTACGTGTGCACTCTCATGCATCTGCGTCTAGGCGGACTCAAAATCCGCCGACCGCAAGGTCATGGGGGTTCGACCCCCCCTCCCGGCACCAAAGTTTTCCTCTTGCAAGACGCTTAGATTCAATTATATAAAGCTGTGCACGTCTCGCCAGCCGACGTGCGAATCACCTTCTCTCGAAGGTGTACCGACAGCTTTCGGTACAATTTCAGTACAGTGCTGATGCATAACGCTGTACTGGAGATCGATGGCGACCCTTGTCAAAACCCCGTCCTCTACATGGAAAGCGATGATCCGCAAAGCGGGATGGCCGACCGTAGTCAAGACCTTCCGGACCAAGAGAGATGCCGAGGACTGGTCTCGGCGAACCGAAGACGAGATGGTCCGCGGTGCGTTTATCCAACGGGCGACCGCCGACCGCATGACAGTGGAGGCTGCGCTCAAGCGCTATCTTGCAGAGGTCGTCCCTACAAAGCGGCTGACCTCCCAGGTTGCTGACATAAAGCGCTCCAGGATTCTCATCGAACATCTCGGCAAATATTCTCTGGCGGCGCTGAGCCCAGAGATCGTCTCGAAGTTCCGCGACCTCAGATTAGCGGGGGACGACCGGAAGGACGAACATGGCAAGGCCCGGCCAAGAGCAAACAATACGGTGCGTCTCGATCTCGCCTTGCTCGGGCACCTGTTCAGTATTGCCATCAAAGAATGGGGAGTTGGACTTCCGTCAAATCCAGTTTTCAACATTCGACGACCTGCCCCAGGGCCGGGCCGCAATCGTCGGCTCAATCAAGACGAGGAGACGAGAATTCTAGCCGCAGTGGACCGACACTCGAACCCCATGCTGGGTTGGATCGTGCGAATCGCACTTGCGACCGGGATGAGGATGTCAGAGATTGTGACTCTTCAGCGTGACCAAGTCGATTTAGCGCGGCGTATAGTCCGGTTGGTCAATACCAAAAACACGCAACCTCGTACCGTGCCACTGAATTCCGAGGCGACCAAGCTTTTCCGTCAGGCCCTTAATCATTGCATTCGCCCCAGTGATACAGACTTGATTTTCTTTGGAGAACCCGGCCGCGACGGAACACGAGGGCCATATCATTTTGACCGCATCTGGCAAGATATTAAACGCGAGCAAGGGTTGAAGAACTATCACTTTCACGACCTCCGCCATGATGCTGTCAGTAGGCTCGTTGAAGCTGGGCTCTCTGATCAGGAAGTCTCCGCAATTTCGGGGCATAAGTCGATGGCGATGTTGAAGCGATATACACATCTACGTGCTGAAGATCTGGTCGCTAAGCTCGACCGGATTTCGGAAGGTCGAACCGATAGGCCATAGGAATCGACTTGAGAGACTTTGAAACAAATTGGGGATGCACATTTAAGATTTCCGCTATCTTAACTCGCTGCACCCCGAGGCAATCAACATCACGATTCTCTTTTTCTGGTTCGACACCTTCTCGTCAACCAGATTTCGAGCAGCGTTCCACAGCCTATCGGAGTCGCAAATCCCAAGATCCAGGTCGTCAACCAGATGGTTAAGGAAAATTGCAACCAACTCGCCACCGACAACCATTACTGAGGAACGGCAACTTGCCGTCTCAAGATTATGCAACTCGGCTAGGTATTTCGATCGATTCCGAATTTGGCGCTTGTAATTTGCGTTTGAGACTTCGGGCGTCTTGTCAGATGGTTTATTCCGCCTGTGTTCCGTGCAGTACTTCGAACTGGGGACACTGTGAATTTCATTTTCCCAGTCAAACCTCGAATCCTTATTCTGCTTGAATGCTTGGACCTCTGTTGGCTTGTCGCAAAATGCGCATCGCTCGTATATTTTTGTCCTGCGGAAAGTTACACCTCGGATAAGTTGTTCCTTTGGTACTTTTGCGGCAGAGTTCTCTATCAACGAACGTATGGTGGCAAGCGTTTGTAATGCCTCAGATTCAGGTGACCAACGCTCGTCCGAAGTCCCTCCAGCAATGGCCGAACTATCGTCAAGCAGATTAACGTGGGCCGTTGCTTGGGCGAAAAGGTCATCAAGTTGACACGGCGGATAGTTAGCTGCCTCAATGAGCTTATGTGCTTTGCGAATTCTATTTACAAGGTGAATATATCCATGTATGCGCCAGTAACGCACAAGACTGAATCTTGCGTGCCGGGTGCGAGGTCTAAATCGAGAGTTTGCACCTGATATGTATTCCGCCAAGGGCGAATCGATCAGCTCCGACAGCAAACTGAAAATGGAAGTTGACCTTGACTTCGAAGAATATGGCCCCCATTTCTGGTAGAACGCTCCGACGGCTTTAGCCAGAGGCGGATAGCAACCCGGCAGAGCTGCGGGCAAATGTTGTTTGCTTATCTCCAAAAATGTCCCCTTTATGAGGGTTCGTTTGTCTATTACAAGGGATACGCTTCATTCATGTCAACTTCAATCAATTCCGGAGGATTACCGATATGACGATAGAAGAAGCATTAGTGAATCGTTTCGGCGCAATTTTGTCCCTCACAAATCTGGCTTCTGTACTCGACAGATCACCCGAAGGATTGCGCATCAGCCTCCGTGCGCCAAACGATTGGGTAAACAGAATCAATGCGACGAAATTCCGTTTGGGCAGGCGTGTCTAATCGAGCGCGCCATCTGTTCGGTCCCGGGTTTTGCCTGACATGAGCGCAGCATCGCGCATCTCGAATCGTTCTGGTCTCCCCGGTGGTTCCGCAGAATAGGAGACTGCACGACCTCTATAGTCACCCGCCCTGTGCCACGGAGCGGATTCCGGTGCACGGCCGGTACCCCGGTCAGTAGGCCATCTTGATTGATCTGGGAGAATCATTACCGTGTAGCGCTGTGTAGCGCGGTAAAAAGGTTGAGAAGGGGTCAATTGGTAGAGCGGAGAGACTGTAGAGAAAATCTGAACTCCTCGATAAAACCCTTTAAATCATCTATATATATGATTATAGAAGGCTTGCGGAAAGTGCTAGAAGTCGAGTCCCTTCTTCGGCACCAAAGTTGTCAAATAAATGCAATAAAATAAATAATTTCAACGAGTTGCAAGCAGAGAAACTCCCCAAAATCCAGCCGGCCAATCTCATTGGGGGACAAAACTGCGTTCTGGCCCCTCTATAGAAGACTTGGCTCAGTTGACATCCTCGGTACGTGTGTATTTTGCACGGCAGAAAACGGGTTAATCTGAAACTGCTCTGGCTCTTCGCCGTCCCTATGGCCGAGGTTGGACTGGTAGGCTTTGCCCGTCTGGCTCTGGAAGTCAGTCAGGCGGTTTTGCCCGCGCAACGCACGAAGTTCAGCAAGCGGTAGTTCACGCAGCCGCAGTTGCTGGCCGTGCTTTGTCTGATGCGGTATGAGGACTGGACTTTTCGCGAGGCCGAGGTCCGTTTGAGCGAACACTCCGAGTTGCGTTCCGCCCTCGGACTGAACTCTGTTCCTGACTACACCACGCTCTATCGCTTTCTGGCGCGGCTTGATCCGGCCGATGTGGCGCGAGTGATGAACGAGATCCGACGGCGCATGCCAGGGAGCGACCGAAGTCCTGCTACAGTAGCTATCGACGCGACTGGCTTGGCACAAGCAGCGGTGAGTCGCTATTTCATCCGCCGTATCGGGCACTTTGGTCAGCCGCAGCGCACCTGGAAGCATTGGTTGAAATGGCTCACCGTGGTGGATGTGGACCGTCAACTCATCCTCGCCCAGCAGGCGCGGCAAGCGCCGTGGAACGACTGCGCCACACTGCCCACGCTGGTGGGCGAAGCACATCGACAGACACCGATAGGCTGCGTGCTGGCCGACGCCGAATTCGACTCGGACCGCAACCATACCTTCTGCCGCGAACAACTTCAGGCTCAAAGCATCATCCCGGCCAAACGCCGCTCCAGTTGCAAGGCATCCGGTGTGCGTCTTCAAATGCGCGAGAACTTCCCCGCAGAGCAATATGGAAAGGCTCCTTGATCGAAAGCGTCTACTCGGCCGTGAAACGTCAACTCTCTGCTCGCGCACCTGGCAGAACCCTGCACACGCAGTCCAGACAAGCTCTCCTGCTCGGCTTGGCTTTCAACCTATACCGCCTCTGGCTGCCCGCTTTGTGACTTCTCAAAGTGAGGATGTCAACAGAAGGACTCTAGTTGGATCAGAAGGTTATGCATTCTGACCATACAGATTTCCACCTCGGATCCTGCCGGAAAACTTCCAGATTTTGCTAAGTTCGCACTGAGCTTCCCGATTTAATACTTCTGTTTTCAATGCATATTCTTGAGCAGCTTAGCGGCTAAATGTTGACGGAGCGGATATTTGCCTTTTGTGCGCCCGTTGGCGCAGTTGGTTTGGGAACAAAAGTCGTACAGGATAGCGTAATTGCCAACGGCTTCCAGTTTGAACACCGAGCCAGAGCCGCGACATGGGCGACGGTAGCGGGATGCATTTCGCCCACAGAAATAGTGCCATAAAAATCCCCGCACGCATCTTCTATCAGGCCTGTGTAAGGCGTGTAGCGGTCCGCGCGGTTGGCTTGGGAGCAAGAGCTGTGCAGAGCAATCTGAGTGTTCAAAATGGTCTGGCCTTGCGGCACGGCTGGACTCGTGCCCTTTCAAAACTCACTTCTTGTGAGTTGAAAATGTTCCTGCGATTGCCCTGAACAGCGGGATAGGCTGGAACAAGATCAGGAGTAAGTGGTATACGTATTCCGGGCAGAAAATTCAGGAGAATTGGGCTGCGAAAAACCGAGGGGAGATTCTGCCTCGTCGGAAAGCCAAAGCAAGCGCTTCAAGGGCAGATAGGAAAAAGATGAAAACGAGGATCGACCTTGCACTTGTGCTCTCACTCGTGGTCACACTGGTGGGTGTCAATTCGACGACTGCGCAACAAGCTGGGAAGGGGCTCGGCGTTGCTCCACCGAGGGCACAAGGCTCATGCGACATTTACGCAGCTGCCCGTGACTCCTGCGTGGCTGCCCACAGCACTACACGCGCGTTATATGCCGCCTATAACGGTCCCCTCTACCAGGTTTTGCGCCAGTCGGACGGTAAGACCCTGGACATTGGTGTTGTCCAGCCTGTTGCCATGCCAATTCCGGATGCGGGTGGATACGCGGATGCGGCCGCACAGGATAGGTTTTGCGCCAACACTTACTGCTGGATCAGCACGATCTATGACCAATCTCCCCAGCACAACGATCTCACGCAAGCTCCCCGTGGCGGATTCAGCGGCCCGGCCTTGGGTGGGTTCAACAACCTTCCCCTCGCCGACATGGCGCCAGTTACGATCATGGGGCACAAGGTCTACGGTGTCTTCATCGAGCCGGGCATGGGCCTCCGCCACAACGACTCGAAAGGCACCGCGGTCGACGACCAAGCAGAGGGACAATATTGGGTTGTGAATGGCAAGCACTTCAACGCCGGTTGCTGCTTCGATTATGGCAACGCCGAGATCGACAGCCGCGACGATGACAACGGCACCATGGAAACCCTCTACTTCGGTAACGCCACTCCCTGGTTTAGCGGGAACGGCCAGGGCCCCTGGATCATGACCGATCAGGAGAACAATCTGGTCGGCTGCGTCAATAAGGATGGTTCCAAAGGCTGTCCAAATCTACCCAGCATCCCGTGGCGATTCGTGACCGCAATCGGCAAGGGAGAACCTCACCGCTGGGCCTCGATGGGCGGCAACGCGCAGGAGGGCGCTCTGTCGGTCATGTTTGATGGACCGCGCGTGAATCCAACCTATGACCCAATGCGCAAGCAGGGAGCCATTCTGCTGGGTAACGGCGGCGATAACAGCGACGGTTCGCAAGGCACGTTCTATGAAGGCGCGATGACAGCCGCCGGAACATTCCCATCGAACGCAACCGACCAGCTTGTGCAGGCCAATATCGTGGCTGCCGGATACGATGTGGCTCTACTCGCCGTGGCGCCTGCGGCGGCAGGACTGCGGACGTTCACTCCGGGGTCCTCGCAAGACACAACTGTAACGTTCACGAACAGCACGGGGGCGCCCGCAGTTAGCGTTACGTTGAGCATTGATGTGCCCGACAAGCAGTGGACCTCTGTCGTTTCAGGCACCACTGAGACGTCAAGGACATTCGTTCAGCCCGTCGCGCCGGGCGAAAGCGTGAGCGCGACCTTCAAGGTCACCTCGGGGCCAGTGGCCTTCAACGGGGATCTCGTCGGCAATGCGTCATGGACGAACCAATCCAGCGGCAGGAAGCAAGTCGAGACAGCGGCCGAAAAGGTGCGGAATGCCAGCCCGATCAAGATCAACGAATATCGTGTTCATTCAGGCGCTCCGGCCAATCCAACCGACTCATTCATTGAGCTCTACAACGCGGGCTCTGAAGGCGTCGACATCTCCAACTGGACGCTGACCGAACACCCGGCTCGCCAGGCTATCTTCTCGACGGTGAAGATCCCGGCTGGAACGACGCTTGCAGCCCGAGGCTTCTACCTGCTTGGCCTCTCCAACTCCGGGCTGGCGGTTGCCGCGCACGCAGGCGACGGCATCATCCATGTCAGGACTACGGATGGAATGTCGGCCGGCGATGCAATCACCATTGGTACGGGCTCCAGCGCGGAAACCCGCAAGATTGCAACCCTTGGGACAGCTGCCAGCAACCATACAACGCTGTGGCAGCCTCTTCCCGAAGGTCCGGTGATCACAATCCCTGCCGGCTCGACAAACGTGCCCGTTGAGAGCATCTCCGGCTTCGTTGTCGGCCAGAAGATTGCGCTGGGCCATGGCGCCACCTATCCGGTCGTCACAGACACAGTGGAGCAGTACGAAATCGCCACGGTGACAGCAGTCGGCAAGCCTGGCACGCAAGCCTACCTGGCAATGGATGCGCGTGCCGGAGCGTCCAACATCAAGGTAACATCGGCCTCCGATGTCACTGTGGGCGACAAAATCAGGCTGGATATCGACAGTGTGGGACACGGAATCGAAACCGTGACCGTGGCACATATCGGCACGGCGGCGAGTCAGACAAATCTCACCGCTGACGCGAGCGCCGGTTCGGTCCAGGTCCACGTTCGTCGGGCAGAAGGTCTTGCTGTGGGTGACAAGATCATGATCGGTACGCCGGCAAGCCAGGAGGGCGTCACCATCACCGCCGTCGCCAAACGCGTGCCAGGCGGCGCCGCCATCGACTTTGCGCCAGCACTCGCCAAGCCCCATGTGGCCAATGAGTGGGTCGTATCTCCGGGCACGGGCCTCGACTTGGCAGCTCCCCTGCGTTTCAACCACGCGGCGAACCTCCCGTTCAGTGATCGCGGAACGGGGATCACCTTTCAGCCTGCGACGGCATTTGCCCATTCGAGCAACGAGCCAGTGCAGGCGCTCGGCACGGGGATAGCGCTTGACAGACCACTGGCCAACAATCACACCATCCACGCGGTTGTGCGCGACGCAGCCGTCAACACTGCGGGCTACCAGGGAACGCCGGTACCCAACCAGTGGTTCGGAGGCCCGGAATTGACCACCAGCGCCCCGCAATTCGGTCATACGATCACCATCGAAGAGGGCAGTATGGTGCTGCGGGATGCTTCCGGAGTGATTGCCGACAGCCTCAACTACGGCGTCCTTGCCGACCCCTGGGTAGCTGAGGGCTATCAGGGCGCGTCAGGAGCGCCCTTGAGCGGTTGCTACGCGCCGGCACCCGGCTCGATGTTCGACCCATGGTCAACCGTTGTGGCCCCTGTCGCCACCAACACAAGCGCAGGCCGGTTCCCCGACGGCGCTGACTCCGACAGCAACTGTACAGACTTTCTGGCGCAGGCCGCGGCCACTTTGTCCGCCGCTTCGCCAGCGGGCGCAAGCAACATCAAGGTTGCCAGCGTGGAAGGCTTCAGTACTGGCCAGACGATCATTGTTGATTCGGGTGCGAATCGTGAGACTGCAGTGATAGCGACAGTTGGCACGGCGGGCGCTACAACTCTGCGCGCCGCCATAGCCGAGGGAGCAACCATCCTTCCCGTTGCCAACGTGCTCGGATTTAGCAGAGGCCAGAAGATCACGATTGATAGCGGCGCAAACTCCGAGACCGCCGTTGTCTCCTCCATCAGACAATTCGGCGCGACATTCACAATCGCAGCGCCGCTTACTCATGCGCACGCGTCCGGCGTGGCGATTTCCGGCACCGGCATCAGCCTCACCACCGCATTGACCAAGGCACATGCCGGTGGAGCGCAGGTCTCCGACAACGTTCCAACGCCTGGCGCGCCCAACAAATATCACAAAGGGAACTATTGAACGAGTCTGCGAAACTGCATTGATCGTCGTGACTTTGACTCTCCCAACGAGACTGTGAGTGTGGGACGGGATGCCGAGCGCTGCATGCCCGGCACAATGCGGGAGAACGCTATCGGGGACACATCGAACACTTGATATGTCCCCGGTTACTTCGAGGCGTAGCTGTCCTGAGACGAGCGAGAACTCTCTTGAACGACGCAGCGCCCCGCGTCACATCCCCCGGAGACGCGTCTTGCTGCGCGAGAGTTTTTCTTCGGAAATGACGCGACAGGTTTGGTATGCGCTAACAGGGGCTAAAGCCCGTCGTTTATTGCAGATAGTTTCGGCACGACTGAAGCCGTGCCCTGACACACAAAGCGCATTTGTTCGACTGACACAAGCGTATTGGTTTAATGAACACAAGCATGTTTCTCTAGTTGACACATGCGTGGTTCCTCGGTCCACACAAGCATGGTTCCGCAACATGCGTTCAGGATGCGGCCCGCCCCGCCGCCAGCGGAAGTTCCGGCGTGGCTTCCAGCAGTTGGCGCGTGTAGGCTTCCTGTGGATGCTCGCACAACGCCACGGCCTCGCCCGTCTCGACCAACTTCCCGCGCTCCATTACCGCGATGCGCGTCGACAGGTAGCGCACCAGCGGCATGGAGTGCGAGATGAACAGATAGGTCAGCCCGTATTCGCGCTGCAACCGCCGCAGCAGGTTGACGATCTGCGCGCCCACACTTACATCCAAGGCGGAAACCGGTTCATCCAGGATCAAGAGCTTGGGCCGCAGGGCGAGCGCGCGGGCAATGTTGATGCGCTGCCGCTGCCCGCCGGAAAACTCGTGCGGATGCCGGCTCAGTGCCGACTCGTCCAGTCCCACCTCGCACAGAAGCTCGATCGCCCGTTCGCGCAGAGTTTTGCGTTTGCTGTTGGCCTTCTGATCCGCAGAGACAGTCGCGTCGATGCCGTGGATCGCCCAAGGTTCGGTCACAATCTGGAGAACATTCATGCGCGGATTCAGGGCGGCGTAGGGGTCCTGAAAAACGGGTTGCATCTGGCGGCGCAGGCGGTGCAACTCGGCTCGCGAGGCGCTCGCGAGATCGACGCCATCCACGCGGATCGAGCCTCTGGTCGGTTCGACGAGGCCCAGGATCATGCGCGCCAGCGTGGTTTTGCCGGAACCGGATTCGCCCACCAGACCGAGCGTCTCGCCGGGCTCGATGCTGAGCGAAACGTTCTCGACCACGCTGCGCTGCTCGGTTCGCAAACCGGCCCGCCGCGGATAGCTCTTCCAGACCGCATCCACCTCAACCAGCGCCATGTCTCGATGGTAAACGTCCCCTGCGGTGGGGCAGGCGGCGCTGCGCGCGCGAAAGCATCGAGGGCCGCTAAGTGGTAAAGGTCCGGGCCTGAACAGGCTGCGGAAAATCCCTGAATGAACGGCGAAAGGCCACAAAGGTGCGCCGCAGGGCCTGAAGGCCGCACTCATTCTACGATACTTATGGCACGACTGAAGTCGTGCCCTGACACTTTTTGAGGCGCAATTCGAGTTTTTCCGCAGCCTGTGAAGGCCTCGTTAATTCGCTATCCATCAGGGGGTTGAAACACCCGGCTCCCTCCGCAATCCATGACCTCCGCCGGTACTCCTAGTCCAGCTTCGGATGCAGCTTGTGGAACGCGGTGGCTTGCTGGTAGGCCCATGCAAAAGAGGCGAGCTTGGCGTCTTGGTAGTGGCCCGCCAAAAAGGTCAGCGAGACAGGCGTGCCGGGTCCGCCGATGTCGTCGCTTTCGCCATCGTCGATTTTCGGCGGCGGAGGCGCATCAGCGCCGCGTAGGCCATTGGGCACAATGAGCGCCGGATGACCGGTGAGGTTGGTGGCCGTCAGTTGCGTGTTGGTGGAAGGGGTCACGATGATGTCCACCTGCTGAAACAACGCCGACACCTGCTGAATGGCGAGGGTGCGCGCGCGGTTGGCCTGAATGTACTCGACCGCCGGGTAGAGGCGGGCAATGCGGAAGGCGTTGGGCCAGTCTTCGACGCCCTGCTCTGTCAGCAGGCGGTCGCGGCCGGAGAGGGTCAGGTCGTCGAAAGCCGCGGCGGCTTCGGCGGTCAGCAGAGGGACCATGGCGTCCCAGGGCAGCTTGGGTAATTCGACCGGGATGAGATTCACGCCCATGGAGCGGAGCTTGTCCAGGGCGGCCTGGTCGTAGCGGCGATCGTAATCGCGGCGGGCGCGGGCTTCTTTCCTCGCGGCGTTGTGCTCTTCGCGCTTTTTCTTGTCCTGTACAGTCTCTTGGGCCGCGGCTTCGTGGAGTTTGAGCGGCTCCGGCGGGTCGAATTCGCTCTTCAGATAGCCGATGCGGAGAGTCTTCCAGTCGGCGAAACCCATGGGGACCCAATCTGTTTGGGCGACTGAAGTATCTTTGCCATCGGGGCCGTGGATGGCATCAAGAATCAGCGCGCAATCCTCGGCCGAACGCGCGATGGGACCTAATTTGTCCATGGTCCAGCTCAGCGCCATGGCGCCTGTCCGGGGCACGAGACCGAAAGTGGGACGGAGGCCGGTTACGCCGCAGCGGGTGGAGGGAGAGGAGATGGAGCCCAGCGTCTCCGAGCCAATGGCGAAGGCGACGCACCCCGCAGAAACTGCGCTGGCCGAGCCGGCTGAGGAGCCGCTTGAACCTTGGTCCATGTTCCACGGGTTGCGGGTGCGTCCGCCAAACCACTTGTCGCCCATGGCCAGCGCGCCCAGAGAAAATTTGGCCACCAGCACGGCTCCGGCGGCGTCAAGGCGCTGGACCACGGTGGCGTCCTCGTCGAAGGACTGGTGCTCAAAGCCGCCCGCGCCCCAGGTGGTGGGATAACCCTTGACGGCGAGCAGGTCTTTTGCGCCCCAAGGGATGCCATGGAGCGGGCCTCGGCATGTACCGGCTGAAATTTCGTCGTCGGCAGCCTTTGCCTGCCTGAGGGCCCGTTCCTCCGTCAGCGTGATTACGAAATGGAGTCGTGTGTCATACCGCTTCAGGCGTGCAAGGCACATTTCAGTGAGGGCGAGTGATGTGACCTTGCGGGCGGCCAGCAGTTCGCTCAATTCCTTGACGGTAGCGAATGCTAGGTCTTCTAGGTGTCGCGGCGCGACCAGCGCGGCGGCTCTGTCTTCCCCAATCTCTCCTATGCAGGCGAGAGACGCATCCGGTAGATCGAGGTGTCCCTTCACATATCCGCTAGCCGTACCGGCCCGCTCCTCAGGCAGCGCGGGCAACGGATGGAACACATACGCCGGCGGCACGGAGTTGGCCATCTTCAGCGCGCGGATCGGCGCATAGGAGTCGCGCTGGTCGTTCAAGCCTTCGAGCATCATGTGCTTTTGTGCGGGGGTAAAGGGACCGACGCCGGCCAGCGCCGCGGCCTGGTCCAGCATCTCCGCCGTGATCTTGGGCAGCTGAGCCGGCTTGGCGTCCGGGCCCTCGTCCGCAAAGGCTGCGGGAGCGCCCTGCGCGGCTAGCGTGTACAAAACTCCAGGCAGCAGCGCGGATGTGATTCCGGCGCGGCTGCAGGCAGAGAGAAAGCCCCGGCGATCCAAAGTCATGGCAGACGAGTCCTCTTGCGGAGACAAAAATCCTTCTGCACACTATAGCCGAAGCAAGCTGAGATTCATTCCCCCCAAGGGCTAAAGCCCACGTAAAATTTGCCGGGCTTGCGGCACGACTGAAGAGGCTGCGGAAAAACCCTTTGATTCGTTGTTCCAGCTCTGCAGAGAGCTGTTTTGCGCCATTTTTCCGGGGCGCAGCCGGGTTGATGGTGGTTGTTTTGCCTCTCGATGC
>Ga0224528_1000596_pt1 | contig 26892 bp, 21 predicted proteins | sample CBST25metaG_2_FD_179888 | JGI IMG/M metagenome (GOLD analysis project Ga0224528, IMG submission 179888) | Peat soil microbial communities from Stordalen Mire, Sweden - C.B.S.T25 | ecosystem: Environmental > Terrestrial > Soil > Wetlands > Peat | place: Sweden: Norrbotten County, Stordalen Mire...
CAAAGCATAACGAATCAGAGTTTAGCAGGTAGGGCGTGGAAAAGTGGCCGGGGCCGGCCGCCGAAGATCAAAGCGACGCGGAGGCTATGTCGTTTCGGCTGAAAGTTTTAGTGAAATCTTATCGGCTCGGGGCGGAACTGGAGCTCCAGTTGCAAGGCAAAAGCTGAGATCTTGCTGCAGGGAAAGGCACTTGTATCGATGCGCTATTCTGCTTCTTCTTTACGGAAGCCGCCGGTCATAGACGTCAAGGAAAAAATCCTCCGGGAGAAGTTCGCCCACGCCTTTGCCGCGAAGCAGGCCGGACAACTGGAACAAGCCAAGGCGCTTTGTCTGGAGGTTCTTGCCGTCAATGTTCGCCACGCCGGCAGTCTGCATCTGCTGGGCATCATCGAGTATGAGAGTCATCACTACGAGGTCTCCGCCAAGATGATCGCCCGTGCGTTGGCGGTTGAGGGGAGCAATGCTTTCTACCACGGCAATCTTGGATTGGTCTTGCATGCCATGGGCAGGCTGGATGAGGCGAGCGAGGAATACCGGCGGGCGCTGAAGTTGAAGCCGGATTATGCCGACGCCCATCAGAATCTGGGCAATCTGTATTGCGCGCAGGGGCGGCACGAAGAGTCTTTGCGGCATTACAAACGGGCCGTCAACCTGCACCCGCAGGACAGTGCCGCGCGGACCAGCTTGGGCAATGCCTATCTGGTTCTGGGCAAGTTCGAGAAGGCGATGGAGCAGTACCAGAAGGCGCTGGAATTCAAGCCGGACAGCGCCGACGCCTATCACAACATCGGAACGGCGTATTTGAATCAGGAAAAATGGAAACAGGCGCAGGAAAACTACGAACGCGCGCTGGCCATTGAGCCCCATTACGCGCTGGCTTATTACAACCTGGGCATCTGCTTCCAGAAACAAAAAAAGTGGGAGCGGGCCAGGGAATACTACGAGAAGGCCCTGGAGTTGCAGCCGGATTCGACTGCTACGTTGATGAACCTGGGCGTTGTTTTTCGGGAACAGAAGAAATACAAAGAGGCGGCGGCGTATTATCGCAAGGTTCTCGAAGTTCGTGACGATTCCGCCGAGGCGCACTGCGGCCTGGCGGATATATTGCTGAACTCTGACGTCATCGACGAAGCTCTCGTGCATTACCAGAGAGCGGTTGCACTGCGGCCGGACTACTCCGAGGCCTATTCGAATCAGGGCTGTGCCCTGGGCCGCAAGAACGATCTGGACGGGGCGCAGCACAGCTTCGAGCGGGCCGTCGAGTTAGACCCCGGCCATGTGAACGCCCACTGCAATCTGGCCATGCTGCTGCTGTCGCGCGGCAACTATGCCGAGGGATGGAAGCACAATGAGTGGCGCTACTGGCACAAGGATGGTTCCACGTGGAAGTTCTCCGAGCCGCTTTGGACGGGAGAGCCGCTTGAGGGCAAGCGTATTTTGCTGCACGGCGAGCAGGGGTTGGGCGATGACCTTCAGTTTCTGCGCTACCTCCCCCTGGTGGCCAGGGCGGGAGGCAAGGTGTTGCTGGCGGTTCCCGTGACCTTGCGGCGTCTGGTCGAGCAGATGCCTGAGATCAGCGAACTGTATGTGACCGGCGACAAGCTGCCGGGGTGCGACTTGCAGTCGCCGTTGATGAGCTTGCCGATCGGCTTTCACACCACGCCGGAGACGATTCCCGCCGAGGTTCCTTATCTGACCGTGCCCGAGGAGGCGCGGCGCGCGGCCGAGGCGCTCTGCTGGCCCGAGAAGGGGCTGCGCGTGGGGTTGGTGTGGGCCGGTAATCCCCATCATGCCAACGACCGTAACCGTTCGATGAAGGTCTCCGACTTGGAGCCGCTCTGGAAGGTTGACGGCGTGCATCTTTTCTCGTTGCAGATGGGGACGGGCGCGCAGCAGGTGGACGGGACTGCCGGGCCGCTGATCGATCTGACGCCGGGCGTCGCGGATATGGCGGATACGGCGGCCCGCATCGAGCAACTCGACCTGGTGATTGCCGTCGATACCTCGGTGGCACATCTGGCCGGTGCGCTGGGCAAACCAGTCTGGCTGCTGGTGGCGTTTACTCCCGATTGGCGCTGGTTTTACGAGCGCACGGACAGCCCCTGGTACCCGAGCATGCGCCTGTTTCGGCAGTCGACGCCGGGCGACTGGAAGACGGTGATGGAAAACGTCTGCGCCGCGTTAGCCGAAAAGGCAGCGGAAAAATCCCAGGCATAGCCCTCTGCGGGAGACACGGCAGAATTGTCTGGCGTCGTCGGCTGCTGTTCGCCGCGCGTTGGCGCTATAGCGAAACCAGAGTTGATGTATCCCGAAAGCAAGGTATTCAAGTCGACGCGACCATCAGGCAATGGCGACCTTACACAACTCTCGACAGGACACAGTGACTCTGGTTTCGCTCTAGGAAAGAGAGATCGCCTGACGCGCGGTGCGGACCTCGGCGGCCAGAATCTGAAGAATCTTTATGGAAAGCATGGGGTCGGAGATCATCAGAGCGCGAAAGTCCTCGCCCGAGAGAAAACTGATTTTGGATCCAGGCCGTGCCGTAGCGGTCAGCGAGTAGGCCCGGTTGCCGATCAGCCCGGGAAGACCAAGCAGAGAGCCGGGCTGCGCATTGGAGGTCAGGATGCGCGTGCCGTCTTCGGAGTCCAGCGACATTTCTACCTCCCCTTCGTGGAGAAGATAAACTCCCGTCGGGGCCTCTCCCTGGTGGAAGAGCTGCTGCTGCCGGCAGTCGACCGGGGTAGCGTGCTGACACAGCACCTCCAATAGTTCGTGACTGGCAAGAAACGCAGCAGGATCCAATTGCATGAAAGGGCTCCCAAAAGAAATGAGGGAATCGAGGCAAGGCTGCCAAGACTCCCATGCTCATCATTTCATTCACTTCGGTTTGGGAATGTGATCCTGATCACGCGAAGTTGTGACGCGACGACGCGTGATCCTCGCGTGACGCACAAATGCTCTAGGCGGAAGCGAGCCTGGATGTTTGCCATGCTTCAAGCGTGTGTTCCAGATGTACGCCGCGCGAGCCTTTGACGAGCGCGATGTCGCCAGGGCGGAGGTTTTCAATCATCCACTGACCGGCGGCTACGGCGTCGGCCAAAAACAGTGCGCTCACGCCCGCCGCACAGGCTGCCGAGGCCAGGTGTTCGGCTTGGCCGCCAACGCCGACGACCAGATCGATGCCAGCCTCGGCGGCGGCCTTGCCGCAGGCCGCGTGCAGAGCCGGGCTTTGTTTGCCCATCTCCAACATCTCGCCGGCAATCAGAATCCGGCGGCCCTCGGTGGGGTGCGCGGCCAGCGAGTGGATCATCGAGCGCAACGCCTCGGGATTCGAGTTATAGCAATCATTCAGGATGGTGACGCCGGCCATCTCCAGAATCTCGCCGCGTTTGTCGCCGGCGGTCAGCGTTGTCAGCGCGGCCACGGCGGCCTTCCCCTCGACGCCGGCTTCCAGCGCCACGGCGAGGCCCGCGATGGTGTTGATGGCATTGTGTTCGCCGAGCAGTTGCAGCGTGTAGCTGCCCTCTTCGCCGTGCGCGCGGAAGCGGACGTGCAGTCCGGCCGGGTCCTCTACGACGGAGAGAATCTGCGGATCAGCGCAGGGGCCGGAGCCGAAGTAGACGACGCGTCCGCGGAAGTCGCGCCCGAACTGGGCCACATAAGGGTCCGAGCAGTTCAGAAAGGCGACGCCGTTCGACGGCAGCGCGGCCACCAGTTCGAATTTGGCGTGGGCAATGCCGTCCTGCCCGTCCTCGAAGTTTTCGATGTGCGCGGTGCCGACGTTGGTCACCACGCCCCAGTCGGGAGCGGCGATGCGGGCCAGCGTGGCGATCTCGCCCGGATGATTCATCCCCATCTCGATGACGGCGATTTCGTCCTCCGGCGTCAGCCGCAGCAGTTGCAGTGGCAGGCCGTAGGCGTTGTTCAGGTTGCCCTGCGTCTTGAGCACGCGGAACTTGGCGCCCAGCGCGGCGGCGATGGCCTCTTTGGTGGTTGTCTTGCCGGCTGAGCCGGTGACGGCCACCACGCGCTTGCCCCACTGCCGACGCACGTGCGCGGCCAGCGCCTGCAGGGCGACCAGAGGATCTTCGACGACCAGCATCGGGGCCTGCAGCGCGGCGTTGGGCAGGGAAGCGAGCCGGGCGCGGGAGACGACGGCCGCCGTCGCGCCGCGTTCAATCGCGGTGGCGACGAAGTCATGGCCGTCAAATCGCTCTCCCTGAATGGCGAAGAACAGCCCCCCCGGCTCGACGGTGCGCGAGTCGATGGAGTAGCTGGAAACCGACAGGGAACCGGCATGGGGCACCTCGGTGGGCGCTTCGACGACAGCACCGGCTCCGATGGCGGCTTCTGCAAGTGTCAGGATCATTGCTCCCCACCATAGCCCAAATCGCCCAGTGTGGAAAGGGCTACTTGAGCATCGTCGAAGGGAATGGTGTGGTCGGCGAGAATCTGCTCCTTCTCGTGTCCCTTTCCGGCCAGCAGCACCACGTCGCCGGGCTGGGCGGCCTCCAGCGCGAGACGAATGCCCGCGGTGCGATCCGGCTCGACGGTGTAGCTGACGCCCGTTTCCTTCAGTCCCGGTTCGATTTCGGCGAGAATCGCGCGCGGATCTTCTGTGCGTGGATTGTCGCTGGTGACGACGACGAAGTCCGAGCCGCGTCCTGCCGCCAGACCCATCTTCGGGCGCTTGGTGCGGTCGCGGTCGCCGCCGCAGCCAAAGAGCGTAATCACGCGTTTGCCGGTCTTTTCCGTCATCTGGCGGGCCAGGGCCGTCAGGTTGATCAGTGCGTCGTCGGTGTGCGCGTAGTCGACGATCACCGAGAAAGGTTGGCCGGCCTGCACCGGTTGGAAGCGGCCGGGAACGGGCTGCAACGTTTCGACGGCCTTCACCAGAAGATCGAAGGAAACGCCGCGCGCGTGCGCTGCCGTGAAGGCCGCCAGCAGGTTGAGGATGTTGACCTCGCCCGCCAGATGCGAGTGAAGTTCGGCATTGCCCGCAGGGCTCTCAAGCTGGATGGTTGCCCCGGCCGGGGTGAGCGTGTAGCTGGCGGCGCGCCAGTCGCCCTTGCCGATGCCGTAGGTGCGTACTTCGGCTCCGGCGCGACGGGCGGACTTGGTCAGCGAATCGCAGCGATGGTCGAGCGCATTCAGCACGGCCACGCGCGGGGCCGGGTAGCGCGTGCCGTCGAACAGCAGTCGCTTGGCGGCGTAGTAATTTTCCATCGTCTCGTGATAGTCGAGATGGTCGCGCGTGAGGTTGGTGAAGACGGCCACGTCGAAGAGGATTCCGGTGGCGCGGCCCTGGTCGAGGGCGTGGCTGGAGACCTCGGTGACCAGCTCCGTGGCTCCGTGCGCGGCGGCGTCGGCCATCACTTCGTAAAGATCGCGCGGTTCGGGCGTGGTGTGCATCGAGGGGCGAACCTCGCCGGCAACGTGGTACTCGATGGTGCCGACCAGCGCCGTGGTGCGTCCGGCGGCGTTCAGCAGAGCCTCGGCCAGAAAGGCCGTGGTGGTTTTGCCGTTGGTGCCGGTGATGCCGATGGTGGCCAGCTTCTTTTCCGGATGGCCGAAGAAGGCGGCGGCGGCCTCAGCCAGCGCGCGTCTGCCATGTTCCACCTCAAGCACGGCTACGTCGGGGTTGTAGACGAGCAGGTGGTCGAAGAGTAGCGATGAGTCGGTGAGGATGCCCGCAGCCCCGGCGGCGATGGCCTTGGGGACGTAGCGGTTACCGTCGGTCGAGCCGCCCTTCATGGCGACAAAAACCGAGCCGGGACGGACGCGGCGGGAGTCGTATTCGATGCCGGTGACGGCGACAGTGGAGTCGCTGCCGGGTCCGACTGCGGTGATTTCGGTGATAAGTTCGTTCCAATTCATGCTGGTTCGATTGTAGAGCGGTTTCAGAAATGCTGCAGAAGGGAACAAGCACATACAGGAGAGAGAGACAGTTGTCCGAAAGAATATCAGGGGAGAGATTGTAGGGGGGATCGATCAACTTTATGGTGCGCCCGGAGGGGTTCGAACCCCCGACCTGCTGATTCGTAGTCAGCCGCTCTATCCAACTGAGCTACAGGCGCACACAACCATCTTGCCAAAAGAACTTTGGAATGATGGGGAATTAAGGGAAATGCGGGGTTTTATGGTGCGCCCGGAGGGATTCGAACCCCCGACCTGCTGATTCGTAGTCAGCCGCTCTATCCAACTGAGCTACAGGCGCACATGCCTCACAACCACTAAAAAGATAGTACCAAGGAAGCAGATGCGGCGCAAGGCGCCAAGCCGGAAACCTTGGAAACTTCTGTTGATATCAGACAGCTTCGGCCTGTACCGTGTTTTCTTCGCGGGCAATCTCCAGGCCGCTGCGGCGGACCAGACCGGCCACCGTCGGCTCGTTGAGTCGCGTGGCGTCGTATTCGATCAGGAGCTTGCTTGCCTTGAGTCGGATCTGGCGAATGCCGTAGACGTCGTGCAGTTGTCCGAGAGCCGCCGCCATGGCTTCGCTGGGCGGCGTTGCGATGCGATAGAGAACCTCGACCGTGGTCATAGCCGCATCATACCAAGATGTGGGCCGGGTGCCGCGCAGTTTTTTGCGAAAAGCTGGCGCATGGGATTCGGTCTTACAGCGACTTCAGATAGTTGCGAATCTCGCTGCTGGTCCAGTCCTGCGAGCCGACGAACTTGCGGCGGATCATGCCCTGGCGATCAATGACGTAAGTCTCCGGCCACATATCGCTGTGGTAGAGGTTGGGCACGGTCTCCTGCGGGTCGCGCACGGTAATCAGGTCCACATGCCGGCGAGCGAGGAAGTTGGTGTAGGACTGCGCGTCTTCGTCGACGCTCACGGCCACGATCGCCACATCGGGCATCGAGTGGTGCAGGGTGAGCAGCGAGGGCATCTCCTGGACGCAGGGACCGCACCAAGTGGCCCAGAAGTTCAGCAGCACCACCTTGCCGCGGTAGTTGGCCAGATGCACGCTGGTGCGGCCGTCGGAGACGGTGAAGTCCGGCGCCGGCTTGTTCATCAGCAATGGATGCGCACCGCGGTTGCAGGCCGCCAGCGCAGTGAGGGAAAGCAGAAGCCAGGACGTATTGCGAAAAAATGGAAAGCGCACAAATTTATAATACGGAGCGAGCAGGGAAGAACGAAAGGGATGAAACGATGAGCGCCGAAAAGCCGGAGCAAAATCCGTCCAGCGACACCACCTACACGCCGGTTCTGGGATTGTCGGAGGACTCGGGCGTGCCGAAGGATTGGCGCGAGCAGGTGGCCGAGGCCTTTTCGGGGGCCGTCTATGACCAGCCCGAACCCGTCGAGTTGATGGAACTGACGGTGATTGTGCCGGCGCGCAACGAGCAAGACTGCCTGACCGCCTGTCTCGCCTCGCTGGTCGCGCAGTCGGAGGAAGTCTTCCTGCTGGGTAGGGACTGGGAACTGGTGGTCGTCGACGATCACTCGACCGACCGCACAGTCGAGATCGCCTGTGGTTATGCTGGCGTCACCGTGCTGGAAGCGCTGAAGCTCGAAGCGGGTTGGACTGGCAAGGCCAATGCCGTGTGGACCGCGGCCCGGCGCGCCCGTGGCCGCTGGCTGCTGTTTACCGATGCCGATACGATTCACGAGCCGGGCGATCTGCGCCGCGCCCTGCATGAGGCCGCGCGGCACAAGGCCCGGGTAATGAGCTATTCCCCTCGGCAAATCGTGACCGGTTTTGCACAGCGGGCGTTGATGCCGCTGGTCTATAGCGAACTGGCGCTGGCCTATCCGCCGTCGAAGGTCTCCGACCCGAAGGAGTTTGTCGCCGCCGCCAACGGCCAGTTTCTGCTCGTTGAGCGCGAGGCATACCGGCGCATCGGCGGTCATGAGGCGGTGGCGGGCGAGGTGCTGGAGGACGTGGCGCTGGCCTTTCTGGCCAAGCGCAGCAGGCTGGGGCTGCGCTTCCGCTATGCCGACGACGCGGTTTCAACGCGCATGTACCGGACGACGAGGGCCATGGTGGAGGGCTGGACGAAGAATCTGGCGCTGCTATTCGCGAATGCTCTGACGCTGGCCTTGTGGCGCGCGCTCGATTTTTTTCTGCTCTTTGTGTTGCCGTTGCTGGCGGCTGTGCTGTGGAATGCGAAGTTCGCCGAGCACTCGATTCAGTGGCTGGCTGCAGGCTGGGTGCTGGCGATTCTTTGGCTGCGGACGCTGGTCCGTTTTTACGCGCGGGTTGCCAAATCGAACTTTCCGTTTTCGGATTGCGCGCTGGCTCCGTTGGGGCTGCCGCTGTTCGTTTTTTTGCTCTACCGCAGTTGGTTTCAGCATAAGATTCTCAAGCAGGTGAACTGGAAGGGGCGCAGCTACGGCGGCCAGCGGGCTGCCCCGCGATAGACGCCTTCACATTTTTTGGCGCAAATCTTGAAGCCTGTCCGTCGGTTACAGCATCTTTACCTGCGGGGGGACGATGATCGAACTCACGCGGCGCGCGAGCTTTTCGGCAGCACACTATTACTGGTGCGAGGCATGGTCGGCGGAAGAAAACCAGCGCGTCTTTGGCAAATGCGCCAACCGCAATGGCCACGGGCACAACTATACGCTGGAGGTGACGGTGGCCGGTGAGCCCGATCCGGTGACCGGCTTTGTTGTTGACCTGAAGTGGCTCAAGGCGGTGATCGAACAGCAGGTGCTAGAGGCCTGGGACCATCGCCACCTGAATCTGGAGACCGAGGAATTTCGCCACGCGGTGCCGACGACCGAAAACATCGCGATTGCCGCCTGGAAGCGGCTTGCCCCCGCGCTCGAAACTGCCCATGGCGCGAGTCTGCGGCGGATACGGATCTACGAAAGCCCGGAAATCTTTGCCGAGTATCGGGGGGAGCAGTGAAGGCTTACTTCGGACGGCGGTATATGCTGAGCGCGAGTCACCGGCTGCACGCCGAGTCGCTGGACGCCGAGGCCAACCGGGCGGTGTACGGCAAGTGCAACAACCCGCACGGGCACGGCCACAACTACGTTGTCGAGGTGGTGGCGGCCGGTCCGGTCGATGAACAAACCGGCATGGTATTGAATCTGGCCGATCTGGATGCAGCGGTTCGCAGTCGCGTTCTGGACCGCTTCGACCATGCGAATCTGAACTGCGATCCGGTCTTTGCCGACCGGGTGCCCACCACGGAGAACTTTTGCCGTGTGATTTACGAAGTGCTTCGCGACGCGCTGCCGGCAGGTCTCTTGGACCGGGTTCGCGTCGAAGAGACGGAAAACAACTTCTTCGAGTACGCTGGCGTTTGAAGCATTTCTCCGATTGCTGTAGATCGAAAGCAGAATGTCGAGGGTCTTTTCCCTCAAGGAAAAGACCCACTGCACGCAATAGAACACGGCACGTGTATTGGAGAAATGCTTTAGCGTGCGCCTGGACAGAGATCTCGAAAACGAGAAAACACCCGATTCCCCCGGGTAGAAGGACAAGAGGCATGGCGCATCCCATCGCAGTAAGCAAGCCGGTCCGCAGGGCCGAAGAAAATGAGGACAGCTTGAGCGCGTTCTCCACGCAAGATCTTTATCGCGAGATTTTGAGCCGCATCGGCGAGGATCCGGAGCGCGACGGGCTGCTGAAGACTCCCGAGCGGGTCGAAAAGTCGATGGGATTTTTGACCAAGGGCTATGAGGAGAACCCGATCGAGGTTCTGCAGAAGGCGCTGTTCGATGTCGAGTACGACGAGATGGTCATCGTCAAGGACATCGAGATGTTCTCGCTCTGTGAGCATCACATGCTGCCGTTCTTCGGCAAGGTGCATGTGGCCTACATTCCCAACGGCAAGGTCGTGGGCCTGAGCAAGATTCCCCGGCTCATCGAGGTCTTCGCCCGCCGCCTGCAGGTGCAGGAGCGGTTGACGCGCCAGATTGCCGACGCCATTCAGGAGGCGATTCATCCGCAGGGCGTGGGCGTGGTCATCGAGGCCCGCCACCTGTGCATGATGATGCGCGGCGTGGAGAAGCAGCACTCCTCGACGGTGACCAGCGCCATGGTGGGCTGCTTCCGCGAGCGCGAGACGCGCAGCGAATTCCTCACGCTGGTGCGTCAGAGGGGTACAAACGACCTCTAGAGCGAAACCAGAGTCACTGTGTCTTGTCGAGAGTTGTGTAAGGTCGCCACTGCCTGATGGTCGCGTCGACTTGAATACCTTGCTTTCGGGATACATCAACTCTGGTTTCGCTATAGCCGTCCTGTTTTCCTCTGCACCGCTTGAGGTTTCTCCTTTAAAGTAGTGGAGTGAATGGACTTCTCGTAATCGATAAGCCGGGCGGCATGACCAGCCACGATGTGGTCAACCGCCTGCGCAGAATCACCGGCGAGCGCTCGGTGGGTCACCTGGGCACGCTTGACCCGATGGCCACCGGCGTTTTGCCGCTGTTGATGGGTAAGTACACGCGGCTGGCGCAGTACTTTTCCTCCGCCGAAAAAAGCTATACCGGGGCGATCCGCTTCGGCTTTTCCACCGACACCTACGATGCCGAGGGCATTCCCGACAGCGAAGACCGCTGGCTCACGTTGGCCGAGCCGCTGACGCTTGAGGTCATCCGCGCCGCCGCCGCGCGCTTCCACGGCAAGATGGCGCAGATGCCGCCGGCCTTTTCTGCAAAGAAGATCGCTGGTCAGCCAGCCTACAAGCTGGCCCGCGAGGGCAAGCCCGTCGAGCTGAAGCCGGTCGAAATCGAGATTCTTTCCTTCGAAATTCTCTCGCTCGACGGGGCCGAGGCGCGGTTTGCCATGCGCATCAGCGCTGGTGGCTACGTCCGCTCGGTGGCGCACGAACTTGGGCAGGATCTCGGCTGCGGCGCGCATCTGAGCGTGCTGCGACGCACCCAGGCGGGTGTCTTCCCCGAGGCCGAAGCGCATACCCTTGAGGAACTGGAACCCTTCGCCGGGAATCTTGAAGCGCTTGAAAATTTCTGCGTTCATCCGCGCAATCTGCTGCTGGAGATGCCGTCGGTGACTGGAGACGTGGCCGTGCTGGGACGCCTGCGCAACGGTGGGCAGGCCAACCTGCCGGAGTTTTCGGGCGCGCCTCTGGTCAAAGTTTTTTCTGGACCGCGCGAACTGGCTGGCATTGCCCGGCGCGTGGCTGGAACGCTCTTTCAGCCGGTGGCCGTCTTCAGTTGATGGGGTGAGCAAAAAATGAACGAAGATTCCGCCCGGCTCTCCTGATGGGGCCGGGCCAATCTTTGCTCCCGATTTGGATGCGCGAAAGGCACGGTCGTTTCCGTGACCCGGCGGCCGGTAGCCATGCTTTTCCTGCGCGTGACTATAATCACCACGGGACGCTTCGGCGTTGGGCGAAAGATTTTTCGCGGAAGGGAATTCCGCCAGATGAGTACTGACGATTCAATCCTGCAACACGAGCGGGAGATTCCATGCGCTTCCCGGCGCATTGTGAACGATTTCAGCATTACGATTGCCACGGTCAATGGCTCCGGTTCGCAGTCGGCGAACAACATTCTGCTGAAGAGCATCTTCGAGATGGGCGTTCCGGTCGGCGGCAAGAATCTCTTTCCGTCGAACATCTCCGGTCTGCCCACCTGGTATACGATTCGCGCCAGCAAAGACGGCTATCTGGCCCGCAAGCCGAAGAGCGACATCCTCGTCGCCATGAATTCTGAGACGGCGCGCGCGGACGTGATGGCGTTGCCCGGTTGTGGCGTGGTGATCCACGAAGAGCATCTGGATCTGGCGCAGTATCGCGAAGATCTGGTCTGCTATCCGGTGCCCTTCGACAGGATCACCGCCGCTGTTTGCCCCGAGCCGAAGCTGCGCAAGTTGGTCAAGAACATGATCTACGTGGGCGTAGTGGCCGAGTTGCTGGAGGTTGATCTCGACATCGTCGAAACCTGCGTGCGCAAGCAGTTTGCCCAGAAGCTGAAGGTCTTCGAGCTGAACTTCAACGCGGTGAAGGCGGGCTATGACTATGCCGTAGCCTATTTGCCGAAACGCGATCCCTACCGCGTTGAGGCGATGCCGAAGAACGAGGGGATGATCGTCGTCGACGGTAATGCGGCCTGCGCCATGGGCGCGCTGTTTGCTGGCGTGACGGTGGTGGCCTGGTATCCGATTACGCCTTCGACCTCGGTGATTGAGGCGACGCGGAACCTGCTCAAAAAATATCGTGTGACAGCCGAGGGCAAGGCAAGTTTTGCCGTGGTGCAGGCCGAGGATGAACTGGCCGCAATTGGTATGGTGCTCGGCGCGGGCTGGGCCGGGGCGCGCTCGATGACGGCGACCTCGGGACCGGGTCTTTCGCTGATGGCCGAGTTTGTTGGCCTTGGCTATTGGGCCGAACTGCCCGGCGTCATCTTCGACGTGCAGCGCGTGGGGCCTTCCACCGGTCTGCCGACGCGTACCGCGCAGGGCGACCTGCTCTCGGTCGCCTTCTTTTCGCACGGCGACACCAAGTATGTGATGCTGTTGCCCGGTAGCGTCAAAGAGTGTTTTGAGTTCGGCTATGCGGCTTTTGATCTTGCCGAGCGGTTGCAGACGCCCATCTTCGTGATGAGCGATCTCGACCTCGGCATGAATAACTGGTTGTCGGAACCCTTCGATTATCCAGAGAAAAAGCTTGATCGCGGCAAGGTGCTCACGGCCGAGGATCTTGAACGGCTGGGCGGCTTCGCGCGCTATCGCGATGTGGACGGGGACGCGGTGGGCTGGCGCACGCTGCCCGGTACGCTGCACCCGAAGGCGGCCTACTTCACGCGCGGCTCGGGTCACAACGACGATGGGAAGTACAGCGAAACGCCTGCGGATTACGTGGCGATGATGGACCGGCTCTCGCGCAAGTTCGAAAGCGCGCGCCCGCTGGCGCCCGCTCCGGTCCTGGTCAAAAGCGGTTCGTCGAAGATCGGCTTCATTGCCTATGGCACCACGGATTTCGCGCTGCGTGAAGGTCTCGATCTGCTGGAACAAAGGTTCGGCAGGCAGGTGGATTATCTGCGTCTGCGCGCTTATCCCTTTGCCCCCGAGGTGGGCGAGTTCGTGGCCGCGCATGAGCGTATCTATATCGTCGAACAGAACCGCGACGGCCAGATGGCGAGTTTGCTCAAGCTCGATCTTCCGGCCGAGCAGACGGTAAAGCTGCGCAGCATTCTTTATTACACTGGTTGGCCAATCGATGCCGAGAGCATCCTTGCGGCATTCCGCGCGCAGGAGGGCTTCTAACGATGACGACAAATGTGAATCACATCGGGCTTCCCATCCTCGACTATCGCGGCGCCAAGACCACGCTCTGTCCCGGCTGCGGTCACAACGCCATCTCCGAGCGCATCATCGACGCGATGTTCGAGATGGGCGTCGAGCCGGAACGCGTGGCCAAGATCAGCGGCATTGGTTGCTCGTCGAAGAGCCCTGCCTATTTCATGGCCCGCTCGCACAGCTTTAACAGTGTGCATGGACGCATGCCTGCGGTGGCCTCGGGTGCGGCGCTGGCCAATCGCACTTTGCGTGTGCTCGGCCTTTCGGGCGACGGCGACACGGCTTCAATCGGCATGGGGCAGTTCGTGCACTTGATGCGGCGCAATCTGCCGATGATCTACATTGTCGAAGACAACGGCGTATACGGATTGACGAAGGGCCAGTTTTCGGCGACGGCCGATGCCGGCTCGAAGCTCAAGACCGGCGTCGTCAATCAACTGCCGGCCATCGACATCTGCGCGCTGGCGATTCAGTTGGGCGCGACCTTCGTCGGGCGATCTTTTTCCGGCGACAAAAAACAGTTGTTGGCGATGCTGAAGGCCGCCATCGCGCATCGCGGCACGGTGCTGCTCGACGTGGTGAGTCCCTGCGTGACCTTCAACGATCACGAAGGCTCGACCAAGAGCTACAAGTTTTTGCAGGAGAACGACGAGCCGATCAACGAGATCGATTTCGTAGCCAGCTTCGATGATATCGAGGTCGATTACGATTCGGGTCAGGTCTATGACGTGGAGATGCACGACGGCTCGAATCTGCACCTGCACAAGCTGCTTGAAGACTACGACCCAACCGACAAGGCCAACGCCGTGCGCACGCTGATGGAGGCCGAGGAAAAGAATGAAGTGCTCACCGGAATCTTCTACATCGACACGGAAAAACCCACCTTCCTCGATCAGTTGAATCTGGTGGAGGAACCGCTGGCCACGCTGCCCGAGTCGACCACCAAGCCGCCCGCCTCCGTGCTCGAAGGCCTGATGGAAACCCTGCGATAGTTTTTATGAAATCGCGCAAAGCCCAGCTCACCGCGGGGCTTTGCAGTATGTGATCTAAACCTCCCACCAGTCGAGCGCAGCCAGACGCGGATAATAAAGAGCGGCTCGCACTTGTGCGTCGGCACCTTTCAGATTACGCAGAACCCTGGCGTAGCTTTCCACCTGCGGGGCAAACAGTTTGCGCAGGGCAGGCAGCGCTTCCTTCGCATCGAGTCCGTCGGCGTGCGCGGTTTTGAAGTCGACAATCCACCAGCACGCGTCGCCTTCTTCGAGCGGCGCGGCTCCGGCGCGAAAGATGCGGTCGATCTGCACGGTGCGCACCGCGCCGTCGAGCACGCCATTCCAGCGCACCTCGCTGGCGGCCTCGCTGTGCGGTGCCAGCACCCACTGCGCGAGCGCGTCGTGGCTTGCGGCGATGGTCAGGCGCATGGCCTCGGCTGCGAGTCTTGTGGCATTGCCGGGGTCGATGCCGATGGCGCGCATCTGCGCGGCCAGTCGCGGTTCGAAGTGCGTCAACGCGGCACGAGCATCGTCCCACTCCGCCGTGGCACGCGCTTGCGCTAATGCTTCCAGCAGAGCATGCGTTGCCGTGCCCAGAGCGCGAGAGAGCAGGCCGCCCTCGTGGCGTTCATAGAGTCCCTTGTCGCCGACGACCTCGCTCTCTTCCTCGATGAAGCGCTGCATCGCATTGAGCGCGAGTTCGGGTGGAAGTCTGCGCAGAAGGGTGGGCGCTTGACGCTCTTTTTCGGCGGAGGCGGCCAGCGCGAGCAGCTCTTCCGGCTCCTTCTCCGGTTGCGTAAGAACCCACTCGGCAAATCGTCCTTCGATCTCTGCACCGAGCGCGGGCCAGGCCGTCGCCAGCAGGGATGAGGTGGGTTGCAGCAGCGTGCGCGCGCCTTCGGCGTCTTCCTTGTAGTTGAGCCGCGCGAAGAAGTGCAACTGCTCACGGGCGCGGGTGGAGGCCACATACAGCAGGCGGCGCATCTCCTGCGTCTCGCGTTGCTGCCGCGTGCCATCCACCCAGGCCTTGGCGTTGCCTCGCTCGTCTCCCTTGGTCTGCAAGGGCGCGATCAAAAACTCGGTGGGCGCGCCGGAATCGTCCGGCTCGGCCAGACCGCGTTCGAGCCAGGAGAGCAGCGACGTTTCGCTGCGTCCCGAGGAGGCTTGCAACTCGGGCACAATCACCGCCTCGAATTCGAGGCCCTTCGATTTATGAATGGTCATCAACTGCACGCCGCATTCTTCGCTGACTGTTGGATCAGGTTCGGCGGTGAGGTCTTCGAGAGCCGCGTCCAGAGCGGGCCCAAGCAAATCCTGCTCGCCTTCGGGCAACCGGTCCAGGCTTCTCCACAGCAGGTCGAGATTGGCGCGACCGGTTGCATCGACGCACGGCGCGCCGCCGAGCGAAAGCCAGACCTCTTCGAGCCAGCGGCCGAGCGTAACCGTTGGTTGCGCAAAGCGCAGCGTGGGCGCAAGGTTCAGCGCATCGAGCACGCGTTTGACCGAGAGACCGCCCTCGGCGGAAAGCAGCGAGAACCGTTCGCGCGCAAGCTCGGGAATTGCACGGCGCAGCAGCGCATCGTCGTCGCCACCGGTGAGCCTGTGCAGGTCTTCGAGTGAAAGTCCGCACCAGGGCGCGCGCAGCAGACCGAGCCACGCCACACGGTCCTGCGGATTGAGTAGCGCGCGCGCCATGGCTAGCGCATCGAGCACTTCGGGCCGGTCCTTCAGCTTTTCAAGCGCGACGGCGCGGAAGGGAATCTCTGCCTTGCGCAGGGCCTCGGCGATGGGCAGCAGAGTCTTGCGCGAACGGCCCAGCACGGCCACGCGATATTTCTTTCTTGGCGCTTCCGGATGATTGCGATGGAAGGCCTGCGCCTGCTCGATGCGCGGCCACTGTGCGCGGATGAGATCGACGATCTCCGCGACCTGTGTGGCTGCGACCTCTTCGCGCTGCGTCTGAATCTCATCGCGAAGCTGCTGCGCGGCCTGGCCTTCCGCGCGACCGCGCGGCTGGCTGGGGGCAAAACTCACATGCAACTGGAAGGGGGTGTCGGCTTCCTCTTCCGCGCTGCGTGCGGGGTCGGCCGCAGAGAAGTGGATGCCGCTGCCGTCGTCGTGGGCGAAGATTTGCGCGAAGATTTCGTTGAGCGAATCCACCAGCTCCGGCGCGGTGCGGAAGTTGGCTCGCAGTTGCGCAAAGTGGAAGGGCCACGGCTCGGCGTCGTGCAACTCAAGCCCGATGCCGCGGACGCGCGCAAAGAGTTCAGCCTCGGCGTCGCGGAAAAAGTAGATCGACTGCATCGGATCGCCGACGACAAAGCAGGTGCGATTCTCGGTGTCAGGCCAGGCGGCAATCAGCAAGGAGAGCAGCTCGTGCTGGCGACGGCTGGTGTCCTGAAATTCGTCGACGAGCAGGTGATGAATGCCGTCGGCAAAGGCCAGCGTGGTCTCGTCCGGGATGCCGCTTTCGCCGGTGAGCACGCTGATGGCAATCTGCGCAATCTCGGTGAAGTCGGTGGTGCCCGCTTCGGCAAAGGCGATGCGCAATTGCACCGAGGCCTGCACCAGCAGAGTGAAGGCCGCTCGCACAATGCGCCATTCTTCTTCGCTGTAGCGAACGGGCGGCAGTTTGCGCAGTGCGTCGAGCGCCGTGTCGAGGCTGTCGATCTCTGCCGCCTGCGCAATCAGCTCCAGCATGTGTGCTTTTTCGCGCTTGCGGTCGGCAGGGAAGCCGAGGCGTTTGTCAACGCTTTTGCGAAAGCTTCCCGTGGTGGTGAGCAGCAGATGGGCCAGCGCCAGATAGGCGCTCTGTGCGGCTTCGAGCGTTTCGCTGTCTTCAAAAGGTGGCTCGGGAAACTCCACGCATTCGGCCAGTGGGCGGTGCAGATCGCCGCCGGTCTGTTCGCAGGCAAAGCGCGCCATCGTGAGCAATTCGGTGCGCAGAGGCTCGTCGAGCAGCAGTGCAACCTCGTCCAGAGCCTGTTCGACCGCGCGTGCAAAGGGCCGCTCCAGCCGCGCGCGCAACTCATCTTCCTCCGGTGCGCTGTTGAAGACGAAATCGCGCATCCAGCGGTCGCGCTGCCCGAGCATCTTGGCGATGAGCGATTCCAGTTCGGCCCAGTTGTTGTCGCGCCACAGCAGCAGCAGTTCGAGCGCCTCGCGCAACTCCGCCGGTGCCTGATCGATCTGTTCGAGCGTGCGCCGCGCCGCGTGGCGATAGAGTTCCGCAGGCTGCTCGGCCACCTCCAAGCCGCCGCCGAGTCCGGAGATCAGCGGCTGTTGCAGCGCCAACTCGCGACAGAAGGCGTCGATGGTGGTGATGCGCAACTGGCCGGGCAAGTCGAGCAGTTGCCACTCCATCTGCATCGAGTGTGCGAGTGCCCGCTGCGCCAGCGCCTCCATGGAAAACGCATCGTCGGGCGGAGCGGTTTGCGCCGGTGTTTGCGCGGCCTTTTCGAGCTCAGCCAGAATGCGGTGGCGCATTTCGGCGGCGGCGGCGCGGGTAAAAGTGATGGCGACAATTTCGCCCGGCGCGTCCACGCGGCTGAGCAGAGCGAGAAAGCGGCGCGTCAGCAGGTCGGTTTTGCCCGAGCCGGCCGGCGCTTCCACCAGCACCGAGCGCGAGGGATCGAGTCCGCGCAGGCGCTCGTCCTGATCGGGGGGCAAGGGGCGAAGAGCAGTCTCAGGCATCGATTTCCTCCGCATCGGAATCTTCTTCGAGCAACGCGCGGTTTTCCCCGATGCGGCAGAGCGCGTGCAGTTCGCAATAGGCGCAGGTCTGCGGATACTGGCGGGGATCGACCTCGGCGCGGCCTTCCACAAAGTCACGCGCCAGCTTCGTGATCGCATCGCGCCAGTCCATCAGCATCTCGGCGGTGAGCGGATGTTTGGCGATGTCCTTGGCCGCGCTCAGCGAGGGCAGCAGGGTTTCGCGCGCATCGCCGACGCGTCCGGCAAACTCGCATTGGCCGGTGCGCACCTTGGCGAAGACCAGTCCGCCTAGCACCTCGTCGGGCGGAACTCCGAAGCTGGCGTAGAGCGGTAACTGCGCGTCCTCCGGCCTCGGCAGATCCCAGGACTTCGGCGAGACCTCGCCGGATTTGTAATCGACGATCAGCAGCGAATCGTCCTTGAGCCGGTCGATGCGATCGAGCTTCATCTTCAGCGCCAGTGTTCCGATCTTTGGCAGGGAATCCGATTCCACGTCTACAACCGTGAAGGGCGCGCGCGTGGCATCGAGGTCGAGCCATTCGGCCACCAGTCGCGCCAGTCGCTTCTGTTCGAGTTCGAGATAGCGGCGCGGCATCTGTTGCGAGGCCGGCGGCAGATGATCGGCGAAGACGCGCTCGACGTGCTTTGCGGCGAAGGCGCGGTGGTCCGTGATGGCCAGCAATTCTTCCTGCGTGCGAATGCCGTGCGGTGCGCCGCTCCAAACCGAATGCAGCACCGCGTGCAGCAGCGTGCCGCGTTGTTTGGCGGTGAGTCCGGCCTCGGCTGGCTGCCAGCCGCGCGCATCGAGCCGTACCGTGGTGAAGGCCTTGAAGGGGCACTGCGATTGATTGGTCAGCAGCGAAGATCCGCCCGTCGCGTTCTGCGGCGGAAAGGGAATCCGCGAGCGATCCTCGAAGAGAACCGTCAGCGGTTTGGCATCTGTGGCGACGTGCCACTGTGCGGGCAGCGGTTGCGGTGCAGAGGCCTGCTGCGTGACGAGCCGCGAGGCGCGCGCCTCCACGCCATCCTTCTGCCGCGCGTAGCTGAAGTGCACCTCCGGCGAAGAGGACAGCAGACGCCGCGTGATGGCCTCGCCCAGCGCCCAGTCGAGTTTGGGCAGCGCGTGCGGCATCTGTGCCTCGCGCAGCACGGCAATCGGCAGCAGAGGATGCGGCGGGGCCGTGGCGGGCCAGCCCTCTTCGGTTGCGCCAAGAAACCAGATGCCATCGGCGGCCAGGCCTGCGGTCTCCGTCGGACCAGCGATCAGAATCGGCGCACCGGCCGACTCGGCGGCAAACAGCGTCTCATGCAGCACGCGATTGAGAATCGAAAGATAGCTGAACCAGTCGATGCGCTGGCCGTCGAAGCCGAGCGCGGCCGCGGTCTCCAGCGCTTGCAGCAGGCCGCGATGGTTCTGGTATTCGGAGCTGGAAAACGGTCGCGCGCCGGGCCAGCCAGCAGCCGCGAGCAGCCGCGGCACCAGTTCCGACCAGGCCAGCGGCGTTTGCTTCGCGCTCTGCTCGTTCAACAGCGCCCGCGCCGCCAGCAGCCGCTTCACCCAGTCTTCGGGAGCCGGTGTGTCGCAGCGTTCGCGCACAAAGTCATCGAGCGTCCAGCGGGCGCGTTCCCGGTCGCGCCGCCGCAGGCGCTTCATGCGCAGGGCCAGCGCGGCGCTCTCCGCATTCGAGCTGGCCGTTTGCCCGGTTGAAATCAGCCAGTCCACCTCGTGCTCGTCCATCGGTTGCCGCAGCCAGCGCAGCAGCCGTTGCACGCCGCGCACCAGCGTGGTCTGCGACAGTGGTACGCCTAGCGAAAACTCGAAGCCGCCGCCGCAGTGGCGCAGAAAGCCGCGTTCGATTACGCCGCGCCGCCGTTCCAGATTTTGCGCGATCACCATCAGCCGCGCCTCCGGGTTGGCGTTGAGGCGCTCGCGGCACCAGCGCGCGCAGGCGGCCAGCTCCGTAGCCTCGTCCTCGGCTTCGTAAAAGTGAACCGATGCGGCGCGCGGACCTGCGGCGGCTTCATGCCACTGGCCCCAGGCCGTGAGCAGCCGCCGCTGCGTTGGTTGCAGGCGGTCGAAGCCGACCAGCAGCAGAGGAGGTCGCGGCGCGGCGTTCTCTGCTTCGAGCAAACGCAGAAGTTCGAGCGGCAGCCGTGCGCTGCTCAGCAATTGCTCGTTGGCGCAGCGAGCGTCGAACTGCTCCAGCCAGCGGCTGAAGCTGGCTTGATCGGCCTGCCAGCCCGCGCGCAGCGGCGCGGCCAGTTGCTCGGTGGCATAGGCGCAGAGCAGGGCATGGGCCTCCATGGCCAGCTTGCCCATCCGCGCCCGCGGGCCTTCGAGCGCGGTGGCCAGTTGCCGCTCAGCGCCCACCAGCGAGGCCCACAGCGTCTGCTCCTGCAGGGCGGAAAGCACCAGTCGCGCGTCGTGCGTGCGCTCCTGCCAGCACTGCCGGAGAAACTGTTGCCAGTAGACGATGCGAGGCGCAGCCCATGCGGTCAGACCGGCGTCGCGACGCCTTTGGTGATAGCTCGTGGTGAGCGCGCGCGCGGCGCGTTCGCTGGCGGCCAGCACCAGCCCGTCCGTCGCCAGCCACGCATCCAGTTCGTCCGTAAGCCCTTCTGCGGAAAAATCCACCATGTTTGGGTTATACGCTGGACGGCCCATCGCTTTCCAGCTTCGCGGCCGAGTGCATTCTGGAGTACACTTGGCCGGTGTGAAAGCGGCTTTGCGCGCCTGTGCGTGGCCAGTTTTGCGGGCTTCGCGCCACAGGTTGCAGCGGCGCGGTTGAAGAAAGTTTTTATGTGGTCAGACCACTTGGCTATAATGTTCGAGTGTTCCGGGCCAGGGATCCAAGCACGGAACCGTACAGAGCTTCACAGGAGAACACCATGAGTCACGGGTTGCAAATTCGTAAGGATGCTGCGATTGATTTCCTTTCTCTCGGAGCACTCGTCCACCGGCTTGATCCGGGAGTGATTCCCTTCCGCAAGGCGACGGAGTGCAAGATCCACGTCAGCGGCGGTGAGTTCAACGTCGCCGCCAATCTTTCCGACTGCTTCGGCCAGAAGACGGCCATTGCCGCGGCTATGGTGGATTATCCGATCGGCGATCTGATCGCCGAGCGCGTCCGCGCCATGGGCGTCAAGCCAATCTACAAGCACTTCGAGCACAACGGCGTGAGCGGACCGAACATGGCTACCGTGTATAGCGATCAGGGCCACGGCGTTCGTCCCCCGGTGGTCTTCTATAACCGCGCCAATGAGGCCGCGGCGCAGTTGAAGCCGGGCGACTTCGACTGGAAGGCGATCTTTGCCGAGGGCGTCAAGTGGGTTCACTGCGGCGGCATCTTTGCCGCGCTGTCGCCCACGACTGCCGCTCTGGCGGCCGAGATGATGAAGGAGGCCAAGGCCGCCGGCGCCATCACCAGCTTCGATTTGAACTATCGCGCCAAGCTCTGGAACATTCAGGGCGGCAACGAGAAGGCTGTCGAGACTCTCGGCAAGATTGTCGAAAATGTCGACGTGCTGGTGGGCAATGAAGAGGACCTGCAGAAGGGCCTCGGCATCGAGGGGCAGGATGTGGCTGTGGCCTCGAAGCTCGACCCCTCGGCCTTCTTCGCCATGATCGACAAGGTTGTCAAAAAGCTGCCCAAGGTCAAGGTGGTGGCGACCACGCTGCGTGAGGTGCACTCGACCAATCACCACAGTTGGAGCGCGGTGGCCTGGGTGGATGGCAAGACCTACACGGCCCCGACGGCCGAGCTGGACGTGATTGATCGCGTCGGCGGCGGCGACGGCTTTGCGGCCGGCTTCATCTATGGTCTGCTGAACGGCGAAGAGCCGGCTGAAGCCGTCAGGCTGGGCTGGGCGCACGGCGCTCTGCTGACCACCTTCCCGGGGGATACCACCATGTCGACCCTCGATCAGGTGCGGGCCTTCGCCAAGGGCGGTTCGGCTCGCATTCAGCGCTAGTTTTTCCCTTTCCTTCGTATTTTTGCGCCGCCGATCCAACCATCGGCGGCGCATTTTTTATGGTGCGTACCGCCGTTATAGCGAAACCAGAGTTGATGTATCCCGAAAGCAAGGTATTCAAGTCGGCGCGACCATCAGGGAGTGGCGACCTTACACAACTCTCGACAGGACACAGTGACTCTGGTTTCGCTCTAGGCTGAAGCCGGGCCGGTCGATTCGCGTACCACCAGTTCGGGTTCCATGACGATCTCTGTCGGAAACTCCTGGTCGGGGTGGGCGATGCGTTCAAGCAGCACCTGCGCGCCGCGCTTGCCCATCTCGGCCAGCGGCTGGCGGACGGTGGTCAGCGACGGGGTGACGTAGGCAGCGGAAAGAATATCGTCGAAGCCGACCACGGAGACGTCAGTGGGCACGCCGAGTCCGGCGTCTTTGAGGGCGCGAATGGCGCCGATGGCCGCGATGTCGTTAAAGCAGAAGACGGCAGTGAAGGCGCGGGTTTTTTCGAGCAGGGCGCGCATGGGCTGGTAGCCGATCTCAGGATTCATGGGATGCGGATCGGATTCGGTCGACCAGTTGGTCGTGTCGAGCCGGACGACCAGCGAGGGGTCGAGCGTGAGGCCAAGCTCACCAGCTACCTGCTGGATGTTTTCCCAGCGCACCTCGGAGTCGGGGATTGCCTTGGGGCCGTGCATGAAGGCGATGCGCCGATGGCCGAGGTGGTAGAGATGGGTGAGGGCCTGGGAGACGGCGGACCGGTGATTGACAACGATGTTGGTGACATTTGGCGCCGGGCTGTGCGAGGAGATGGCCACCACCGGCGTGGGCACGTCGATCTGGTCGGCTGGCGTGTTCAGCAGCAGAAAGCCGTCGACGGCTCGCTCCACCAGCAGGCGCGGATAGGTGGCGATCAGGTCCTTCTTCCAGTCATGGCAGGCGGTGAAGTAGAAGTAGTGGGCCGCCGTCAGCTCTTCCACCACGCCACTCATCACGCGAGTGAAGTAGCCCTCGCTCAGGTCGGGGGCCAGCACGCCGACGCTCATGGAACGGCTTTGACGCAGCGAACGGGCGAAGTAATTGGGCCGGTAGTTGAGCTTTTTGGCGGCCTCGGTGACCCGGTTGCGCGTTTCCTGTGGAATGGACCGGGCTGAGGGCGAGTCGTTGAGCACCAGAGAGACGGTGGTTTGCGATAGCTTCAGGTAATCGGCTAACATGCGCAGGTTGACGCGACCGGCTGGCGCTGCATTCTTTTTTGTACTGGCCATGTTGGAGTTGTAGCATGTTTGCGGGGCTTCGCAAAAGCAAAGAATTGTCAAGTATAGCGATTTTTTAAAGAAGATCGCGGCCATTATCTGGCTATGGCAAGCTCTGCGTCGCCGGCACAACGGAGAGATTTTCGGCGGTGTTGGGCAGACTCTGCTCGTGTGTCGAAAACTTCGCCGATTTTTCTTCATTCCGTAGCCTGGTTTTTGCCTACTTGTAACCTTCCATTCACATTTGCCCTTTAGCCTAATGAAGTGAGTGTAAAGGTGCCTGAAATTCATATTGCACAGGTGCAGTTGCCGGTTGAGCAGGCTGTGCTGCCGGAGACGCCGACAGAACCTGCGCCGATCTCGGCGGTGCGCAAGTTTTTGCTGGAGCGGGGCAACTCGGCGGTAGCCGACCGCAGCTTCGCCTGGCTCATGTTGGGCTGCGCGCTTTCGATCTTCGCGATCGTGGTGCTGATTGCCGCGGAGTTGGTGCTGCGTTCGCAACTGGCCTGGCATAAATTTGGTCTGGCTTTTTTCTACAAGGCTTTTGTCGACCCCTCGACCAATCTGGCGCAGTACTGGGACCCGGTCAATGAGCACTTCAGCGCGCTGCCGTTCATCTACGGCACGCTGTTGTCGTCGCTGCTGGCGCTGCTTCTGGCAGTGCCGCTGGCCGTGGGCGTGGCTGTATTTTTGACGGAGATGTGCCCCAAGGTCCTGCGTGGACCTCTGGCCTTTCTCACCGAGCTGTTGGCGGCGATTCCTTCAGTGATCTACGGCCTGTGGGCGGTCTTCGTGCTGGTGCCGCTGCTGCGCGAGTACGTGAATCCCTTCCTGATTACCACGCTGGGCTGGACGGGATTCTTTGGCGACGATAACCCGACCGGGCTTGGTTTTGTGGCCGCCGGCATCATTCTGGCCATCATGATTCTGCCCATTATCTCGTCGTTGACGCGCGAGGTGATGCTGGCCGTGCCGCACTCGCAGCGCGAGGCGGTGCTGGCTCTCGGCGCGACGCGCTGGGAGATGATCCGCATGGGCGTGCTGCGCAATGCGCGCATCGGCATTGTCGGCGCGATCATTCTAGGTTTGGGTCGCGCGTTGGGCGAGACGATGGCCGTGACGATGGTGATCGGCAACAGCCCCGAGATTCATCGCTCGCTACTGTCCAATGGCAGCTCGATGGCCTCGGTGATTGCCAACGAGTTTGCCGAGGCATCGAGCGACATGCACCTGAGCGCGTTGATGGAGTTGGGTCTGGCGCTGTTCATCGTGACGATTATCGTGAATGCCATTGCCCGCCTGCTGGTCTGGGTGGTCACGCGTGGCACCCCGGCACAGGTGAATTAAGGAGAGGCTTTTCGTGAGCAGGGTTCAAAACACTTTGCGCAATCAGTGGCGGAGTCTGGCCGATTTGGCCGCGACCTCGATTGCCGTATTGTCGACGATTTTGGTGATCGCGCCGCTGGTGGCGATCTTCGTTTACCTGATCTACAAGGGCGCCAGTTCGCTGAATCTGGCCTTCTTTACGCAGGTGCCGAAGCCGGTGGGCGAAGAGGGCGGCGGCATGGCGAACGCCATCTATGGCTCGGCGATTCTGCTGGGGATGGCGAGTTTGATCGGCGTGCCGATCGGCATCGGCGGCGGAATCTTTCTGTCGGAGTTTGGGCGTGGCACCAAGCTGGCGAATGCTATCCGCTTCACGGCCGATGTGCTGAACGGCGTGCCGTCGATCGTGATGGGCATCGCGGCCTACTCGCTGGTGGTGGTGCCGATGCATCACTTCTCGGCCTTTGCGGGCGGCGTGGCGCTGGGCATCATGATGATTCCGACGGTCTGCCGCACCACCGAAGAGATGCTGCTGATGGTGCCGCACGTGGTGCGCGAGGCGGCGCTTGGCCTGGGCGTGCCCAACTGGCGCTCGGTGCTTTCGATCACCGTGAAGACGGCATCGCCGGGCATTATCACCGGCTGTATGCTGGCCTTTGCGCGCGTGGCCGGCGAGACGGCTCCGTTGATCTTTACCGCATTCGGCAACGCCTTCTGGAGCACCAATCTCAATCGCGAGATTGCCGCGCTGCCGCTCCAGATTTATGTCTACGCCATCTCGCCCTATGACGATTGGCATCGTCTGGCCTGGGCCGGAGCACTGGTGTTGATTGTGTTGATTGTGTTGGCTGTTTCGCTGGTCCGGTTTGTAACCAGTCGCGGCGTTTTGAAAGGGGCGAATTAAGTGGGCGTTGGCATCGAGGTTTCCAACCTGAATGCGTGGTATGGAAGCAATCACACGTTGCAGGACATTAACCTGAACATCCCGGCCAATCATGCCACCGCGCTGATCGGGCCTTCGGGCTGCGGCAAGAGCACCTTTGTGCGCTGCTTGAACCGCATGCACGAGACCAATCCGGTGGCGCGCGTGACAGGTTCAGTGCGCATGGGGGACCTGGACATCTACGCCGACGCCAAGCCGGTGGAGATTCGCCGCCGCGTGGGCATGGTCTTTCAGCGGCCGAATCCGTTTCCTACCATGTCCATCTACGACAATGTGGCGGCGGGGCTGAAGCTGAACGGCTTCAACAACCGGCATGCGCTCGACGAGATTGTCGAGAAGTCGCTGCGGAACTCCGCTCTTTGGGACGAGGTCAAAGACGATCTAAGAAAAAAATCGGGCGCGAGTTTGTCGGGCGGCCAGCAGCAGCGGTTGTGCATTGCGCGCGCGCTGGCGGTCGACCCCGAGGTGCTGCTGATGGACGAGCCGGCCTCGGCGCTCGATCCGGTTTCAACCTCGAAGATCGAGGACCTGATCTTTCAGTTGAAGTCGCAGTACACCATCGTCATCGTGACCCACAACATGCAGCAGGCGGCGCGCGTGGCGGAGATGACCGGCTTCTTCCTCAACGGCCGCATGGTTGAGTTCGATTCGACGCAGAAGATTTTTACCAATCCACGCGACAAGCGTACGGAAGATTACATTACGGGCAGGTTTGGATGACACGTTTACGGTTTCAACAGAGCCTTGAGGATTTAAAGGAGAACCTGCTGGTGATGGCCGGTCTGGCCGAGCAGGGGATTCAGCGGGCGATCGAGGCCTACAGGGTGCGCGATCTGTCGATCTGCGATCTGGTGGACCGCAGTGAGATGGCGATCAATCGCCTCGAACGGGAGATCGATCAGGCGGCGCTGGATCTGCTGGCCATGGAGCAGCCGATGGCCGTCGACCTGCGCTTCATCCTGTCGGTGATCAAGATCAACGCGGACATTGAGCGGGTGGGCGACGCGGCGAAGAACATCTCGGACCGCGTGCGGCACATGGACAATATGCCGGTGGTCGATCTGCCGGTGGATATTCCGCGCATGGCGCAACTGGCCTCGGAGATGGTACGCAAATGCCTGCAGTCCTTTATCGAAGCCGACGCGGAGATAGCGCGCGCGGTGCTGCTGATGGACGACGCGGTGGACGCGATGAACCGCGCGGCCTACAAATCTCTGACGGTGGTGATGGCCGAGCAGGGGCATCTGGCGCCGCTGGCGCTGAATGCGCTGATGATCTCGCGGAGTCTCGAACGGATCGCCGACCACGCGACCAACATCGCCGAGGATGTGATCTTTTGGGTGCAGGGCGACGATGTGCGCCACCACAAGAGCCGCATCCCCGAGGAAAAGGATCCGCACGTACTAGGGCAGTAGCAAAAGCCCCGCCGGTCGGCGGGGCTTTTTTGAGTTCACAGTTATAAAAGCAGTTCG
>Ga0224528_1000597_pt1 | contig 26859 bp, 19 predicted proteins | sample CBST25metaG_2_FD_179888 | JGI IMG/M metagenome (GOLD analysis project Ga0224528, IMG submission 179888) | Peat soil microbial communities from Stordalen Mire, Sweden - C.B.S.T25 | ecosystem: Environmental > Terrestrial > Soil > Wetlands > Peat | place: Sweden: Norrbotten County, Stordalen Mire...
GCTGTCAGGGTATAGGCAGTCGTCGCCGTTGGACTTACAACTGTCGAACCACTCGCCGATGTGGACGTGAATGTCCCCGGCGTGATGGCAATACTCGTCGCTCCGCTCGTCGCCCAACTCAGCGTGCTGCTGGAGCCGGAATGGATAGTTGCGGGACTGGCTGCGAAGGAACTGATCGCTGGTACGCTTCCCGCTACAGTAATAGTTTGCGAAGAGGTGACTGAACCGGCGGCATCGGTTGCTGTCAGCGTATAGGCGGTTGTCGCTGTCGGAATCACAACTGTCGAGCCGCTCGCCGATGTGGACGTGAATGTCCCCGGCGTGATGGCAATACTCGTCGCTCCGCTCGTCGCCCAACTCAGCGTGCTGCTAGCGCCGGAATGGATAGTTGCGGGACTGGCTGCGAAGGAACTGATCGCTGGTACGCTTCCCGCTACAGTAATGGTTTGCGAAGAGGTGACTGAACCGGCGGCATCGGTTGCTGTCAGGGTATAGGCAGTCGTCGCCGTTGGACTCACAACTGTCGAACCACTCGCCGATGTGGACGTGAATGTCCCCGGCGTGATGGCAATACTCGTCGCTCCGCTCGTCGCCCAACTCAGCGTGATGCTGGAACTGGAGTTTGCGGCTTCCGAAACAGCAGCATTTATGCTTCCCGGAGAGGCTGCAAATGAATTGATTGTTGGCTTGGAGCCATTTCCAGTGCCCGACATCAACGGAGTCGTCGAGCCGCAACCGGCCAGTAAGGTACAGGCAAATAGAATGAAGACGAGAGCTCTAAGATTGAGACCGAAAGACTTGCGTTCCGGATATCTGGGTTTTCTTCCGCAAGAAGAGCTGGCGGAGCTATCTGCTGCATGGATTCCACTGTTCATCGTATGGCCTCGGACAGGTGATATGCACATCGGGGGCCAACCGAGATTAAGTGGGGTTTGTTGTTTCTTTTGCTCAGTTTTCGAGCCGAAGACATGCGGCTTGCAGTTCGCCTCCGTCAAGGATGAGAGGTTAATGAGAACTGCATTTGAGAGGAGGCACTTCATGAAGCGTCGCGCAGAATCCATTTATTGGGGCCCACAATCTACCTAAGACAAGCTCTTTCAATCACCAGCAATCGAAATATAGCTTGCTACGGAAGGTTACCTTTCAAACTTGGACTTTGGCTTTCAGCTGGGAATTTCCTTTCGCATTACCGGCTGGTTACCAATATACGCAATAGATCGGCTAAATACGCATCCGTAGTAACTCTAATATATTACCAATGTAATGGAGTGGGCGCCTACATGCCTGCTTACGGAGTAAAAGACTGCCTTATCCGCATAAGGCATACGGTCGTTTTACCGCATTTTCAGCGCCGTTGAAGCCGTGTCTTTTGAGGCCGCCGAAGGTGCACGAATTTTCTCAACTGGCTTGGCGGTGCTCTACGCTCCGGACTTCTTCTCGATTTTGGCCCAGGAGTCTTTGAGCGCGAGGGTACGATTGAAGACCAGATTGCTCGGCGTGGAGTCGGGATCGATGCAGAAATAGCCGACGCGCTCGAACTGGAAGCGGTCCTCAAGCTTGGCGTTGGCGAGAGAGGGCTCAAGTTTGGCGCCGGTGAGAATTTCGAGGGAGTTGGGATTGAGATTGTCGAGGACGTCCTGGCCTTCTTCCAGGTCGTAAGGATCGGCCTTGGCGAAGAGCTTGTCGTAGAGGCGGATTTCGGCAGAGATGGCGTGGGCGGCCGAGACCCAGTGCATGGTGGACTTCACCTTGCGGCCGTCGGGAGAGTTGCCGCCGCGGCTGGCTGGGTCGTAAGTGCAGTGCACCTCGACGATGTCGCCGGCCGCGTCCTTCACTACGCTCTGGGCGGTGATGAAATAGGCGTTGCGCAGGCGGACTTCTTTGCCGGGCGAGAGGCGATAGTACTTGGGCGGAGGAATCTCGCGGAAGTCGTCTTGTTCGATGTAGATCTCCCCGGAGAACGGCACCTGGCGCGTCCCTGCGGAGGGGTCTTCGGGGTTGTTGGCCGCCTCGACGAATTCGACCTGGCCAGCGGGATAGTTGTCGATGACCAGTTTGAGCGGGTGAAGAACGGCCATGGCGCGGCTGGCGCGGTGGTTGAGGTCGTCGCGCTGAAAGTGCTCGAGCATTTCCACGTCGGTGCTGCCATTGGTGCGCGAGACGCCGCTGGCGGCGACAAAGGCGCGGATGGCTTCGGGGGTAAAGCCGCGGCGGCGGAGACCGCGGAGAGTGGGCATACGTGGATCGTCCCAGCCGTTTACGCGCTTTTCCTGCACGAGTTGCAGGAGCTTGCGCTTGCTGAGCATGGTGTAGGTGATGTTGAGGCGGTCGAATTCAGTTTGATTCGAAGGGAAGATGCCGAGTTGTTCGATATACCAGCGGTAGAGGGGCTGGTGGTCAGCAAATTCGAGAGTACACATGGAGTGGGTGACGCGTTCTATCGAATCCGACTGGCCGTGGGCGTAGTCGTACATGGGATAGATGCACCACGCATCGCCGGTGCGCTGGTGCGAGGCGTGGAGAATGCGGTACATGACCGGATCGCGCATGTTGAGGTTGGGCGACGCCATGTCGATTTTCGCTCTCAGAACGCGCGTGCCGTCGGGGAATTCGCCGGTCTTCATGCGGGTGAAGAGGTCTAGATTTTCTTCGATAGTGCGGCTGCGATAAGGGCTGTCTTTGCCGGGCTCTGTGAGCGTGCCGCGGTGCTGGCGAATTTCGTCGGCTGTGAGGTCATCGACATACGCTTTTCCAGCTTTGACGAGCTGCAAAGCCCACTCGTAGAGCTGCGCAAAGTTGTCGGACGCGTAGCAGAGGCGCTCCCAATCGAAGCCGAGCCAGCGCACGTCGGCCATGATGGAATCAACGTACTCCTGCTCTTCTTTTTCGGGATTGGTGTCGTCGAAGCGCAGGTTGGTCTTGCCGCCGAACTCGTCGGCGAGGCCAAAGTCGATGCAGATAGCCTTGGCGTGGCCGATGTGGAGGTAGCCGTTGGGCTCGGGTGGAAAGCGGGTCTGGATGACGGCGTCGCCGTATTTTTTGGTGCGCACATCCTCGGCGATCATGTCATGGAGGAAGTTGGAAGGGATGGCTGCGGCTTGGCTTTCCGAATTTGAGTTGGTCATGGCTACTTTTTATTATCCCATTTGCCGAAGGCTTGGATTCATCAGTCACTGTCTTGCAGGGGTGACGCTTGAGATGCACTTGGCGGCGTGCGGAAGGACCACGCACCATGCACATAGAAGTACAGCGAAAAGTGAGAAAAATGTTGTAAAAAAGCTGAAATATGCGGCTTTTGACGTGAATTTGGCCGTAAAAGGGCGGGTGGAAATCCGGGATTGAGCGGTTTATTTTGGGTTTGGAAGAGAGAGAGAATTCACTAAATATGTTCCACGTGGAACATATTGATTCAGTTGATGTTATGGTCATATTTACCACTTAATTAACTGCAAAATATTTGCATGGAATCCCCGGTCCCCAACAGCGAGGGACCGGGGGCACCCTCAACTTGATAGAGTCTCCTTTAGACTGGGGGCACCCGGCGTGGGCCAGGAGACCCACGCGACAGCCGGCCGGGAGGCGCTACTCCTTACCACTCGGCCTCAGGCGAGCGATTGAAGGCTGGCTTCGGCCTGACGGATGCGGGCGAGGCAAGTCTCGCGACCCAGGACTACCAGGGTCTCGAAGAGCGGCGGGGCGTTTTTGCGTCCGCAGACGGCAACCCTTATGGGTTGGAACATTGGACCGGCTTTGAGACCGAGAGACTTGGCTGCTTCGCGGAGTGCCTGGTCGAGCGAATCGTGATCGAAAGCCGTTTTCGCAAGAACTTCCTGGGCGTGCTGAAGGACGCGGAGAGCCGTGGCAGCATCGCCGCCTTTGGACGGAATCAACTCGGCGGGAGCGTAGGGCGCGAGTTCTTTGAGAAAGAAGAAATCGGCGGCGGCAGGAGCTTCGCTAAGCAGTTTGATGCGCTCGCGAATGAGAGGAGTGACCGCGAGGAGCTTTTCAGGCGAGGTATGCAGGCCGGCCTGCTCGAAGAAAGGCTGGAGCAGCGGGCTGAGCTGCTCGACTGTCAGGGCGCGGATGTGTTCGGCGTTGAGCCAGACAGCTTTCGGGTCGAAAGGGTCGTCGTCGCTGAAATTGATGACGGCGTTGGAGCGGTTGACTGCTTCGAAAGTAAACGCGGCGGCTAGCTCGTCAAGAGACAGGAACTCGCGATCGTCTTTGGGTGACCAGCCGAGGAGGCAGAGGAAGTTGACGAAGGCTTGAGGGAGGAAGCCGGCATCGCGGTATGTGGTGACGCTGACGACTGGACCGTGCTTGCGCTTGGAGAGTTTGGCGCCGTCGGGTGCAACGAGCAACGGAAGATGAGCAAATTGCGGCGGCGGCGCGCCGAGAGCCTCGAAGATGAGCAGATGCTTGAAGGTGTTGGTGAGGTGATCCTGGCCGCGGATGATGTGGCTGATGCGGAGATCGGCATCATCGACGCACGAGGCGAGGTGATAAGTCGGCATACCATCCGAACGCAACAGGGCGAAGTCTTCCACCTCGTCGGCGAGCTTGGATTGCGCGCCATAAACGCTGTCGGTAAAGCTCAGGGTGTGGGCTTGTCCGCTGACTGGGCCGCGCGGCACGCGATAGCGGAGGGCGAACGGTTCGCCCGCGTTGGCGCGGCGGTTGGACTCTTCCCTGGACAGCTCGCGCATTCCGGGGTTGAAGAGCCACGCGCCCTGCGCGGAGGATTGATTATCGTCGCCGGAGTGGGCGGGGGTGAAATCGCGATAGGCGAGGCCCTTGGCGAAGATGTTTTCGGCCGCCTCACGGTGCAGGTCAAGGCGCTCGGATTGCTTGTACTCTTCGTCCCAGTCGAGACCCAGCCAGCGCAGCCCCTCGAAGATGGACTGCACGCTGGCCTCGGTGTTGCGCTCGACGTCGGTATCGTCCAAACGCAATACCAGGGTTCCGTGATTATGGCGGGCATAGAGCCAATTGAAGATAAAGGTGCGCGCCCCGCCCACATGCAGGTAACCGGTGGGCGAGGGGGCAAAACGAACGCGCAGAGTCTTTTGAGAGGAGGGAGACGGATCAGGCATCGTGATTCTATGTTACCAACCGCGACGCAATCCCACCCTAGCCGCAAAAACAAAATCGAACACCCCGCGGACGAAGACCTGTCCGTGGGGACCCCATTGCGGCGAGGGTGGGGCACCCGTCATTATTGCGCCCGTGAAAGAACTCAGCCCTGAGACGGATACTGCGGCGGCGGCGGGTAAGGCGGTTGCGGCTGCCAGCCAACCTGGGACACGGGCACAACCTTCCACTCGGCGAAGGCCAGGAAGTAATACAGGAAGAGATTGCCAAATGGAACGATATACAGAAGCGAGAGCCAGGGCGAGAAGCCGGCCTTTTTGAGGATGAACCAGAAGGGCACAATGACAACGACAAGGCAGACAGCGATGATGACGGGAATGAGCGCCATAGCGATCATGACCAGATGCTTGATGGCTGCCGGATCAGGCTGATTTTGCAGCAGAAATGCCAAACATTGCATACAGAGACTCCAGAATTGAGATGGGAACTCGCTGCAAAGGTATAACTAAACGCCGAAATCCGCAATGATTTTCTTGAGACAAGGCAAAATGCCGGCAGGTCCGGCTTATGCGCCGGAGATTCAGCATTCCGGTTTCCGATTCCCTGCCCTACGTGATGTCCTCCGTATCGTAGATCAATCCGCGTTTTTTGGGGACGCCGTGGACCGAACTGAGCAGATCCTCGACGACGTCTTCAAGCTGGCGCTGGCTTTCGATCACGGCGCTCATGCTCTTGAGTTCGTCGGGTTCGATGGCGCGCTCGACCAAAGCGACAGCATGGCATTGGGCAACGCGATCGAGCTTCAGCCCTTCCGGCGTTTTGGCTTTGATGCTCACCTGATCGACGCCGAGGCCAAGCAGGTCGGCGACACGCGCGCGCATTGCGCCCGAGACGGGACCAATTTTGGGCGCGGCCAGAATCAGCGTGGTGTCGATGTTCACGATGCGGTAGCCGGCGCGTTGCAACGTTTCCAGGGCCAGGGTGAGGAAGATGGCCGAGTCGGCGTTCTTCCAGCGCGGGTCGCCGGGCGGGAAGAAGCTGCCGATATCACCCGCGGCGATCGAGCCCAGCAGCGCATCGGTAACAGCGTGCAGCAGCACATCGCCATCCGAGTGGCCTTCCAAACCTTCCGGGTGGTCGAGCGAGAGTCCGCCGATGCGCAGAGGCACACCCGGCTTGAAAACGTGCGAGTCATAGCCAAATCCGATGCGTGTTTCCATGGTTTCCGTGCCCGTCCCTTAGAACCTGTCCAAAAACTATGTCTTGAAGGGTACGGACTTCAGCCCGTACATTGAGAGCCCGTTCTTGATTTCCGGCTTTAGCCGCGGAGGGAATGCAAACTGCCGAAAATGCATACCTCAGAGGCTAAAGCCCGCAACTATTCCTGCCTTTGATGTACGGGCTAAAGCCCGTACCCTTCACCTAGGCCTTACCCTTCATCTAGACCGTACCCTTCACCTAAAACCGAGTTATTGGAAAGCTTCTTAGAAATAACTCGCAATGATCTTGATCTTGTCGTGGCGAATTCAGCGGTTGCGCTGGTGAAGATAAAACTCGGCCAGTTCCAGGTCACCCGGCTGGGTAATCTTCAAATTAACCTGAGAGCCGTGAACGACAGCGACCGGATGGCCGGCGCGCTCCACGACCGAAGCCTCGTCGGTGCCCACAAATCCATCGGCCACGGCCTCGGCGAAGGCGCTTTTCAGCAGCCCGTAGCGAAAGCCCTGCGGTGTCTGCGCCAGCACCACGAACTCGCGCGGAATGGTCGAGGTAATCAGCGCTCCGTGCGCGGTCCGCTCCACCTGCTTGATGGTGTCCACGGCAGGCAGCCCCACGATGGCCGCGCCATGCTCGATGACCGCATCAATGGTCCTGTCGATGGTGGCAGCGTCGATCAGCGGCCTTACGGCATCATGCACCAGAACTATATCGTCTGCCTCGGCAGGCAAGGCGGCCAGCGCGTGGGAGACAGACTCCTGACGGTTGTCGCCGCCCTCCACTACGCGGACACGGCCGGCAAAGCCGTACTCGGTGGCGTACTCGGCAATCTGCGCCTGGACGCGCTCTATCTCCGGCTTGCGCACAGCCACGTAAATCGCGGTTACCCGCTCCACTGAAGCGAATGCGTGCAGCGAATGAATCAGGATGGGAACCCCATCCAGCGCTAAAAATTGTTTGGGCTGTGGACCGGCCATCCGGGTTCCCAGCCCCGCAGCGGGGAGAATCACAAAAACTTGCATACCGGCTGGAGTATACAAGTTGCCCCTCGATTTTGCCATTCTTTAATTCAACGAACGCGCCCCGCAACGCACTGCCCAGGCGAAGTTGCGGCTGCTTTTGAGCGCAGCACGCGCGGCGGGAAAGTAAAAATTATAGGACCACGCACAACCCGGGCAAGCACTCGCAGCCTCGGCACTGAGCCAATATTCTTTGTCGCGACTTGTCTCCAGGTTTGCAAACGGACCCGTCTTCACAGGCGCATCGTTGTTCGTGGAATTGCCATGAGAAGCATTGCCCAAATCAAAGTAGTACAGATGCCCCATCTCGCCGTCGGCGCAACTTGAATTGTCGCCGCAGGCTGGATCGGCTGCGGGAAGCCTCCAGCCTGTCAGGTGCGCAAAGCCCCCTTTTTCGTTAAGACTCGCAGCCCAGGCAACAGCTTCGTCCCAGGTTTTCAGCCCGCCGGCGGCCGCGTCCTTCTGCCAGCTCAACTGCGTGTCGGTGTCATAGACCGTCCCATCGCGCATATCCACAAGCTTTGCGCAGGCAGGAATGGATAGCCCGAAGACCACCGCCAATGCGCAGAAAATGCTTGTCATCGCTTTCATGGCTACCCTCCCGCGGTCAGTATATTCATCTTCGCCCTCACTGAGTCTGTACAAATTGGCGCTCTTACCGGCGAAATGCCGCATTGTCCCGTTATGATCTTGGGGTGCGCCCAACATTGCCCATCGAGACGAAGCTGCTCAAGCCCGGACTTCGCCTTGCCGTGGGCCTTTCCGGCGGCGCGGACTCCGTGGCTCTGCTGCGCGCGCTAGCTGAGCGGAGCAAAGAACTGGGCCTGGTGTTGCACGCCGCCCATCTGCACCACGGCCTGCGCGGCGAGGAAGCGGACGCCGATCTGGCCTTTGCGCGCTCGCTCGCGGCTGACCTTGGCTTGCCTTTTCACGAAGCGCGGGTGGATATCGAAGCCGAGGCAAAGGCCAACACCGCTTCCGCCAAGCCAGCCGAGACAATTGAGGAAGCCGCTCGCCGTCTGCGTTACGGCTGGTTCCGGCAACTGATGGCCTCCGGCGAAGTGGAAGCCGTGGCCACTGCTCACACTCGCGACGACCAGGCTGAAACTGTTCTGGCTAAATTCTTGCGCGGCGCCTGGACCGAGGGCTTGAGCGGAATTCATCCGGTGGTCGAATTTCCCGAGGGCCGCATTTTGCGCCCGCTTCTCTCCGCCACACGGGCTGAGGTAGAGGCCTATCTGGCCGCGTTGGGCCAAAACTGGCGCGAAGACTCCTCGAACCGTCACCTCACCTTCACCCGCAACCGCATCCGCCACGAGCTGCTGCCGCTGCTGGAGGGATGGAATCCGCGTCTGCGCGAGCACCTGGCGCAGATGGCTCAACTGGCCCTCGACGAAGAGGCCTGGTGGACGGGCGAATTGGCCCGCATCGCTCCGCAATTGCTGCTGCCGGGTAAGCCGGTGCGAGGTGGAGGGCGTGCGGCGGCTGAGGGTCTGGCTCTCGACGTCACTCGGCTGGCCGCACTGGCCCCAGCCCTGCAGCGCCGGCTGTTGCGCTACGCCGCGGAGCAGTTGGGCGCGGCAGTCGATTTTCCATCGACGGAAGCACTACGCACACTGGCCCTCGCAGGCCGGGCAGGCCAGAAGCTCGAATTAGCCCAGGGATTCCGAGCAGAGCGAACGAACCGCGAGTTACGGCTGGCCGTCTTGCCGGTTGCAACAACAGGCGCTGCAACTGCGGAGATTGCTCCCGAGTACAGTTTGGCGATTCCCGGCGAAATCCCGGCCCCAATCTTTGCTCTGCTTCTCCGCATCGAGACAACCGGGACATACGAGGGACAAAACGCTACGCTGCGCAACTGGAAGCCGGGCGACCGAGTCCGGCTGCGCTACTCCTCTGGCCCGTCGAAGGTAAAGGAAGTTCTGGAACGCCTGCGGATTACCGGCTCCAGCCGCGCACATTGGCCGGTCCTCGAAATCGACGGGCGCATCGCGTGGATGCGGGGAGTCGAAGTCGAGCCGACACCGGGAATCAGCATTGAGGCAACGAACCTGGAGACCACCGTAGAGCCTTCGCCTTGGCAGGCTACGGAAAAGGCCCGAACTTGATCGAATCTCCCAAGAAGCATCCCTCAGGGCCTGAAGGCCGCTGATTTTGCGGCACTTACGGCACGACTAAAGTCGTGCCCTGACACAAAGCGGGTTCCTGACACAAAGCGGGTTATTGAAACACCTTCTATGAGTTTTTCCGCAGCCTCTTGTATCGCGCTCCGCTGGCGGTTGAACTCCCGGATACGTCCTGGAACAGGCCCTTTGAATGCTTCAAGTTCCTCCACGTTGGGAGTACAATTCAAGTTACTGCTCCTCCGGGCGGCAAGGGTGGGTTGTGTCTGCTCAAATATCCCTCGTGTAGTTTCTGTGACTTTGAGGAACGTACCGGCGTCTAATGGATGGAGTAGGCGGTGCTGGAGAACTGTTCAGCGTCTTCTCCAACACCGAAAGAGAGGAATCCTGGTGAATTCAACCGCCAAATCAATCTTGTTCTGGGCTTTTATCTTCATTTGCCTCATGGTGCTCTTGAGCATGTGGTCGAAGAGCGCGGCCGGAGCCAAGGACGCGGAGATTTCCTACTCCGACCTGTACAACCAGGTGAAACAGGGGAAGGTAGCCGACGCCGAGGTCCAGGGCCCAGAGCTGCACGGCCACATGAAGGATAAGCCCAATGTGCAGTTCCACACCCATGTCGGCGATCACTTCGAAGGGCTTGAGGCGGCTTTCCTTGCCTCTGACGCTCACTTCTCCAAGAAGGAGCCGCAGAGCAACATCCCCTTGCAGTTGCTGACCACCCTGGGTCCATTTGTCCTGCTCATCGGCATCTGGTTCTTCTTCATGCGGCAGATGCAAGCCGGCGGCAACAAGGCGCTCTCGTTCGGCAAGAGCCGCGCCCGCCTCCTCTCCATGCAGCAGAAAAAGATCACCTTCAAAGACGTGGCTGGCGTGGATGAGGCCAAGGAAGAACTGAAGGAGATCATCGAATACCTGAGGGAGCCGGCGAAGTTCCAGAAGCTCGGCGGACGCATTCCCAAAGGCGTTCTGCTGGTGGGCCCTCCGGGAACGGGCAAGACGCTGCTGGCGCGCGCCGTGGCCGGCGAAGCCAATGTGCCCTTCTTTTCCATCTCCGGTTCGGATTTTGTTGAGATGTTTGTCGGCGTGGGCGCAAGCCGCGTCCGCGACCTCTTTGAACAGGGCAAGAAGAACGCGCCCTGCATTATCTTCATCGACGAAATCGACGCCGTGGGCCGCCATCGTGGCGCGGGCCTGGGCGGCGGACACGACGAGCGCGAACAGACTCTCAACCAGTTGCTGGTCGAGATGGATGGCTTTGAATCCAACGACGGCGTGATTCTGGTGGCCGCCACCAACCGCCCCGACGTGCTGGACCCGGCGCTACTTCGCCCCGGCCGCTTCGACCGCCGCGTGGTGGTGGGCTTGCCGGACGTGCGTGGCCGCGAGGAGATCCTTGGCGTCCACGTCAAGAAGGTTCCCGTCTCCGACGATACCAACCTCAACGTGCTGGCTCGCGGTACACCCGGCTTCAGCGGCGCCGACCTGGCCAATATGGTCAACGAGGCCGCATTGAGCGCCGCGCGCATGAACCGCAAGCAAGTGACCATGTACGACTTCGAGGTAGCCAAGGACAAGGTGCTCATGGGCGCCGAGCGCAAGTCCATGCTACTCACCGAGGAGGAGAAGCGGGTAACCGCCTATCACGAGGCGGGCCACGCGCTGGTCTCGTTCATGCACACGCACTCCGACCCGATTCACAAGGTCACAATTATTCCTCGCGGCATGGCTCTGGGCGTCACCATTTTCTTGCCCGGCGACCGGCACAACTACACGCGGGAATATCTGGAAGCCAATCTCGCAATCGCTTACGGCGGGCGCGTGGCGGAGGAGATTTTCCTCAACCAGATGTCCACCGGCGCGGGCAGCGATATTGAAAGCGCCACCGACCTGGCTCGACGCATGGTCTGCGAGTACGGCATGAGCCGTCTCGGTCCGCTTACCTTCGGCAAGAAGGAGGAGCAGATATTCCTCGGCCGCGAGATCGCACAGCACCGCGATTTCAGCGAGGAAACGGCCCGGCAAATTGACCTGGAAGTGCGCCGCCTGATCGACGAGGCCTACCAGTCGGCACATGGCATTGTGGAAACCAACGCTGACGCCATGCACCGCATTTCCGCAGCCCTGCTGGAGCGCGAAACCATCGACGCCGAAGAGGTAAAGATGCTCATCGAAGGCAAGGAACTTCCGCCTATGCGCTCGAGTCTGGCCACGCCCTCGGACACAGGCAGCCCCGACGTGCAGCAGGTGCTCAAGCCGGAAAGCCGCAGCGGGCCAAACTACCCCGAAGGCTCGCCTTCACCGGCATAAACGCCAACGCATATAACGAGGGCCGCTCCAATGGAGCGGCCCTCATTGTCTGGCAAGCTCTCATGAACTATCTAAAAACAGTCACTTGGGCCATCGGTTCTTTCCTCAGGGGCTAAAGCCCGCCATTGCTTTATTGCGTTTGCGGCACGACTAAAGTCGTGCCCTGATACAAAGCGGCCTTTTGAGACAGTTTCTACGAGTTTTTCCGCAGCCTCTAAAGTCGTGCCCTGACACATAACCAGAGCTTTTAGACAAGTTCTCAGAAGATTTTGTAGCTGACGCCCACGCTGGCGCCGTAGGGCGAGATGCTGGAGTTGCCCCACCACGGCCAGTACTGGTATTCGAAGTCCACCGGGCGAAGAGTCAGACGCTTGGTCAGCTTCACGTCCATGCCGCCCCCGAAGGCGAAATCCGAAAAGTTGCCGTGGCCATAGCCGCTGAAGTACCCAAAGTCCATCCTTGAAAAGCCGAAGAGCGTCTTACCGTAGACGGTTGCCCTTCCGAAACGACGCAGCGGAAGTTTCGGGCCAATGAGATAGTTGTCCTGGTGAATACCGGCATATTGGTGCCAGCGCTGCCAGCGGCCCTCAGCCTCAACCTGCAGCCAGCGATTCAGTTTCAAGTCAACATAAGCGCCCGCGCCGAACAGCGCCTGGCTGCCTTGAGCGGCGGGGTAGCACGAGTCTGGGGTGCAAGGATACTGCCATTCCCCCGCAAAGTCAGGTTGGAAAGCCGAGGCCATCCCACCGACGCTGAGCGAAACCTGCCGGCCGGTGGCCGAGGGAACCACTTGTGCGGCGGCTGCAACCGCTCCGGCAGCAAGCAGAATCGGGAATAAAGCTTTGCCAATTCGTCTCATAAGCTGATCGCATTTTCAGTCTGGGCAATCTCTGCTGCCCGGTAGGTGTCGTCAGTCGAACGCGTTTTGGACTCCCGGCGCCGGAATGAGCCGGAATATCATCTGACTCATTCCGGCTCGGGATTCCGTGTAGCGCTTACTGCTGTGCTGTAGGCGGCGGAGCTGTTGGTTGCTGGGAAGCGGCGTCAGGGGTAGACTCTGCCGCAGGCGGAGTTGCCGCCGGGGCAGCGGTGCCGGAAGGTGCTGCGGTAGTGGGGGTTCCCGCAGCGGGAGCAGCGGCGGCGGGTTGCGCCGGCGTCAACCGCGACACATCATAGCGCTGCAGCTTGTAGTACACCGGCGTCACTTCCAGCGGCATCTTGTCGCGGGGGTTCATGTAGGCGTAGATCTTCGCGCTGAGCTGATGCACCCTGTCGTCCCACGGATCGGTCTTGAGCCAACTGCCCAACGGCAAGGCCGGGCGCTGGGTGAGATCGTCCCAATTCAGCCGGGGCGCCATCCGCATCAAATCTGCCATCCATGGCGTTCCGTCGGCCTGGAGCAGCGAGTCGCCCAAGGTAGGTGTGGTGAGGGCCTTCAGCGCCTTCTCCGAAGAGGCCAATTGCGCATAGTAGAGGCCCGCCGAGGGGAGCTTGTCCTTGTACATGGAGTTCCCCAGATACTCCATGGCGCGCTTGGCCGCATCGGCATTGTCGTGGTCGGAGTGGTACATGTCGATCTTCTGGAAGGTCGCCTGGTCGGGGAACATCAGCCGGTCGTTGAAGGCGTAGCGAGTATCAATGTGGTGCCCCATCACAATATGAGCCACTTCCATGGCCACCACCGAAGCAATCGACTCTTCGTTGGGCAGTGTATCGATAAGCCCCTTGCTGATCAGGATGGTGTTGCCTACTGTCGTAGTCTCCAACTTATCCGTCAAAAGAATGCGCGTGTGCACAGGATCGGTGAAGGCCAGGTTATTGGGCACCTGCAGGTTGATGACAATCTGGTCCAGCACTGTATTCTCATAGCCGCCGGGAGTCAGCGGCGCCACCAGCCCGGCCTCCACCAGCCGGTCGATTACGTTGTTTTCCGCCTGCGTAACCCATGAGCGCGTGGCCTGCAGCGGACCCACATCCTGGGTGTCGTCGCTCTTGTCCTCCGCGTCTTCCACCTTCACGCTCACATTCTCGCTCTCCCGCGTAGGCAGCTTGAGCGAGTAGCCCCAGAAGTGCGTCTGGGCCTTTAGCCCGGAAGATTTGTCGTTTTCGGTCTGGTGGGTTTCCTCCACATAGATAGCTACCGGCAGCCAGATCCCCGGCTGCACGTTCATGCGCCAACTGTCGAAGTGAAAGTAGTATTTCTTGGACTCTTCATCACTGGCCCCGGCGTAGGTGCCGTTCAGGCGGACAATATTGCCGTCCACGTCTTCGACCCAGATACGCCCGTAGAACCGGCCCATAGTGGAATCCTTGGGCTGCACGTCGTAAACCCATGTGCGTACCGACCCCAGAAACTCCCGGCGCACAAAGCTGAATACATAGTGCTGGGAATCGAAGCTGGTGGGATCCAGAAACATCATCTCAGTGAATCCCAGCGGCCTGTAGATCACATGATTATCCAGCCCCAGCGCACGGGTCAGCCCTGCGATGGATGCAACCGAACTCTTGAAGAAGCCTCGCTTCTCTCTTTCGCGCGGATTGTAAGTCTGGTCAAAAAAGCCCTTGCCGAAGTCCACGCGGCTCAACATATACACGTCCGAAATCGGCACCTGAAAGAGCTTGTCATCTGGACGCGTATTTTGGATGTAGGTCTCCACCAGGGGCGTGCGCTCTTGAATGCTCTTGATCAGCACCTTTTCCCGGCCAATGGCTCTTTCCACCAGCGCTGCCTGCTCGGGCGTTAGCTGGTGAACTTGTGAGAACTTTGGCAGTTTCTTCGCGTGGGCCGATATGGCACTCAAGCTGACGAGCAGCAAGGCGAGGAAGATCTTACGAAACGTCATGTGAGGCTCCTAAGCTGTTTTCCCAAGTCTTCCTCTGGCCGCTTGCACCGTTCCGGCATAGGCGTCAGAGAGCAACCGTGGGTCCTGCATGCAAATCCGATGTTACGCCAACTGAAACGTAATAGTGATGTTAGTGGTCATGTCCACCGCCTGGCCGTTGCGCGTTGCCGGGCGCAGCACGCGTCCCTGCTGCACGGCGCTGCGAGCCTGCTCGTCCAATCCGTGACCGAGCCCTTGCAGCACACCCAGCACCTGTATCTGCCCGTTGGCAAAAAAAGTCACGCGCAGCACAACGTTGCCTTGAATCTTCAGGTGGCGGGCCTCATCCGTGTACGCCGGCTTGGGGATGGAAACCTCCGGCTGCGTGTTGGCTACCACTACCTTGGCGGCGACCGGAGTTCGTACTACCGTCGCGGTTGGAATTGCTACCGAGGCAACCTTGCCTGTAGCACCCGTGGGCGCAGTATTCATTGTGCCCGGAACCGGCGCCGAGGCCACTTTGCCCACCACTCCCGCGTTCGATCCGAACTTGGTTCCGTTGCCAAAACCCGTCGAGCCCACCACTCCGTGCGGCGCTACCGCCGGACCGCGCATACCACCGTAAGGGTTGCCGATGGCTGCCACAGTGGCTGGCCGCGTAGCGTTCGGATTGGGTGTGACGCCAAAGGTCTGGCCAAAATGCACCGGCGCTGTCGACGGCTTCTGGCGATTGTCTTGCGCCGGCATGGCTGCCGCTGCCAGAGCGGACTTGGGCTGCGGCGACAGAATCACCGCCGGCTTGGCCTCCTTGATGGCCGGCATCGCCAACTTGGCTTCCATCTGCATCGGCTTCAGATCCGGCTTAGGCGCCGGCTTGGGCATTTGGATCTTCGGCGCCTCAAACTTCATCTCCAGGAGCTTCGGCGGTTCCTTGATCGGAGGCGGAGGAGTCTTCACCTTTTCCGGTGGAGTTGGCGGTTTGGTTGGCAGAATTAATAGCGTCTCTTCATGCCTGTGTTGATCGATTGTCTTCCGCGCCGTCGCTCCAATATAGAGAAACACAGCCACCATCAGGCCGTTGATTGCCATACTGGTAAAAAAAGAGCCGACACTCCGCTCGGCTTCCGGGAGCAATCCGAAAGTGGCCCGTCCTGCACTGACCTGCCCTGAAGAAGGCTTCTCCGCCATAATCTCAATCCTCGCTTACGGCCATATTGCCCGCGCGCTTTGCCTTCCACAGTATCCGGGAAGAACCTGTTTTGAAAGATACGGCTTCGCCGAGCCCGGCTGCCATACCGGGTTCAAATCGCTCTCGCATATTTCGGATGGAGGAAGAGAAAATTTGTGATTCATCTCTCTCGCCCGTGGCTCTAGAAATAATAGCGCACCAGCCGCCAGACCCTGGCTCGCGAGCCTCGGCGCAATGCGGACTGCTGGATGCTGCAACTCTGGACATTCCCACACTCCAATGCACGCCCAGGGCATCCAACAAAGAAACAATCCCTCAACCTGAGGAAGGTATCCGCTACCGGCCCTCTGCCAGTATGCCCCTCGACTATACCGTAGCCACAGGCAGCGCAGATATGTGAAACGGCAAGCCGTCTTTCCGACGGTCTGATCGAGGCGGCCCAGGCCAACCCCGCCATGCCCACTGTATTAAACTTTAGGCTAAACCAAAGTTTTTGGGAAGTGACAGCTAGACTTTAGGCTAAACCATAGTTTTTCGGGAAGGAATGGCTTTTTTATGAAGATCCTGGTAACAGGCGGTGCGGGGTATATCGGTGGTACTGTCGCTGGCTTGCTGGCGAAAAATGGCCATCAAGCCGTTGTTTTTGACAACCTTAGCCATGGCCGCCGCGACCTGCTGCCGGCGGGCGTGGAATTCATCCAGGGAGAGCTGGCAGACCGGCCTGCGCTTGAGCATATTTTCTCCTCGGCGAAGGAGCAAGGAAAGCCCTTCGACGGCGTTCTCCACTTTGCCGCTCTCATTGAGGCAGGCGAGTCCATGCTCCATCCTGAGCAGTTTTTCCGCAACAACACCGCTTCCACCTTGTCCCTGTTTGAGGCGATGCTCGCCCACGGCCCCCGACGGCTAGTCTTCTCTTCCACTGCCGCCGTCTATGGCGAGCCGGAGACAGTTCCAATCAAAGAGGATGCCCGTCTGATCCCGACAAATGCATATGGCGCTTCCAAGCTCCTGGTCGAACAGATGCTCGGCTGGTTCCATCGTATTCACGGCCTGCGCTACGCCTCCCTGCGCTACTTCAACGTAGCCGGCGCTCCGGAAGGTCCAGATGGCATCACCCGCGGCGAGGCCCACCAGCCCGAATCCCACCTCATTCCTCTTATCCTTGATGTGGCCCTTGGCCGCCGCCCGTCTATCCGCATCTATGGCGACGACTATCCCACCCCCGACGGCACCTGCATCCGCGACTATATCCACGTCTCTGACCTGGCGGATGCCCATTTGCTTGCCTTGAGCGCCCTGGAAACTCCAGAAGCCGCCAAGGCCGGCCTGATCTTCAACCTCGGCAACGGACACGGCTTCAGCGTCCGCGAGGTCATCGAATCGGCCCGCCGCGTTACCGGCCACCCCATCCCCGTGGAGACCCAGCCTCGCCGCCCCGGCGACCCCGCAGTGCTGGTTGCCAGCAGCGAAAAAGCCATGCGCGAACTCGGCTGGAAGCCCCGCTACACCCAGCTCGACGAGATTGTCCGGACGGCCTGGGTCTGGCACCAGAAGAGGTACGCATGAGCGAACAAAAAGGGACAAATTAACTGAGTTCGCCCACGTAGCTACATTGAGAGTTATATTTGTGGTATTCTGGTGAAGACGTTGGGAGACGTCAGGCGTGCAAACATTCACTGCACGAACCGGGAGAGAAAGCGACGATGAATGAAATTGCGGACAGTGTATTGGCAAGCGCCAAACGGTACGATGTTCGAGTGGAATCCCGCAAAAGCCGTCTTAAATCTTCGCAATCACCGGATTTCGTTCCCCTACGCCACCAGGGTTTTTCTGGACCCTTATCGGCAGCAGCAGCTCGATACCCGCGAGGAGTACGGCGAAGATCGTTGGATTGTGCTTGGACGGGTCGGCGAGTGGATTCTGGCGGTCGTATACACCCTTCGTGGATCGAATATCCGGCTGATCTCTGCCCGAAAGGCAAACCGTAGTGAAAACGAAGTCTACTGATACTGACACCGTTTATTTTTGTCTGGATCCATCGAATCCTCCCACAATGACGGAGGAGCAGATGCAGGCATTGCGCGATCTGCGTGACGAGGATATAGACTACAGTGACATCCCACCCCTGCCGCGCGGCGGCTGGCGGCGCGTCTCCGAGCTCGTTCCAGCAGAGAACAAGCAGCAGATCACGCTTCGGCTGGATGCCGATTTGATCTCATTCTTTCGCTCCACTGGCCGGCGCTATCAGAGCCGCATCAATGCCGCGCTGCGCGAGTATGTGACCGCGCAGAAGAAGACCGCCTAGCCCTCTGATCGTATGAATTCGTCCTTTGGCATTTGCGGTATCCCACCCATTCGCCAGGAAAAAGGCGAATGGATGGGGCACGGAGTTGGTACAAAATCAATCGGTCAGAGACCAGCCCACAAACACCAGTTTCCGCACTTACTGTTGGGGCTTCTATTCGCACCCACCCCAGCCGTCATTTCCCGCCCCACTTGCCGTTTGTATGCTCTTCTCGGTAAAGTGTCTTCCAAGCGCAGTCTCCGTGGGAGTGCGCCTCGTGGTCTGCTCTGAGATGTTTTGATTCTTCTTTCCCAAAAGGATCTTGCATGTCTTCCCTGCCCGTTTCCGCCGTTGCCAGTTCTCCTGTCGTGCTCGCCAGCCAGGACATCGACTCCACGCTGCGCGAGAACCGTGTCTTTCCGCCACCGCCGGAGTTCAGCGCAAAGGCTCACATCCAGAGCCTGGAGCAGTACGAGGCTCTTTACAAGCAGTCCATTGACGACCCCGAGGCCTTCTGGGCCGGCGTCGCCAAAGACCTGCATTGGTTCAAGCCATGGGACAAGGTGCTGGAGTGGAATCTCCCGTCTGCTCAATGGTTTGTGGGCGGAAAGTTAAACCTATGCTATAACTGCGTGGATCGCCATGCACTGGGCGAGCGCAGCGACAAAACCGCGTTGATTTGGGAGGGTGAACCGGGCGAGGTGCGGCGGCTGACTTACGCCGAGCTGCATGTTGAAGTGCAGCGATTTGCCAATGCGCTCAAGGCGCTGGGCATCCGCAAGGGCGACCGCGTGGCCGTCTACATGGGCATGACTCTGGAGCTGGCCATTGCCCTGCTGGCTTGCGCGCGGATCGGCGCAGTTCATTCCGTGATCTTTGGCGGATTCGCCGCCAACGCCATCGCCGACCGTGTCAATGACTCCGGCTGCGTCGCCATTCTCACGCAGGACTCCAGCTACCGCCGCGGCAGCGAAATCCAGCTCAAACGCACCGTAGACGAAGCCATGAACGCTTGCCACACGGTCAAGCACGTCGTTGTCCTTCGCCGCTCCGGCTCGCCTGTGAAGATGGTTGACGGCCGCGACCACTGGTGGCACGACCTGGTAGCCGCCGCCACTCCCGATTGCCCCGCCGAAGAGCTGGACTCCGAAGATCCGCTCTACATCCTTTACACTTCCGGCACCACGGGCAAGCCCAAGGGACTGGTTCACACCACCGCCGGCTATGCCGTGCAGACTTACATCACCTCGAAATACGTCTTCGACCTGCGCGATGAGGACATTTACTGGTGCACGGCGGACATCGGCTGGGTCACCGGGCACTCCTACGTGGTTTACGGCCCTTTGCAGAACGGCGCCACGGTGATGATGTACGAGGGCGCTCCCAACTGGCCCGATTTTTCCAGATTTTGGAAAATCATCGACGACCATCAGATCACCATCTTCTATACCGCGCCTACCGCCATTCGCGCCTTCATCAAGTGGGGCGACCAGTACGTCGAGAAGCACTCTCTGGCTTCGCTGCGTCTGCTCGGCACCGTCGGAGAGCCGATTAACCCCGAGGCGTGGATGTGGTATCGCGAGAAGATCGGCCACAACCGCTGCCCAATCGTCGATACATGGTGGCAGACCGAAACCGGCGCCATCCTGATCGCGCCCATCCCTGGCGCAGTGCCCACCAAGCCCGGTTCGGCCACGCGTCCCTTCTTCGGTATTCAGCCCGAAGTGGTCAACAAGGAGGGCCATTCGGTGCCCGCTGGCCATGGCGGCCTGCTCATTGTGCGCAAGCCCTGGCCCTCGATGGCCCGCACCATCTACGGCGATGCAGAGCGCTACAAGAAGACCTATTGGAGCGACATCGAGGGCTGCTACTTCACAGGCGATGGCGCGCGCCAGGACGCAGACGGCTACTTCTGGCTGATGGGCCGCGTGGACGATGTAATCAACGTCAGCGGCCATCGCCTCGGCACCATGGAGGTCGAGTCGGCTTTGGTCGCGCATCCCAAAGTGGCCGAGGCCGCCGTCGTGGGCCGTCCCGATGCGCTCAAAGGCCAGGCCATCTCCGCCTTCGTCTCGCTCGAAAGCGGCAACCAGCCCAGCGAAGAGTTGAAAGATGAGTTGCGCAAGTGGGTCTCGAAAGAGATTGGTTCCCTTGCCCGCCCAGACGATATCCGCTTCACTGAAGCCCTGCCCAAAACCCGCAGCGGGAAGATCATGCGGCGGCTGCTGCGCGAATTGGCTACCCACGGCGAGATTAAGGGTGATACGACGACCCTGGAAGACTTCACCGTCATTGCCAAACTGCGCGAGGCTGAGGAAGGATAAATAACGATCATGGCGGCTCAAGCAGGCTGTGGGGCGGATGAGTTGGCTCGCGAGGCCGTGGATCGCCATCTAACGGAAGAGGCTCGCTTCCGTGCCACGGTTCAGGCTGGGCGGGATGCTGCTTCGCGCAGCGAATTCATGTCCACATCCGAAGTTTGGGCGGCGGTTGAACGCGCGTTGGAAGCCTGAGAGTATCTTCCCTGTTCCTGTGATGCGGGCTTTGTGGTATCCCACCCTAGCCGCAAAAACAAGAACGCGGCGAGGGTGGGGCACCCATCGAGAAGAGCCAACATATTCAAAGTTGATTCTTCGACAACCGCTTCAAATCCGCCAGTCGTCAGCGCGCCAGTTCTTGATGCGCTCTTTGATCTCTTTGCGGCTGAGGTTGCCCTCCAGCGCCTGCTTGGCCAGTTCCACCACCTCGTCATCTGCTGCGAAGCGCAAGGCTATTAACTGGTCCTCTGTAAGGCGATAGATTTGCGCGTGCCACGCCGCGGGAGCCAAAGCCTGCAAACGTAGCCGCTCCTCCAGCCGGATCACGCGGTCCTGCACCTTCAACGGATAAGTGCGCAGCTTGAAGAACGGGACGAACACGGCCACCGAAAGCACCACAAACCACGCCGAAGTGGCAGGAGCATCAACCCAGTGGCGCACCAAGTGCACGATGGAAAATATCAGGTTGGCAACCAGAATAAAAAGCGTAAAAAAGTGGAACTGCGGATCGATCCGCCCGTGGTTCCTGAAATTCTGCGGAGAAGATTTACTCATGCGCGACCTTGGTTTCTGTCAGGCCGGAGTCGGCTGGCGCGGTTGCGTTCACTTCCGCAGTTCCACTAGCAGCGGCGCTGGGGACCTGCGCACCCGCGCTATCGGGATTTTGCACGGCTCCGGCCTGCGCTGTCAACGCCAATAAATTATCCGGCGCCAGCATCTGCAGATGTTCAGGGATGAGATGGTGGCGGCCGCGCACGAGGTAATCCGCGAACAATCCTCCGGCGAGGTACGGATTCAACAGGGCGATGGGGATGGCATAGCTGGTCGTGGACAGCGACTCGGCTATGCTCTTGTTCCTGCGGCTCAGGCGGCGATAGCCGGGAATCTGCGGAATCTCGAAGATGGTCAGATGCGTCTCAGGATGCTGGGCGGCATAGCGCTCCAGCTTGTAGGCAAGCTGCTTGGGAGTGGTCATGCCCGCGTCAGGAAAGATGTCCCGCTTGAAGGTGCCCGGAAAGTAGAAATTAAGCGTGAAGCGCGCAAAATCCGAACAGTTGCTGAACAGCAGGTTGAAGTGCGAGCGATTCTTGCGATCGTTCATGTACGCGATAAAATCGTCATCCTGCTCTGCGCTTGTCTCAAAGCGAAAAGCGTAGATGCGCCGCTCATAAGACACGCCCACCAGTTGCATCCATCCGTCACTCATAATGCTGCCGGCAGGCAGGTTTTCTCCCAGGCCGAGCAGGTGGGCTTCGCGATAGCGGCTGCGTAGCCGATGCACCCCCGCGCGGTCAGCACGCGCAGGGACCTGAGAAGCGTCTTCGACTGAATAGAGGTACGGAACCAGCGGGATCGCCACCCAATCATACCCATCGATCCCCTTGTAGCGGGCAATAACGGCGCCCAGCTCGCCGGCCTCGCAGCGGCGCAGCTTGACGGGAGTCTCGGCGCAGATGCGCTCGAAATAAATGGCATTGTGCCCCGTCGGATTCACTGAGCCAAAAAATCCGTATGGCTCCTCCATCAACAGAGCTGCCTGCGCACGGCTCAGCGCAGGGAAGAAGGCCAGAACCGCCATGGCCATGAGAGCGAATGCAGATGTGCGCAGTCTTCGCGTCGAGAGCATTGGTCCTCCTTGGTCAAAATTCTGAACTGCTTTTCTGTTTGCCCCGCTTCAGGGAAATCAAGTGCAAGCGAGCAGTGACGCAGTTAGTGCAATATGCCTGCCGGGCGAAGAGTTCCGAGGGGAAGCCGCCAAAGGGCAGGGTGAATTCTCTTGCTCATAATGACACGGATTGAAAAGAAAAGTTGCTGCAAAGGCTGTGAAAATGGAGTCCACTCTGGTCAAAAACCCATCATGACCGGCTCCATTTCCAACTGAATGCCAAAGCGCTTCTCGACAGCAGCGGTAATTTGGCTGGCAAGCGCCAGAATTTCCGCGGCGCTGGCTCCCCCGCTCCCATCGTGCTCGCCCAGGTTGACGAGCGCCAGCGTGTGCCGTGTGGAGATCGCGGCGGCGCCCAGCCTGTATCCTTTGGCAAAGCCGGCTTGCTCAATAAGCCACGCTGCCGGAACCTTGACCCGTCCCTGGTTTTCCGCGCCCGGTCCGGCAGGAAAGCGCGGCGGCGCTGTATCGCTCGCCGCTGCAATTTGCCGGAGCTGTTCCTCATCAACCACGGGATTCTTGAAGAAGCTGCCCGCGCTGCGGCAATCGGAGTCGCCCTCGACAATCAACATTCCTTTTGCCTGGCGGACAAGCCGCACCTGAGCCGCTACATCGGCAAGGCTAGGCTGCTGGCCGTCAGTAAAGGCGCGTTGCAGGTCCGCGTAGCGTAGCGTCGGCGCGCCGCCGTGCGTAAGCCGATAGTCCACGCGCGTGACAATATACCGTCCGCGATCTGCCGAGTTGAATCGGCTGCGGCGATAGGCAAAGCCGCATTCAGAGGCGTCAAATTCTCTCGCCTTGTGCTCTTGCATGTCGAAGGCGCGCACGCGTTCAATCGCCGAGGCTACCTCCTGCCCGTAAGCGCCAACATTCTGCACCGGAGTTCCGCCCACAGTGCCGGGAATCCCGGCCAGGCACTCTACTCCAGCGCAATTATCCTGCACAGTGCGCTCGACAAAGTGGTCCCAGTCTTCGCCGGCCGCAACCTGATAAATCCTCTGCTCTGTCTGGCTCGGCGTGTGCGGCTCACCCGGCGCATTCGTCGATGTAATTCCGCGCAACGCCACGCGCAGCACCAGGCCGTCGAATCCCGCATCAGAGACCAGCAGATTGCTTCCCCCGCCCAGCACAAACAACGCCACTCTGCGTTCACCCGCCCAGGCCGCGGCCTCGGCAATCTCCTCTTCGCTTGCGGCTTCCACGAACCAGCGCGCCGGGCCACCTATTCCAAAGGTGGTGAAGGGCGCAAGCAGCTTGTTTTCTTCGATGAGCATCAGTTAAAGGCTACACCACAAGATGAATCGACGGATAGACTCTGCACATCTGCGAGCATTTGCAAATATTGTTTTGCATCAAGCAAAACGGCCTCCCCCGTGGGAGGCCGTCTCGCGATTCCGCCTGCTTCCAGGCGATCAATGGCCCCTAGAGTCCAAGGGCAGTTTCTGCACCCTGCTGTGGCGAATCGAATAGCCGAAGTAGATCACCAGCCCCACCAGCATCCAGCCGATCAACACCTCCCAGGTGATGCGCGGCAGCCGTGTCATGAGATAGAACGCCGAGATAATGCCCAGGATCGGCACCAGCGGCACGAACGGCGTTTTGAAGGGCCGGTGCAAATCGGGATGACGGACCCGCAGAACCCACACCCCGGCGCACACAATGGTGAAGGCCAGAAGCGTGCCGATATTTACGAGCTTGGCAAGCTGATCGATGGGCAGAAATCCGGGCAGGATGGCCACGACCACGCCTACCGCGATGGTAGAGATCCAGGGCGTACGGAATTTGGGATGGATCACGGATGCCCATTTGGGCAACAGGCCGTCCTTCGACATGGAGAAGAAGACACGTGACTGACCCAGAAGCATCACAAGCATCACGGTGCCCAGCCCGAAGACCGCGCCGATGTTGACCAGCAACTCTCCCCAGCCGACGCCGGTAACCTTGATGCCGAGCGCAACCGGAGCTGCGACGTTGAGCTCCTTATAGTTCTTCAGGCCGGTGAGGATAGTCGATACCAGGATATAGAGGACTGTGCAAACGGCGAGCGAACCGAGGATGCCGATGGGCATATCCTTCTGCGGATTCTTGGCCTCCTGAGCCGCCGTCGAAACAGCGTCAAACCCGATGTAAGCGAAGAAGACCGAGGCTGCGCCAAGCGCAATGCCGTTCAGCCCGAAGTGTCCGTGCCCATCCGAGGGCGGGATGAACGGATGCCAGTTATGAAAAGCTAATGAGGGGTGGAGCATCAGGAAATAGCCACCGATCACAATGAAAATGCCGACAATCGTCAGCTTCACCACCACGATCACCGTGTTCAGATTCGCTGATTCCTTGATGCCAATTACGAGCACGGTCGTGATGGCCGCAATCGCCAGCATAGCCACAAGGTTGAAGAGCCCGGTAGCGTGCTGAAGTCCCGCAGCGGAAATCCCAGAAGGCAACGAGGCCAGAGGCATCCACTGATCTTGGTAAAACACCAGGGGCGTGCCCGGCGTAGCCGTCAGTTGCGGCGGAATATGGATATGCAATTGCTGCAGCAGCATATTGAAATATCCTGACCAGCCGGAGGCCACAGTAGCCGCGCCGAAGCCGTATTCCAGTCCCAGGTCCCAGCCGATAATCCAGGCCACCAGTTCGCCAAGCGTGGCGTATCCGTAGGTGTAAGCCGAACCGGCGATAGGGATGATGGATGCAAACTCGGCATAGCAAAGGCCGGCGAAGGCGCACACAACACCCGCAAGCACAAAGCTCAACGACACCGCCGGGCCCGCAGCGGTGGCCGCCGCCGTGCCGGTGAGCACAAAAATGCCCGCGCCGATGATAGCGCCGATGCCAAGAGTGATAAGGTTCAGCGCGCCCAGCGAACGCCGGAGCGTGTGTTCGCCCTGTTCACCGGCCTCCATCGAGAGCAACGACATGGGTTTGATGCGCAGCAGGTTATACATGGATGAGGGACTTCCTCCTCAGCGGTAGTTACCGGATTAAGTTTGGCTCGCTGCGGGCTGATTTACCGTGCGCCGCGACCAGAAAAAATATACAGGAATGCCGAGCAAAACCAACACCAGACCCGGCCAAGTGTACTGGGGCTTGTACCGCAATAATACGACACAGATCCACCCTGCCAGGAAGATGTAAAGCGCCGGCAGCACCGGATAGCCTAGCGCCTTGTAAGGCCGGGGAACATCTGGCTTCTTAAAGCGAAGCACGAACAGCCCCACGATGGTGAGAATGTAAAACACCAGCACCGCGAAGATGATGTAGTCCAGCAGCTGGCTGTAAGAGCCCGAGACGCACAATACGATGGTCCAGGCAGCCTGCACCAGCAATCCCGCGGCTGGCGTTTTGTAGCGCGGATGCAGCTTGCCCACCGACTTAAAAAAAAGCCCATCCCGGCTCATCGCATAGTAGACGCGCGCTCCAGCCAGCGACATCCCGTTTGCGCAGCCGAAAGTTGAAATCAAAATCGCCCCGGCCATCAGCCACGCGCCGTACGTGTGGAAGATTTGCTCCAGCGCCGCCGTAGCCACGCGATCCTGCGTGGCATGGTCAATGCCGCGCGCAATCACTGTCGCGCCGTTCAGGTCGCCGTGCATGGGCAACACCAGCAGATAGCCCAGCGATACGAGAAAGTAAATTGTCAGCACAAATCCCGTGCCCAGAATCAGCGACAGAGGAATATTTCGTTTGGGATTCTTCACCTCGCCAGCCGTAAAGGTGATGTTGTTCCATGCGTCGGAAGAAAACAGCGAACCGACCTGCACCACAGCCAGAATCACCACCGCGTTCACCAGCACCATCGGCCCGCCGACGCCCACCTGAACCAGGTGCATCGAGCTCCAGCCGGAGTTCTTCCAGAACTGGCTCCAGCCCGCGCCGAAGTTTGCATTCCACGCCGCGGCATTGCGTCCCACAGTGAAGGTCAGCAGAATCAGGCCGCCCAGCGACAGCGCCTTGGCCGTTGTGAAGACGTTCTGAATCAGCGCGCCAAGCTTCACGCCAAAGACGTTCACGACAGCCAGAAAGATCACGATAACAATCCCGGACAGATTGGCCGTGTTGACGCCGATCTCCATGTTGCCCAGCACCATCGGCCCCACCCGGAGCGCGGGCACATGCGCGATGTGCCAGAGCCAATTGTCGCTGGATACGGCGGGGAAAAATACGCCGAGAAACTTGCCGAATGCCACCGCGACGGCGGCGATGGTCCCCGTCTGAATCACCAGGAAAAGCGTCCAGCCGTAAAGAAATCCCCACAGAGGCCCTAGCGACTCGCGCAGATAAACATACTGCCCGCCGGCCTTGGGCATCATGGCGGCCAGTTCGCCGTAGCTCAGCGCGGCGGTTATGGTCAGAATCGCCGTCACCACCCACGCGCCCAGAAAAAGCGCCGGAGAGTTGGTGCCGCGCGCGATGTCCGCACCGACAATGAAAATGCCGGAGCCGATCATCGATCCAACCACCAGCGCGGTCGAAGAAAACAGGCCAAGGCTCTGCACCAGCCGGGGAGCGCTGGCTGAAGCTTCGGACTCAGGAATGGGATTGGGCTCGGAGGTCGTCACTGGCTCGATTCTTACCTGAATTGGGCGCCGCTGTCTCAAGT
>Ga0224528_1000599_pt1 | contig 26823 bp, 31 predicted proteins | sample CBST25metaG_2_FD_179888 | JGI IMG/M metagenome (GOLD analysis project Ga0224528, IMG submission 179888) | Peat soil microbial communities from Stordalen Mire, Sweden - C.B.S.T25 | ecosystem: Environmental > Terrestrial > Soil > Wetlands > Peat | place: Sweden: Norrbotten County, Stordalen Mire...
TCATCCAACAACGCCAAGGCGCGACGGCGACGGTCTTCCAAAAGCTCGGCGCTTGCCTTCAGTCTGGACATGGGGATACTGTACCTCTGTAAGTATTATTGCATTATTTATGCAGCAGTCTATAGTGCGCAGTTTCCTGCGGCGTTTCCGCGCGTCGGAGATCGATGCCGCCGCTGCCGCTCGCGAGTTGAATATCGACGAACGCTAGGCGCAGGAGTTTCTGATCGCTATCGAAACGCTAGGGTTCATTGAGGCCGAGGCGGCTCATCTTCAACCAAGCGGGCGCATGTATTCGGTCACCATCAAAGGCAATGCTCTGGCGAGCGCATCGGCGGCAAAGCCCATTCGTCGCTCTACGGCGGAGATTGCTCTCCGGCATTTCATAACCAGGCTTGACCAGTTCGATAACCGGGGCGAATACGTTTACCGTGTTGTGAGTCTGGTGCTCTTCGGAAGCATGTTTTCCAATTCCGAGCACTTGGCAGACGTTGATATTGCGGTCGAGCTTGAACCGAAGATTGCCGATGAGGCGAAGTTTGGCGAGTGGTGTGATGCGCGCCGAAGGCTCGCTCTTAAGATAGGTGCGCGTTTCAGCAACACGATGGATTGGGAGTATTGGCCTCAGATGGAGGTATTTCAAGCGCTTCGAGCGCGCTCTCGGGCTTTGAGCCTACACGAATGGAATCAAATTATTAGGATTCCAGGAGTACGTTACAGTGTTCTGTCCGGGGATCGGCAGCGAATCTCAGGAATGATCTCGACAGGTGAATGTGTCGATCATTTGGCCCTTGTACCTCCTGTTATACGGACAAGTCGACAGGAGGTACAAGGCAACGAACTGAAGGAGCGGTCTACGACCTCTCCTTGGCGGATAGCTCAGTAGAAACCGTGAAGCGCGCACAACGAGAAAGCCCGGGATTGTCGGGAAATGAATCAATTTCCACGAATACCTCATGCCCAACGGCACGACTCATCCGACCGGCGGCCGCGATGTAGGAAGCTACTAGCTGAAGATAGGCCAGTTGGACCACTCGATAGTCGCTTTGTGCGTTCTGCCACGGGTGATAATTCACGGGACCGAATCTTTCAAGTTTCAGGCGAATGGCCATCAAACACTCTCCGACCCGATTTACGGGCGACCGGATTGCCAACCGAGTGAGTCGCGCAACAGGACTAGGCCCCATGAACGGCCACTCATCCGAAATGCGTAAAATCGAAGTCTGGTCATAGTCACCTCTTGAGATCTGGGGCCAGAAGCTCTTCTTCCGGCTCAACATGCACTAAGACTTCTGCGATCTGTGGTACCTGTTGCAGCACAGCGTCTTCCACATCGTGTGCAATGTTATGTCCCTGACGCACCGTCAGAGTCCCTTCGACGACGATATGCAGGTCAACGTAGTAGCGAAAGCCCATCTTGCGGACGTGGCATTTGTCAAGGCCGATGACTCCTGAAACAGTTGAGGCAACGGAGCGTACCTCCTTTTCCAACCGAGGGGCAGGCGCAGCATCTAGCAATTCTGCGAAGGGTGCACGCAGTTGCCGCAACGCATTAAACATGATGACAGGTGATGCACAGAGAGCGGCCCAATCGTCCGCTGCGGCATTTCTGGTCCACAACGCGATCGAAATCCCGACAAACGCAAAGGCCGAAGTGATGGCATCGCTCAGGTGATGCCAGGCGTCGCTACGAACGGCGGTGCTGTCGATGCCTTCGCCGACGGAAGACACATAGCGGGACAGCAATACCTTGATTCCAACGACAGCAAACAAGACCCATAGGGTATATGCCTCGGGTAAAGGATGAGGGGTTTGAATCTGTACGATGCTTTCGACCCCAATAGCGATAGCGGCCACGATCAGCGCAAGGCCCACGATAATGGCAGCTACGGGCTCGGCTTTTCCGTGGCCATAAGGATGATCTTCATCGGGCGGTTTGATGGATAGGCGCAAGCCGAGGTATACCACGGTCGAACTGATGACATCGGACAAGGACTCAATGCCGTCTGCGATCAAGGCAAAAGAATGTCCAATGAACCCGGTTGTGCATTTGAGCAGAGCGAGAACACCATTGAACCCAATGCCAATCAGCGAGGACTTCAAGCCTCGCTGGATCATCTGCTCCGGGGTTTGCCTTCTTGCCATACTTTGCCATTATCGCCAATTCATTTAGCTGGCAAGGGAAACTATCTGCAGTGGTTCAATCCATTCAAGAACCCACTCCCTCAGAATCGAGTCCTGGAGCGAGGGAACAAACGGGGGAACAATAAGAAGCAGATTCTGTATCTTACTGATTCCTAATAGAGGCTAGGGATCATCTACGCCGCTATAGTTATTTTAGAATCACCTATTTAGCCTTCTCGTAACCCAGAGTTCGCCGGTTCAAATTCGGCCTGGGATATTACCCCTCGAAAGCCGGGTAGCCGGCAGGTCAGGCCAACGTGCGGTTCTCTTTCACGTAGGGAGATAGCTAGCGGACCTCTCGCAACTGTTATCTGATGAATTCAAGCCGGTCATCGGGAGGCTGATGAGGAGCGCATCCTGCAACCTCTTCGCTTATCAGCCGCGGAGGGCCACGGCTTCGAATAGCTCTCTATAGGCGTCCGTCAACATGCCGACGGTGAATGCGCAATTCAGGCCGCTCGGATTGGGTAGTACCCAGACCGCAGATCCGCCGAACGCAGTGGGCTGCAATCCCCACGAAAGGTTGCGCTGGCTTAGAAACACGGAAGACGCAGGCTTCCCCAGAAACGCTAGGTACCTAGGCCTGTACTTCGCGATTTTGCGCTCGAAAACTGGACGGGCGGCTATATAGTCAGCTCGACTGAGGTCCGACGCGCTGACCGTCGGCCGAGCAACTGCGGAGGTAATTCCACAACCATAATCGAGCAAGAGGCGTGACTCCTCCGGTTCCAGTTGCCTGGCGGTAAAGCCTGCAAGGTGGAGCACTCGCCAAAAGCGGTTGCTTCGGTTCGCGAAGTGGAGTCCGGCTGCAGCCGATCGCATTCCTGGATTAATTCCACAGAAGACTACGTTCAGGGAAGTCGAAATCACGTCAGGCAGGCCCATTGGCCGTGTTGGTAGATTAGATGACATTGCTTGATAACACTATAACGGCGGTAGTTGAATTCCGCGTCATCCGCCCATTACCTCGCAAGCTGATTGCTCGGTTCGGAAGGGCCGAGGTACTCATGGTTCCCAGGAAGTTGTCGAAGGCAGTGCCACGAGAGCGAAACTGGATTGACGATTTCTATATCGGTCATTCTCGGTGTGGTCTCTTGGGGCCTCTTATGTGTTCATTGCCACGTTCATAGAAGCGTAATAAGCTGTCTGCTCCGTGAGTCAGACCGATGCGCACGCTTTTGCCAATCGCGCCAGTATTGCGCGCCGTCGCAGCCAGCCAGAGCGGAGAGCTTGCACTGCACAAGTCCAATCTATCGTGCGTGAGGTCAACCTGCATTGCCGTAGTCAATCGTCCTGGTTCCCTTCCTATGTCTTCCCGTTGCTTCCTTGGAAGCGTGCTATCCATGAGTTCGATACCGTCAAGAGGCTCAACAGCCCGTAACAAAACTCCTGCACCAACTCCGGCCCTCTCGCTTGTCACATTCAATAAGAACGACACGCCATAGACGAGGTAGACATATGCGTGTCCTCGTTCAAGGAAAAGGGAGCCATTGCGTGGTATCATGCCCCGGAACGCATATCCAGCTGCGTCGCCAACCGGATAGGCCTCAGTTTCGACAATGCGTCCGCTTAGCCTGCCGCTTGCAGTGTCATGAATGATCACTTTGCCAACCAAATAGCGGGCTAATTTAACAGTGTCGACAGGAAGATCTGTACGCGCAAGGCGTCGAAAGCCCTCATTCGTATCGAATCGCGCCCGCAACCGTGATGCAGATGGCATTGATCCACCCAACAAACCGAACACGCAGAGTGGCTTTCGCCCCGTGTTCCACTTGTGAAATTGCGATGGGTCGCTCGCGTTCCACGCATCGCGGAGCCCTGAATGCGGCATTAGATCCGCTGAGTCCATTGGGTCCGCCAGGACGGCGCCTCGAACGGATCCGCGAAATACTGTGTCTCGTGTACGACCTTACCGTTGCGGAATTCCATAATGCTCACAGTGTACGCCGGTCGACCCTGGTACACGATCGTGTATTCCGTGATCCAGAGATCATCTTTCCCGAGAATTCGTTTGACAGTGAAGCCTGACGGCTTGCCCGGATGATGACTCCGCAAGGCCTGCAAATTGCTTCGCCCGAAGATTCGTTCGTCCCGATTGCGGGTAATCGCAGATGGCATCATCATGGTAAATAGCGTGTTCGGCGTCTGCATCGCCGGCTGCCGGTGCGCGCCAGTGCACGTTGAGGGCCTCACGTATTTGTTCCTCCCGCATACAACGCTCCCGGTGCTGCTTGGCCTTCAGGCTGATTTAACTCGTGGAATGAAACCCGGGGTGCCGGTATTCACCACGTCATTGAGCCTCTGTCGGGTCTCAATGCGATTGATTTCATCAAAGGCATCTTCCGGCAAGGCGGAGATGTTGAAATTCTCCTGCGCACGATCTGCAGTTTTTGGCGTGGTAAGCAAAGCTGTGCCGCGCTGTACCGCCCACGCTAGCAGCACCTGTGCCGGCGTCTTTCCAACTCGTGCGGCGATGGACGTGACGACGGGATCCTCCAGCGGTCCTGGACGTGCTCCGTGGCCCAATGGCGCAAACGCCAAAAAGATAATGCTCTTTCCCTTGCAGAATTCCAAGAGCTCTGTTTCGGGCAGATATGGATGAGATTCGACCTGGATCGCGGCCGGCTTGATTCTTGCTGACTCGTAAATCGGCAACACTCGATCCAAGGTGATGTCCGACAGCCCAATGACCCGGCACCTGCCGAGATCCACGAGACTCTCCATTGCTCTCCAAGTATCGAGCAAAGTTACTTCCTTGTCGTACACGACATTGCCGTTCTGATCCCGCGGATCCTGCTCGTCGCCGGGTTGAAATGCGAATGGGGTGTGAATGAGGTAGAGATCCAGGTAGTCGAGCCCGAGTCTCTCCAGGCTCTTCTCGAAGGCCGGTTCGACGCACTCAGGCCGATGATTGGTGTTCCATAATTTTGTGGTAACGAAGATATCCTCGCGCGCAATCGCATGAGCGGCAAGTCCTGCCTGCAAGGCCTCGCCCACTTGACGTTCGTTTCGGTATCGCTCCGCGCAATCGAAGTGTCGAAATCCGGCTGCCAGTGCGTCTCTGGTCGCAGTGATCGTTACGGCGGCATCAGGAATCAGAGTGCCAAAACCAAGTGCGGGCATATGGCCGCTTCCACTGTTGAGCGGCATCCTCTTCAAACGAAGATCGGAAGATTCATTCATGGGGCTCCTCCGTGTTTTAGCCTTGTGTCGAGTGCGCTCTGTCCGTCGGGAAATGGCGTCCGACGACAATTCGCGCGATTTGTCGATGCGGTATCCATGTGGCAGCTTGGGCAAGATCCGTTCGGCGCGCTCCTTGCATCAGAGGCCAATTCCCGCTCATGCCATTTGGTCGCTACGATCCGTCGACGAAAATCGACCGGTTACTCTTGCGGGAAGTTTATGTGGAACGGACGGATACCGTCAACGATCGCGGGGCTCCGCCCAGCAGGAGCCGTGTTCACGGAAGACGCTCTTGCATCAGGATGGCTTCCGCGGAGCCCAGGAGGTAAGAAGAGCAAGCCCGAAAGCGACCGCTCCTATCATGGCGAGAGAACTCCGCGGCAATGAGCCCGGCTAGTTGGACGTAGTTGCTCCAGGCTGTATTACGGTCGTTTCCTTGAAGGCGAATTGGTCGTGCGCTCCTGCGGAACTCATACGCGATACATTGCGATCAGGCCAGAGAAGAGAAGGACGATCCATCGTACGAAAATATCGAGCGATGCCCTGGTTATTGGGGGTAGGCAATCATCCTGAGTCGAAATTTCCACACGGCTCACAGTCCCTGAATTAGTGAGCCGTTTTCTATCGTTGGGATGAGCTGACTGCCAAGTTCGAACTCCTTTGTATACCCACGAACACGGCCGAGACGAGAGTTTTAGCTTCTTTGGTATTCAACGGAGCGTGCCCGACCAGCAGCCGATAAATGATCGGACCATAGATCAGGTCGAGGACAATCTCGCTATCCATGTCGGCGCGAATCTCTCCCCGCGCAACACCACGTTGCCAGATGACGCGCACGTCGTCCCGCCGTGACTTCAGGAAGCGTTCGCGGAACAAAGCCAGGAAAGGGGGATCGCTCTGGCCTTCGGCTATGAACTGGCAAAATGCCCTGCCGGCCGGACCCGTATAGAAAACGATCAGTGATTTCACCTGCTCGGTAAAGTCCTTCTGAGCCGAGCCGGTGTCCGGGGTCGGGACGTCGTGCGACATGCGCATCAGGAAAGCATCGAGAGCAACAAGTGTCTTGTTGGGCCACCATTTATAGATGGTGGCTTTGCTCACTCCGGACAGCAGCGCGATGGCTTCGGTGGTCACTTTGCATAGACAGTTTTTCTCCAGCAGTTCGCTCGTCGCTGTCAGCACAGCGGACTCCGCTTCGAGGCTACGCTGCCTGCCACGGCGTTTGGGCTCTATAGGCAGCGCTTTCACTTGTGCCTTTGACGTCATTCGGCTTCAGGGTTCCTGTCCAATTTTGATTCCCTTACACAAGATTGTGCCACGCTGTCTGAACTCCGGATGAATTCCACTGCGCAGAGACCGGCGATTGACATAATCTAAACTATACGTTTAGTATTTATGAGTATTGGAGCATTGTCAACCGCTTTGGCCGATTTCTTGATGGCCATGCCGCTCGATAGCGGAACCTGTTTGTCCCGCTATCGAACTATTTCATTGTCGAAGTAGAACAGAATTCTGGGCAGGATATAAGGCTTGTCCGCATCAAGGAAAAGATACAACTGTACTCCGATCTGCGATGCCGGATAAGCACGACTCGTATCACCCGCGAAGGAACCGATATATGAATCTACGCATCGCGTCCCGGTTGCTCAATCCATTGAAAGCGAAAATTTGTTCCAGTTCGTACCATGATGTGGCCGCCGCCGCTGAAGCTGAACTGTCCGCTTTCTACCACGCAGTTCGAGTCCATTACGGAACGGCAAGTGCAGCAGTTGCAACCGAGCACTGGCTGCGCGCCTTTGCCTCCGCGTCGATCGACCGGAATCATCTCGAAGTGTCATTTCGGAAGGTCACTGTCGCAGCGGCGGCAATGCTGGCGGCGGAGATTACCGAAACATCGCAGCGGTCCTCTCATCCATTTGTTTGTTCGCCATGTCATGCGGCTTCCACATCAGGATGCCGATAAGGTACTCTTGCTCACCGCTCGCGTGGCACAACCGACAGAGCTGAAGCCATGTAGGTGGAGAGTGTATGAATTGACCTCAAGTTTTGTACTATTTTCTAGCGGTTCCTGGAGGATCTTCATGCGTAAGTTCTCTTTGGTTCTCATCCTTGTCGCCGCAGTGATCTCAATGGCGGCCACAGCAAAAAGCATCTACAACTTCACTCTAAGATCGATTGACGGCCAGTCCGTACCTTTGCGCAGCTATCATGGCAAAGTGCTCATGGTGGTCAATGTCGCCAGCAGGTGCGGTTTCACTCCTCAGTACGCAGGCCTTGAATCCTTGTATGAAAAATACAGAGATAGGGGCTTCGTGATCGTCGGCGTACCGGCCAACAACTTCGGCGGTCAAGAGCCGGGCACGAACGAAGAAATCAAGAAGTTCTGCAGCACTAAATACAACGTCTCGTTTCCGATGATGTCCAAGGTCTCCGTGCTTGGTCCGGATAAAACTCCTCTCTACGCATTTCTGACGGACAACTCGATGAATCCGAAGATCGGCGGGGATATCAAGTGGAACTTCACCAAATTCCTGTTCGATCGTAAGGGCAAGCCGGTGACACGTTTCGAGCCGGCCGTCACCCCTGATTCGCCGCAGGTTGTCGCGGCAATCGAGCAGGCACTGGGACACTAGACGGTAGCGTAGGAACCGGTTTGGCAAAATCGCACAGGTTCCTTTACTGCGCCGCGGTACGGCTTGTGATTGCGGCAACATGGTTAAAGGATGGAGGAAAAGCGGATGAAGGTGATTGCGTTCAATGGCAGTCCGCGGAAGAAATGGAATACAGCTACCCTGCTTGAAAAGGCGCTTGAAGGCGCTACTTCGAAGGGCGCTTCCACGAAACTGATCAACCTGTACGATCTCGATTTCACGGGTTGCAAGAGTTGTTTCGGTTGCAAAATGAAGGGCGGTCCAAGTTACGGAAGATGTGCGGCAAAAGACGATCTGACACCATTTCTCAGAGAAGTGGAGACGGTCGATGCTATTCTCCTGGGTTCCCCGATTTACCTCTGGTCCGTCTCAGGCGAGATGAAATCTTTCCTGGAGCGCCTGATCTTTGCGTTCTATCGCTACGCGAAGGCAAGCGATCCGTCACCGACGCTCTTTCCCAGAAAAATCCATACCGGCTTTATCTATACGATGAACACCGACGAAGCGACGTTGAAGGAGAGCGGTGGCGATCGGGGCATCGCCAGCAACGAGATGTTCCTGGGCAAAGTCTTTGGCAGTTCGGAGTCTCTTCTCAGCTTCGACACGTACCAGTTTGATGATTACACGAAGATCGATCAGGAGAGGTTCGATCCGGAGAAGAAGGCGGCACGAAGGGCGGAGCAGTTTCCACTCGATTGCAAGAAAGCATTCGAGATGGGAGTTCGTTTGGCGAGTTAGCTGCTGCGCTCACTTTTTTCTATTCAAACGTAGTATCGGGTTTGCGTTCGATGCCACATTGAGAACGGCCTCTCTTCAGGATGGAGACTTAACCACCGCTTACAATGTCTCCGGAGGGATGAAGAGACGAAAAACATGACGGAATTACCGCTCTCCAGGGTCTTTCACCTGATCGAACCCGGTCCGGTGGTCCTGGTGACGACTGCGAATAAAGGGCGCACCAACATCATGACCATGAGCTGGCACATGATGATGGAGTTCAATCCGCCGCGGATCGGCTGCATCATCGGCCCTTGGGATTACAGCTTTGAGGCACTGCGCGCGACCAAGGAATGCGTGCTTGCGATTCCCACCGTCGACCTACTAACCAAGGCTGTTGAGATCGGCAACTGTTCCGGCAAGGATGTCGACAAATTCGACGCGTTCGGCCTGACCCCGTTGCCGGGCAAAAAGGTCAAGGCGCCGTTGATTGCCGAGTGTCTCGCCAACATCGAGTGCAGGCTAGTGGACATTGTCGAAAAGCACGGCATCGTGATTCTCGAAGGAGTCAAATCCTGGATCGATCCCAACCGCAAGGAGCGCAGGACAATTCACGCCAATGGCGACGGCACTTTTGTGGTGGATGGCAGGACCATCGATCTCAAAGACAAAATGATCAAGTGGAAGGATTCTCTCTGACCAGGCCGAGTCTCGTCCTCGAATCAGGCAGGATCTAACTCGGGCATAACTCGCTGACCGTGGCGCGATACGGTATGGGCACCCATCGATAGCCGGGGCCGATCTTGCGAACATGCCCAAGGCCCGGAAACGAAATGTGATCGGACGCCACAAGAATTCCCCGGTCGGCGGTGAACGCAAACTCCCGCACTCGCGCTTCAACAGCCTCGCCCGGGCTTATGTCATACTGCACCGTGACCTCGGGATGCTCGAACTGAACCTCCGATGAGTGAACGATGTCGCCCCAGAAAAACATCTCGTGGCCTTCACTTTCGACGAGATAGGCCGTATGCCCCGGAGTGTGGCCCGGTTGACTGCGCGCGGTAACTCCGGGAAGAACCTCGTCGCCATCTTTGATAATTGCGATCTTCTTGGCATCGACATAGGGACCCACCGTCGCGCGGGATTGCTGGATGACCGTACGCAAGGCCGGAGATTGGCCGGGATGATCCTTTCCCGTCACAAAATATGCGAGATCGCGCCTATCGACATAGACCGTGGCATTGGAAAACTGCCGCACGCCTCCAATGGAAAGCCCGCCTGAATGGTCGGCGTGAATGTGAGTGAGCAGGATCGTATCGATCTGCTCGGGCCGATAGCCAGCGGCATTGAGATTGGAAATCAGCAGGCCGCTCGTGGCTCCCAGCAACTCGCCGGCTCCTGTGTCGATGAGGATCAGCCGTGAGCCGGTATTGATCAGGTATGCGTTGATCGACATACTGATGGGCGGCGCTTCATGGTTTGCCGCGTATTCTGCGGTTGCAATAGCGGGCTTGCTAAAAATCCGGTCCATGGGCCGCAGCGGCGCATTGCCGTCCGACAAAGTCGTGATCTCGAACGCTCCGAGCATCCCCCGATAGAAACCCGGCGCTTGGCCGTTCTGTTTCGAAACAAGGGGAGCAGCCACTATTTCTGAACCCACAACCTTGGTTGCAGCAACTGGAAATCCGGATGATGAATTCATTGATGCACGCGCCTCCATGGGACGCGAAAAAATCATTTTCCGAACAGGTCCGGTGAAATTATAGTGCTGCCCGGCCGAACACCGTTGCGCCTGCAACAATCTCTTCCTGCAACTCTCCTTCTTGCGAGAAGGGTTCGAGCGTGGTTCGAATTGCAGCCTCGAAATCCGCCTGGCGCTCTCCCAGGAATGCGGGCGAAGTGTTGGATTTCGACAGCGCCCGTCCGATCAGGTCCGCGACACTCACTTGCTGCGCCTGCGTAACCGACACGCGATCGAGTTCGCTGAACGGCGAGCCCTCGAACCAGTCTTTTGCCTTCACCCGATAGACTTCCCGCTCCGGGTCCTCTGACCAGATGCGGCAAATCTCCTGGTAGGGCTTAAGCCACGGAGTTGCGCGTGTTTCTATACTGGCCGCGTAGCAAATCAATATATGCCCCTGCGTGGAGACGATCCGATCGAGCACATCCAACGCGGATCGGCGATCCAACCAGTGCAGGGCGCGGCCAATCGTCACGACATCGAACAACTCGCCGGCGCCAAAGTCTTCAATGCGTTCGAGTCGCAAGGTGAGGTGAGTTCTCGCCTGTGCCGCCGCGGCCTTCGCCGCTTCGACCATAGCGGGCTCGGGATCGAGGCCCGTGCAGTTTGCCACGAACGGAGCTAAGCCGATCGCGAGCTGTGCTGGCCCGCAGCCAACGTCGAGCAGTGCTTCATGGCCATCGAGGCCAAGCCGTTCTGCAACAGCGCGGAAGAACTCCGGGGAGTAAGGTTCTCGATAGAGCGTATAAAACTCGACAGTAGAGGCGAAGCGGCCCATTGATTCAAGTGTTGCAGCTTGGAGTGGATCAATCAAGAGTGCGCGCCCTTGCCTTGGTGCCTCAGGTCTGAATACCCGGCATCGACGGCGCTTCCTACGAGGGTCAAAATAGCAATTGAGGAGAAACGATGACCAGAATTGCGGTTTTGGACGACTGGCAAGGGATCGCACGGAGCAGCACCGATTGGTCGCCCCTTATGGGACGCGCCGAAGTGGTGTTCCTCGAAGATGCGCTCAAGGATGAAGGCGATGCCGTGGAGAAGCTCGCGGGCTTTGAGATTGTTCTGTCGATGCGCGAGCGCACGCCACTGCCGGCTTCGCTGATCAATCGCATGCCCAAGCTGCGCATGCTCGGCATCACCGGCTCCTATAGCGGCCCGCATTGATATGGATCGTCTGGCCGGTCATGTACTCAGTCTCCAGTATCATCCGCACCGCCGGCCAAATCTCATCCGGCTGCCCAAGCCTGCCGAGCGGAAACCCCTCAACCGATGGCAGCTTCATTGCTTTCACCATGTCACTGGCGATGAGTGCCGGGGCAATCGCATTTGCCGTGATCCGGTCCGCCAAGAGGTAAGTTGCGTAGTAGTGCATCAAGCCCTCGATACCGGCCTTCGATGCGGCATAAGCGGCAGAGATTCCGCCGCCGGTCCGAGCCGCGAGAGAAGACATAAAGATAAGCCGTCCGCCTTGCGCCTTCATATGAGGAACGGCGGCTTGGGATACCAGAAAAGCTGACAGCAGGTTGACCTTGACGGTCGCTTCGAATTGCGCCGCGTCCAGCTTTTCAAGGGTAGTCGTGTTCCCGATGCCGGCATTGTTGATGACGCAGTCGAGGCGGCCGAACTGCTCCAATGTCCGCCCGATGAGAGTCTCAACGTCGCCGGGCACACTCGCGTCCGCCTGGACGGCGATGGCCCGACCGCCTGAGTGCGTCACCTGATCCGCAACCTCCTCTGCCGCGGCCTCGGAGCGGACATAGTTGACCACGACGGAAAGACCGTAGCGCGCGCAGTCAAGCGCCAACTGTCTACCGATGCCGCGGGACGAGCCGGTAATCAAGGCGACTTTGGCCTCGCTCACGTTTTTCCTCCAGAGATCCAAGCTGTCCAAAGCAACACGAACCCCTCTGCCAATCCTATCGCGCGGTAGAGAATTCCGTGCCTAAGGCCGCGATTCCTTCAAGTTCACAGTCACGTTAACTTTTGTGATGAGACCGTCAGGACCCACCTCGAATTCCTCTGTCCATTCATGTTCATTCTCCTCGCTCACAGACCTGCCATTGACCGGTACGACAAGTCCAAGCCGGTTCAACACGTGAACTGAAACACGCACAGGAGTGTCTACGAGATATTCCTTGCGCGATTGATGGTTCGATTGAAAATGCTTCGACCACTCCATCAGGCCATGAAAGAATCCGTCGATACCGTGCTCCGTGAGAGTGCCGCGGTAATCGGTGGTCATGGCGACGAGATTGGGCGACAGCAGCTTCGACTGCTCCCGGGAGAAGGCTTCCATTCCTTGGGTATTGATCAGGGAGAAGTTATTCAGGTACTTCTCTACAACTTTGTTCGTCATTTCACTGCCTCGATTTCCTGCTGTCTGCTGGATCTTCCCTTTTGCTCGGCCCGGCATCTAGCTCAACCCGAAGTCTTTGAGAAAGGCGGTTGGGTTCAGTTGCCCATTGGAGGCGGTTACGCCACCGTCGACGGGCAGGTTCACTCCATTCACAAACGAAGCATCTTTGCTGGCGAGGAAGGCGATGACACTGGCTACTTCTTCGGGTCTCGCGCCGCGTCCAAGTGGAATGCGTTCGATGACTTTCTCCATTAGTGGCTGATGATGCTGGAAGGCAGCCGTCATCTCAGTCAGGGTGAGGCTCGGGTTTACCGCATTGACCCTGACGCCGTGAGAAGCCAGTTCAAGAGCAAGAGAGCGCGTCAGATTCGATACGGCTCCCTTGGAAGCGTTATAGAAGCTCTGATACCAGTCCCCGCCAAGACCCGACACCGAAGACACATTCACAATCGATCCCTTTGACGCTAACAAATGTGGAAGAGCGGCGCGGATGGCATAGAAAACGCCATCCACATTCGTTCTCATCACTTTGTGCCACTCTTCCTCGGGGGTTGTGCCAAAGGAGCCCAGTGCGGAAACGGCTGCATTATTAACAAGAACGTCGATTCGACTGAAGCGGTCAACCGTTCGCTTTACCAGTTCGAAGACATAGTCCCTCTCGGAGATATCACCACTGTCAATCAGAACTGCGTCGCTGGAAAAGCCGCGAGCCGTTTCTTCAAGCTTGTTTTTGCGCCGGCCATTGAGAACGACCGCCGTACCTTCATTAAGGAACCGTTTGGCGGTCGCCGCGCCAATTCCAGAACCAGCCCCTGTTACGATAACGACCTTTCCCTCAAACCTGTTCATCGTTCTTACTCCTGTCAGTATTGGCGAAGAGTTTCCGTCGCGCGAAATAGCGCGGAAGATTTTCTCTGCCACAAACAACAATATATATTGTCGTTTGTGGCGTCAATGACCTCGCCACCTATACGACAATGATAATTGTTGTATAATATTGAATTCATAGAGTTCAGGAGGGTTGAAATAATTTGCGAACCTGGTCGAGCAGCGATCCAAAAGCGTTACTCATGGGCAGGAAGAGGCTCGCGATCGTGAGCGCCGCTAGAGAGGCGTTTCTCGATGGCGGATATGGCAAAACATCGATGGACAGCATTGCCAAAGCGGCAGAGGTCGGGATCAAGACGCTGTATCGTCATTTTGAGAACAAGGATGATCTTTTCAGCGCAGTGATGCAGGCTGCCTGCAATCCCGAAGCCTATGATGAGGTGACCGGAGAGTGGAGAAAGCAGACTGACGAGCCGGAGAGACCCTGGTTCTCAAAGCCACCTCGCACTGCGCTGGCGGCTGCGGGAATCGAGTACCTTCAGCATTCCCTTTCTGAGGAGCAATTAGCTCTCTATCGAGTTGTCACCCAGGATGCGCACAGCTTTCCTGAACTTGGGCGGCGCTACAGCGAGCAAGTGGTCGAACGTTCGTATGAAGTCTTCATCGGCTACCTCAATCGATGGAGTTCTGGTGAGAGCTGGAAGATCCGGGACAAGCGAGGTGCGGCCCTGACGTTTGCAGCACTGCTTCGCGCGGGAATTTTTGAGGAAGTCTTGCACGGGCTTCGCAAATTCTCGGATTCAGAGATTGCAGCACACGCTCGCCGTTCTGCCGCGAGTATGCTCGTACTCCTGAACTCGGGTAGTTGTTAGCGAAAGGTGGGCGCACGACCGACGTATCGAGCTATCGGCTATTGCGAATGCGAGTAGGCGACGATCTGTCGTCATGACAGTTCGCCTCCTGGCGGCCACGGCGGCCATCGCTGACAGTTGGTCCGAAAGCTATCCGCGTGGTTGGCACAATCGCTTCTCATAGCAACGAAATCTCAGGCCAGGGCGAAAGCCGAGCGTGATCTCGCCTGCCGAGAGGTATCCCAGCTTCGGGAAGAGCTTCTGCGTCGCCTCGTTCTTCGTATTCGTATCGACGCGCAAGATGCGAATCTCGCGCTCGGCAGCTACGATCTCCGCCTGTCGCATCAGCCCTCCCGCAACACCCTTTCCCCGGAAGGCGGGATCGACTGCCAGTCGATGAACCACAACGGCCATCTCCGATAGATCCCATCCCACCTGGGCGTATTCCGGATCCTGATCGGTAGTGATAGCAGCTACCCCTGCAATCTGATCATAGATTTCCGCCAGCCACAACTGCCCCATCTCCACGTCGCGCGCAAAAACAGCAGCATTCGGGTAGGTTTCGTCCCACTGGAAGTTGCCGCTCGCCCGCATCAGCGGAACTACGCGCCGTACCAATCCCATCACTGCATCGAGGTCATCAGCCGTGGCCTGCCTTACCTGCATACGTTCTCCTATCGTGCGTTTGCCGCCTCAGCACTATCGGCGAGTCTGTTGAGTTCGCCGACCAGCGCTCTCCAGGCATCTGTTCCAAAACTCCCAAGCAGCCTTTGCTGGATGCTGTTCCATGGGACGGCTGCTTTCGCGAGCAACTGGCTTCCCTTACGGGTCACCTTTGCCGAGCGCGACCGGGCATCTGTTCCCGCCGCCATTTCGAGCCAGCCGTCGCGAATCATGGGGGCGATGGCACGATACAAAGAGGTCCGATCCATATCCATTTCCTCGGCGACACGGGAAAGAGGCTCGCCAGTGCGTCGCGCAATGCATCGCATCACAGCGAATTGCGTGATGTTGATTTCAGTGTTTGCCAATACGTCATCGTAAGCGCGGGCAAGAATTCGCGAAAGCTTCTTGATTGTCGTGCAGGCGCAGGGAAGAGAATCGAGCGTATTTGATGTATACACATCATTATGCTAACATCTCTTCCGAGAGATGTCATGAGATGGCGCGAGGAATGCGCCTAAGGAGATCCAATGCTGATGCAAGCCACACCACCACCCCAGCCAGCACCTGTTACCGCTACTATGACGATGGTCTCAAGCGACACGATGACCGACGCCGGCGAGCCGTTGACTTACCTTTCCACCCCCAATCCCGAAGTGTCGTCTGTGATCCTCACGATTCCTCCGGGAGGAAAAACCGAGTGGATGACGCATCCGGTTCCCGGATACATCTACGTGCTGGAAGGTACGCTCACCGTAGAGTTCGAGGACGGCCACCGTCTGACGTTCAAAGCTGGCCAGGCCTTTCTGCAGGCACGCACAAAGTGGCATCGCGGTCTCAATCTTGGGAGCGAGCAGATGCGGTTTCTGGCTGTGTTTTATGGCGCGAAAGGCATACCGGACGTACAGAATCCGCCGGCGGGGAGCATTGTGTCCAAGGAGAAGTGAGGTCGCGCGAAGATCGAACTGCTACTTCTGTGCGCAAGGCGGACGAGGCACACGAGTGCAGCGGCCTGAGCGACCTGTCATCTCCTCTGTGAACAATACCGATCCTCCGACCATGATTTCTCGGAGCAATCAAGTTGGCTGGCGTAATCACCGACGCTGTGCCACGCCTATGCTTTTTGCCGGAGACTTTCCGCAAGTGCGCGGTAGGAGCCGTGAACGATGTCTTCGAGCAAACCTGGCCCCGACTTCGGTTGCCAGCCAAGTTCCTGCCGTGCCTTCTCGCTGGAGGCACGATTCCCGACTTCGATAAATCTTGCAATAAATGCGCCGCAGATGCCATCGGCCTCGGAGCGGGAAACACTCTTTGCCGGAACTCCTACCGCTGCGCCGATGGCTTCGGCCAACGCGCGGAGTGGAACATCTGTTTCTGTTGAACCATTGAAGGTGGCGCCGGGTGCGGCCTTCTCCATCGCCAGGAGATAAAGCTGGGCCACATCATCGACGTTGGCAGAACTGGTGCGATGGTCGCCGCTGCCCACGTAGGGCGCAAAGCCATGAGCAGCCGCCGCTTTTAAAAGCACCGGCACAAACACGCTGCCACCGCGGCCATAGACGTAAGGAGCCAGACGAATCACATTGACGCGGATTCCGCTGGCGGCAAGAGACAATGCATCCGCTTCAGCACCGGCACGGAGCTTCAAAACTGGGTCGGCGTCGAGAGGGGAATCCTCGTTGGTCTCTGCGCCGTTGGGATCGGGCGCAGTCACGCCGGTTCCCGAGGTGGTGATGAGCGGCTTGCCGGTTCCGGCGATGCCCTCAGCCATGGCACGCACTGCTGACTTGTCAATGCCAATCAATTCTTCATAGGGCCGTGTGAAATCGTGAACAAAACCGAGATGCAGCACGGCATCCGCCTCGGCTGCTCCGCGTTTAAGCCGATCAAGCGACTCAAGATCACCCGGAAAGGGAGTAACACCGAGCTTCTTCAGTTTCTCTTCCGATGCATGGCTGCGCGCCAGCCCAACGACCTCGTGCCCCTGTTCGATTGCCTTTTCAGCAACCACACTGCCGATGTATCCGCTTGCTCCAGTCATGAAAATACGCATAGTTTGCTCCTTTATCAGTGCGCCGGGATCAGACTCCAATCTAGACCAACCTAGTGAACCAATCTTCAAGATGCCGGGCGCGTCTGATTCGACTCACACTATCCAGTTTGCAGAGCTGGAACGGCGCATGAGTGCGAAGGTTAAATATGGTCTCGATGGGTCATTATGCTCGCCCGGACATCATTAAACTAACGGTGGAGACCCGCCCCCGCCAAGCCGTTGTTTTGGGAAACAGGGGGTTGGCAGCCGGGAACCGCCACCGTAAGCGCCGAGGATGGGGATGAGTCAATCTGAGTACAGTGTGGACCTTGATCAGCAGGCACTCCCTCTGCAACGCATTGTCGCGCATCAGAATAAATTCCTGGGCTTTCTTCAGGCGCGGGTGGAAGATGCAGCAACTGCCCAGGACATTCTGCAATCAGCCTATTTGAAGGCCATGGAACATGGTTCCGAAATCCGGGACGACGAAAGCACTGTGGCGTGGTTCTATCGCATCCTTCGCAATGCGATCACAGACCACTACCGCAGGGGTGCGGCGCGCAGCCGGGCACACGAGGCTTTCGCAAACGAAGTACCATCCAGCTTCGAGCCGGAACTTGCAAAAACGGTGTGCGCGTGTGTCGGTGATGTGGTGCACGACCTCAAGGACGAATACCGCACAGCCATCGAACAGGTCGACCTAGGTGGAAAATCCGTTGAAGACTTTGCCCAGATAGCGCAAATTTCAGCCAATAATGCTTCGGTGCGCCTGCACCGGGCGCGGAAGGCAATCGCCAAGCAATTGACGACTGTCTGCGGTGCCTGTGCCGAACACAAATGCCTGGATTGTACCTGCCGCCGCAGCCAACTGTAAGATCGCCGCAGCTCGTGCGTCAGCAGCATTGAAAGAACAGGGAGGCAACAATGTGCTGCTGTGACAAGACGTCCCAAACCACCACCATAGACCCAGTCTGCGGGATGACCGTCGATCCCGCCAAAGCCGCCGGGACCAGTGAGTATCGCGGCAAGAGCTACTACTTCTGCTCAGCCGGATGCAAAGAGAAATTCGATCGTGCGCCCGGCCAGCACGCCACGGTTGATGTATTGGCGGTGATCTCGCCCGCCCACAACAGTTCGCAGGCAATCGATCCGGTGTGCGGCATGCAGGTTCATCCATTGACAGCTACTGCACATTTGGAGCACGAGGGAAGCACGTACTATTTCTGCTACCAGGGTTGCGCCGAAAAATTTCGAGCTAATCCGGGAAAATACCTGGGGCCGAAGGCTCCCGCTGCACCTGCGGCGAAAACCGAACAGCAGGCAGAATATGTCTGCCCGATGCATCCGGAGGTCCGGCAGATGGGCCCGGGCAGTTGCTCAAAATGTGGCATGGCGCTGGAGCCTGTAACGGTGACAGCGCCGGCAGTGCGCACCGAGTACACCTGCCCAATGCATCCTGAGATTATTCGTTTGGAACCGGGCAATTGCCCGATCTGCGGCATGGCGCTTGAGCCGCGTCAAGTGACTGCCGAGGAGAGCAATCCGGAATTGGCCGACATGACGAGGCGGTTCTGGATCAGCGTTGCGCTGGCACTTCCGTTGCTCGCGCTGATGGTTTCCGAGCTTCTGCCTTCCATGCCGCTTCAACACTGGCTGTCGCCGAGAACGTGGGCCTGGATCGAGTTCGCACTGGCGACTCCGGCTGTTCTGTGGTGTGGATGGCCGTTCTTTGTTCGGGGCTGGCAATCGCTCGTCCATCGCAGCCTGAACATGTTTACCTTGATCTCTCTCGGAACCGGTGCGGCCTATCTTTACAGCGTCATCGCTACACTCGTGCCGCAAATATTTCCGGCATCGTTTCGCGGTGAAGGCGGTCAGATTGATCTTTACTTCGAACCCGCTGTGGTCATTACAGCGCTCGTTCTACTCGGGCAAGTGATGGAACTTCGCGCGCGCAGCCAGACCAGCAGCGCCATTCGTGCGTTGCTGGGGCTCGCTCCGAAGACCGCGCGGCGGCTCGATGAACAGGGCCATGAAGCGGATGTTCCGCTTGAACAGGTGCAAGTCGACGACCGGCTTCGTGTACGTCCAGGAGAAAAGATTCCGGTCGATGGTGTTGTGTTGGAAGGGCACAGCTCCGTCGATGAATCGATGATCACCGGCGAGCCTATTCCAATTGAAAAAGATGCCGCGGCAAAGGTCACGGCCGGTACTGTGAATGGAACCGGCGGATTTGTGATGCGCGCGGAACGTATTGGCGCGGATACCCTGCTAGCGCAGATCGTGAAAATGGTCAGCGAGGCGCAGCGGTCGCGCGCACCGATTCAGCGACTGGCAGATCGCGTTGCGTCTTACTTCGTTCCCGCCGTGATTGCCTCCGCAGTCATTACTTTTGCTGCCTGGTATCTTCTAGGCCCGCAGCCGCGCTTCGCGCACGCTTTGGTCAATGCGGTTGCCGTTCTGATCGTAGCCTGCCCGTGCGCGCTGGGACTCGCCACTCCGATGGCCATCATGGTTGGAACGGGGCGCGGCGCGCGAGCCGGCATCCTGATTCGCAATGCGGAGGCCCTCGAATCCTTCGGCAAAGTCGACACGCTCATTATCGACAAGACGGGGACACTTACCGAAGGCAAGCCAACTCTCAGCTCTGTTCTTCCGCAGTCGGGAATCAGCGAATCAGAACTCTTGCTCCTTGTCGCCAGTCTTGAGCGAGCCAGCGAACATCCCCTGGCAGCAGCAATCGTAAAAGGAGCTGAAGCAGCCGGACTCTCGCTGATTGACACGGCGGACTTCAACTCCGTAACTGGCAAAGGCGTGACGGGAACGGTCTCAGGCAAGCAAATTGCAGTAGGAAATGCCGAGTTGTTTCGCGCCTTGTCCATCGATCCAGAGCCGCTGCTCACGAGGGCTGATGCTCTACGCAAAGAAGGGCAGACGGTGATGCTTGTTGCTGTGAATGGCAAGGCGGCGGGTCTTGTTGCCGTCTCCGATACAATCAAGGAGTCAACGCCGGAAGCGATACGCGAACTGAAAGCAGCCGGCCTCAAAATCATCATGGTCACGGGTGACAATGCGACAACGGCCCAGGCCGTGGCCGATAAACTCGGCATCGCGTTTGAAGCGGACGTGCTGCCGGAGAAGAAAGCCGAAGTCGTCAAAGCGCATCAGCAGCGGGGCGCGATTGTCGCGATGGCCGGAGACGGCGTGAACGATGCTCCAGCGCTCGCACAGGCCAACATCGGCATCGCCATGGGAACCGGTACCGACGTAGCGATGGAGGCCGGTGGTATCACGCTGCTGAAAGGCGATCTGCGGGCCATTCTCCGCGCTCGGCATCTCAGCCTGACGACCATGCGCAACATCCGCCAGAACCTGTTCTTCGCCTTCGTCTATAACGTGGTCGGCGTTCCGCTTGCCGCTGGTGTGCTGTTTCCGGCATTTGGACTTCTTCTGAATCCGATGATTGCGGCGGCGGCCATGAGCTTCAGCTCCGTCTCCGTGATCGCAAACGCATTGCGGCTTCGCGCAGCAAAGTTATAAACCTGACTGTTCGCGCACTCACTGGTACTCTCAGCCACCGCCTGCACTCACCGGCCGGGTTGAACAGGATGTGTCAGCTACTAGAGATCCCTTGCGATTGCCTGAATCGGTTTCAGGCCACTTCCGAAACGGGCAATCGACTCTCTATGCTTTTCCAACTCGCCATACGGAAGATAGCGCAGATAGAGCGCCGTGGCAGAAGTACGGAAGGCGGGCCGATGAAGCTGCTCCCTTACTTCCCCTTCTCGGCCATCCGGCGCCACAAGGAACAACGGAACCGTTCTTCCCACCTCGGAGCCCTGTGCTAGATCGAGAAGACGAACAATTCCGGAATAAATAGAGGTTGTGTGCTCGACCTCAAATGCCGCCGCCGGAATGCCATCCGCGTTGAACCAAATCACATCGATCATGGCAACAGCATCGCCACCTCCTGCCACTGAGTTCGGGAGATGATCGAGACACTGGTCCGCCAGCTTGCCCAAGAGATATGCACGCGTGTGATCATTCGCTGCGATCCACACCTCGAACCCAAGCGCTCTCCCAAGATCGCGAAGCCATCCTTGAATTTCGGTGTGTGTTCGATCGCTTTCGCGCGCTTCTTCAGAAGCTTTCTTTTCTTTGGCGCTAAGGTCGCGCACTCGTGCCAGATCGGCCACCCATTCCGCCCGCCGGATGGAGTCTTCTCCAGACGGAGGCGGTGCATAGCGTCCTTGCCCTATGTCGAAGAGTAATCCACCAATCGCTCCAAGGTCGTTGGAAAGCAGGGTGCGGTGCTCATCGACGATTCTGAGCATGCCGTCGCGCATGGCAAGGTACTCGCTCCAGCTTCCCAGTTTCACTTTTGCGCCGGTAAGCGCGTTATAGCCGTTGACGATCGCTGTATTGAAGGGCGGCATGATCGTTGGATGGAGGAAATACATCAGGTTCGCCGCTGCTGGACCGAGCCCTTTAATCAACTGCCGATCGAGTTTGTGAACCGCAGATAAGAGATGCGCCTCGGTATTGCAGCACATGCAGGTATCAAGGAAATCACCGAACGCAAGTTGATTCTGGCGGTTCTCATAGATGTCGGGAATGCGCAGCTTGGGTTTCCAAAGGAAGGGGTGATCGGCGCCTTTGAAAATCTGGCGCTGCTCGGCGATTGACTTAACGACCGTCTCCAAAGAGGAGCCGCGATACGCAACTCCGAACGTATCTGCTTTGATCTCTGCGATGACTTGCTGAATTCCGCGTCTAATCGAACGGAAGTTCTTTATCCGTTCAGGCCATAGAAACCAAGACTGGTATGTACTGTCGGGGTCACAACGCCAACGGACAATGAGTGTACTGATTGCGGAGATTTCGGGTGTCAAAGCAGTAGCGGTCGTACCAGCCATTCAGGTCACCTTACGTCTTTAGCGTACCTCAGGGGTGTCCGGTAAGTCGCGCGCCGATAGGGTTCGGAAAGAGTGACCGACGGTATCCCGATGGCCTGTTTCCCTATTTGCTCCCAATGAGTGGCTCGAACTCGGGGCGCTTTTCGACGAGGTGCTTGGCGAATCGGCGGTTCGAGAACAACCATCTTGGAACCGCGGCTCAGCCCGATCTCGCTGTTGGAGCAAGGAAGTGAAAGTGGTACCGACCATTCTGCTGCATGAAAGATCTGAGAACTCTGAGAAAGCAGCAGTCTGTTGGGATCAGTCCTGAAGTGGGCGAACAAAAATCGCCCAGAAGAGTTCAGCGGTACCCTCGCATGTCAGCTTTTCTCGTCTTGCGCCATAGGACTGCATGCCCAGCGGCTCGAAATACATCGATTGGCCGTCATTCTTCACATAAACAGCTTCGTTCATGCCATGGTGTTGTGGCTCGTCGGTCATCGAGTACTCGATGCCTTCATTCCCAATTGACTCTCCGCCAACGCATACAGACCCTTTACATACCTTTTCGCCATCACGATACAGTGCCGCACTGAATCGATTCGCATCTATCCGCCGAAACCGTCTCTCGATATTAGGATTCCGATTTGCCAGTTCCTGCATTGAGTTCTCAAAAAACTTAGCGATGTACTCGAAGCCCTCATGCCGGAAAGTATCTTTGTCCAAGTCTGAAAATGTCTTTCTTATTCGAAGGTTGCTCGTTCTAATCTGATCGCGCAACTGAATGCCAGTAGTCTGCTCCTTAGCCTCAGGCGGATAGGTCCGTGTTTTACCGATCGCGGGCTGGCCGAGTTCTCTCATTGCAGCCTTGATCGAAGTCACAACATCAAGAAAAGCTTCATCGATGTTCGACCATTTCGTGATTGGTTTCCCATCGGTCGGCGCGGCAGCTAATTTCCCAAAAGGAAGATCGTGCCAGTCGCACGGGCGAAGAATGACAGGGATGACCCGCGCTCCGCCCGAGGAGTGCCTTTGCAATGCGCGATTCATTTCACGTTCGTAACAATAATCAGAAGCAATGAAATTCGGGCTAACGAGCAGGAGGGTCACGTCGGCGGTATCGATATGCTCATCGATAGCTGTACCAAGCTCCGTTCCCACTGTGATTCTCCGATCATGCCAAGTAGATATGGTTCCTTGACGCTGAAGCGCTGAGAGGTGAATTTCAAGCTGATCCCTAAGGCTCTCATCTGCATGCGAGTAAGAGAAGAACAACGTTGGCATTGGACCCCCTTCCAATTGTCTTCAATTAGAAAATCTATCGCTCATAGGAATGAGGCCCGCGGCTATCGATAGTTGCCAAAAGGGTACCACTCCTTCTCAATCCAGAGTGGCGTACGCTCGTAGCCGAAGGCTTGCCAAATGAGATTTACTAACGGCAAGAGCGTTTGGGAATATGGAGAATACTCTTCGACCTCAACCTTAACCTGAAACTCAGGAGAATTGAATATGTTCCGCGTCGGCAAGCTCATATTGTTCTGGAACACCATTTGACGATACGTTGAAAAGATCCCCTTCCCGGCAATGCCAATGAGAGAAAAACCAAGGTAAATAGGCGGAACCGCGTGCCTTTTGTTTATGCGAACAAGCGAATCTTCATAGCATCTGACAATCTCTTGCTCTATTGCTTGGCCAAGGAGCATTTCGCCTGAATCAAGGCCTACGGGAGCATAGCAATGATTGTTCGCATATTCGATGGCTCCTGAGCGAAATATCTGCGTGTAACCAAACGCGGCGCCCTTATCGCCGATTCCGGCTATGCGAATGAAGCCATCTTGATTGTAGTGATTTCTAGTACCACCGTACGGAACATAGATTTGATCCTTCTCCTGATCTGAGACACTCCACGACTCAGTCATTGGGCGGCGGGTGAGCGAATCCACTGGGATCACATGAAGTAGGGTTGTGACTTCGCTGGACAGCGGCACTGGTCCTTTATTCCGCTCGATTAACCGAGATCTGTGCGCTCTCCATCTCCCGATTCTTTCCAACAGCTGCGTCTCTTTCAATGACTGCAGACCTTCCTTTGCAACCTGCTGCTCGATCATTCAGGGGTTCTCACAGCACGTAGAAGCGTGTGTGCGGCTACGTGCTCCTCTTCCACGAAAAGAATAGCTGGCAAAAATAGTACACCCCTCAATATGGAAAATGGGCGTGAGGAAATGCCCTATTGGGGTTGCCACGCGAAACCTCACGGCTGTTGCCGGCAGATCTGCATTTAACGGCGGTACGATAGTAGGTAGATTTTCACAAGTACGATGGCTGAACGACTTTCTCGCAAAGAACTTTACGATCTCGTCTGGTCCGAGCCCATGACAACTCTCTCCTCTCGGTTCGGAATATCCGATGTCGCTCTCAAGAAGACATGCAGGCGCGCTGAGATTCCAACGCCCGACCGTGGCTATTGGGCGAAGAAGGAGGCTTGCAAGCGAACGTTTCAGGCTGCACTTCCATTGCGCCCTCCCGGCATGGACGACGAGATCCTGGTCGCTGGAGGCAACAATTACTATTGGCACTCTGAATCGAAACAAGAGGAACTCCAGGCTCCTCTGCCTATACCGCCCGTGTTCCCAGAATCGATCGAAGCCGTGCGCGAACGGATCGCTAAGGCTATCGGCGAGATAAATGTTCCACATCAGGTTCGCGTATGGCACCCTGCGATTGACCGTTTTCTCAAAGAAGATGAAGAGCGTCGCCAGAAACAACTGGCTGGAGCCTACAGTTACTCATGGAACAAGCCGCAGTTGGATACTTCATTCGAGCGGCGTCGATTGCGCATTCTCAATAGCCTGTTCTTCGCAACGGAGAAAATGAATGGTAAGCCCTCGATCTCCTTTCGCGAAGAGCTCGACATTGGCATTGCTTTCCATCAGCGCTATGTTCACCTCGCGTTAGATCAGCCAAAACAACCAAATCGGCGCAGTCGGTTTCAAGTTGCGCAACCTGGGCCCAGTGAGACTAAGCTGGCCTTGTCCATTCGCCGCGGTCCCTGCTCAGAAGCGGACCGAATGACCTGGCAGGATAATGATGAAGGCAAGCTTGAAACGCGTATGGCGGAGATTGCAGTCGAAGTGATCCTGACAGCAGAGATCCAGTACCGCGAGATGGCAGTCCAGCACTATCAATTGCGTGTTAAGCGAAGAGCACAGCTCGAAGAGGAAGAACGGCAACGAAAACTTGCCATTGAGCGCGCCGAGAAAAAACGGTCGAGGCGAATTGAACAGGACCGGATCGATCGCCTTCTCAGGGACGCAGCGGCATTCCAACAGGCCGCTGAGATAAGGAAGTACGTTGAAACTATCCGATTGACCCAGGCATGTGATGGATTTTCCGTGACTGGCGAATTCGAACGATGGAGTCGATGGGCATTGGCGCAAGCTGACCGCATCGATCCGGCTCATGGCGGGGCATTCTTAAAGGCAATGCACGATGAGGACGAGGTCAAGAAGTAGGCTCATTTCCGGCGTCCAATGGAGTGACCGCGCGGTCGAGCCAATTTGTGGCATTGAAATATGGACTGATCACCGACGAGAATAAACTATGCGTGACGTTTGGTTCACGTCCGACTTCCACTTCGGACACTTCAACATCATTCGATACTGCAACCGTCCGTTCGCAAACACGCAGGAGATGGACGATGCGATTGCGGACCGTGTGAATGCGTGTGTCAAGACGAATGACGTCCTCTATTTTCTCGGCGACTTCTGCATGGGAAAGGCAGAACAAATAACCGCCTATCGGAAGCGGCTGGCGTGCAGGACAATTCACTTTACTGAAGGCAATCACGACAGAACAGTGCGAAAGCTCCAGCATCTTTTCGCGTCGTGGGAGACGCTCTCAGAGATCAATGTCGTTAGGCAAAGGATCGTGCTTTGTCATTATGCAATGAGGGTCTGGCCACATCATGCGCAAGGTGCATGGCATCTGTATGGGCACTCGCACGGCAACCTGCCCGACGAGCCGCTATCTCTTTCGCTTGACGTGGGCGTGGATACCCATGACTTTCGCCCCTGGCACTTTGACGAAATTGCGACAGTAATGAAGGCAAAAGCGGCGGCACGGGCATCGAACTTGCAGGCCGAACGTCGAGCTGTTCTTTCTGAGCTGGCAGGCTACGATCAGGAAATCGGAATCTGAGACTGGCGGTCTCGAGAGTACCAGTCTCGCTGAGTAGAACAGGTGAGCAGGATCAACTGCGGAAGCTTGTGCGAGCTTTTTCCGTGCGTTTTTGGATGAGTGCCGCTACATCTCCAGCAACCGGACTACGGACTTCAAGCTTGGGAAGAGTGGCCAGAATCGCATCTGCCAGTTCCGCTACGCGGCGCCGCACCAGCGGCTTGGCCAGTCCGGCTTCTTCTGCAAGCTTTTCGAAGTTTCTTGGCGTGACTCGTTCGGATGAATACTCGCCGCCGATCTTCATGGCCATTTCCGGGCTGAGTTCTGGATAGTAGATCGTGCTTACGACGTCATAGAGCGGGGCAAGCCGAACCTGAAGGTCTCCCGTTCCAGCACCTGGATACACGAGAGAGAAATTTTTTCCGTGGGCATCGTTGTTCCCAACCAGATAATTGAAGATCACTCCATCGAGCAGCCGCGCCAGGTCAATAACTGGCGCACTTGAAACTGCCCGTAACAGATTGAAACAGTCTTTAAGCGACGGACCAC
>Ga0224528_1000601_pt1 | contig 26805 bp, 18 predicted proteins | sample CBST25metaG_2_FD_179888 | JGI IMG/M metagenome (GOLD analysis project Ga0224528, IMG submission 179888) | Peat soil microbial communities from Stordalen Mire, Sweden - C.B.S.T25 | ecosystem: Environmental > Terrestrial > Soil > Wetlands > Peat | place: Sweden: Norrbotten County, Stordalen Mire...
GGGTCGGGACCGATTACAGGACATCATGCGCCGCTGTTTGCAAATTCAGCAGACCCGGCGAAGGCATCGGCCGATGCGTCGGTTCAAGCATTCGAGCGGGCCGGAGTTTCGGCGGTAAAGATTCTGCTTGGTGTGCCGTTTTATGGGCACGAGTGGGGCGAAGTTGCCGATACGTCGCACGGGTTGTACCAGAAGGGAAAGCAAATCCCCAATGCTTATGCGCCTTTTGGAGTGATTGAGGCGACGATGCTGAATCATGGATTCACGCGGTATTGGGATCCGATTGCGTCTGCGCCGTATCTTTACAATGCCGATAAACGCATCTTTGTGTCGTATGAGGACCCGCAATCGCTGGCTGCCAAATGTAAATATGTACTCGATCGTAAGCTAGGCGGAGTTATGTTCTGGGAGTATTCAGGTGATCCGTCGGGGAAGTTGTTGCAGACGATCCATTCCTCGCTATATCCGACACATAGTGCAGACGGAGCCAGGCAATGAACGTTGAAGGCAGCAACGGCGAAGCCACGATGGCTCCGCCGTTGACGTTTAGTGAAGTAGATGTTACTTGAGTATCGGGACGCGGAGATCGCCGCCGGTCATCTGCTTGGGCAGGCCTTCCTGGAGAATGGCGAGCAGAGTGGGCGAAATATCGCGCAGTGAGCCGTCATTGCGAAGTCTGAAATGGCCGGCGTCTTCGCTCACGTAGATCAAGGGAACGGGGTTGGTGGTGTGAGCGGTGTGCGGGCCGCCGGTGACGGGATCGACCATCTGCTCGGCATTGCCATGATCCGCAGTGATCAGCCAGCTACCATTCTTTTCTTTGATTGCTTTGTAGATCCGTCCTAGCTGGGCATCCACAGCTTCGCAGGCCTTGATGGTTGGCTCGAGACGGCCGGAGTGTCCGACCATATCCGCATTGGCGAAGTTGGCGACGATGAGGTCGAATGCGGTGTCGTTGACAGCTTTCACGATCGCATCGCCGATAGCTTCAGCCTTCATTTCAGGCGCCAAATCGTACGTCGCGACCTTGAGCGAAGGAATGAGCATGCGCTCTTCGCCAGGGAAGGGAACCTCGATGCCGCCGTTGAAGAAGTAAGTTACGTGGGCGAATTTTTCAGTCTCCGCGACGCGAAGATTACGTAGTTGATGGGCCGAAAGAACGTTGGCCAGAATGTTATCCATCGACTCGGGCGGAATGACAAGCGGCAATTCATAGAGCTTGTCATACTGCGTCATACAAAGGTAGTAAAGGCTTTTGGGGATCTCGGAGCGCGGAATTGCTGTATCGAGAGCTTCCCAGCCTTCAAGATCACGTCCACCGTTTTTGTTGAGGCCGCTTTCGCGAGCGAGGACGCGCGTGATCTGGCGGGCGCGGTCGGCGCGGAAGTTGAAGTTGATGCAGACGTCTTCATCGCGAATCTGACCGACAGGCTTGCCAGCGGCATCGACCACGACAAAGGGAATCAAGAACTCATCTGTAATGCCGTTGTTGTAGTTTTCCTTGATGCGCGCGACTGGATCCGCATGGGCGCCGCCCTCGGCCTTGCCGTTGACCATGGCATCAAATGCCTTGCGCTCGCGTTCCCAGCGCTTATCGCGGTCCATGGCGTAGTAGCGGCCATTGATGGTGGCAACCTTGCCGACGCCATATTCGCGCATCTTCTGTTCGAGCTTGGCGATGTAGCCGGCGCCGGAGGTTGGACCGGTGTCGCGCCCGTCCATGAATGCGTGGACGAAGACACGGGTGAGTCCGTACTCTCGCGCGGTGCGCAGCAAGGCATACAGATGCTCTTGCTGAGAGTGGACGCCGCCGTCGGAAACCAATCCGAACAGGTGGAGCTGTCGTCCGCCTTCGCGCGCTCGTTGCATGGCCTGGGCAATGGCGGCGTTCTTCTGGAACTCGCCCGAGGCAATTTGCTCGTCAATACGAGTAATGTCCATGTGCACAATGCGACCGGCGCCGATGTTCAAGTGGCCGACTTCGCTGTTGCCCATTTGACCGTCGGGCAGGCCGACGAAATGGTCGGACGCGTGGATCAAGGTGTTGGGGAACTCGCGCAGCAACTTGTCGTAAGTTGGCTTATGAGCGAGAGCGATGGCATTGTTGGCAGTTTCGGCGCGATAGCCCCATCCGTCAAGGATGGTCAGAAGGAGAGGACTTTTCTTAGTAGACACGAAGCAATCACCTTAAAGTTCCGATTTCAGGATAACGCAGGCAGCGTAGGCGCCGTGTGGCAGGGGTCACATGCGACCGTCCGCGGCGCATCGAACAAAGGGATACATGGTAAATTAAACGCATAGCGCGCAGGCTTTTCGCACCGTTTCGGTTAACGTCTTTGACCTTGTAGTCCGCCGGCCCGGAAGCCAATGAATAACGCGTGGCATAAACAGCAAATTGCTTTCCCCCTCTTGCGGCGCTGAAGGTCTGGATCCTCGGCATGAGCCTCGCGATTCAAGCTTCAGCGTCAATCTGCGTGTGGAATTCGGGCGTTCGCCCGAATCTTGCTCGGAGGTAAGCATGGTGGAGAGCGCATTTGAGAGCCGCGAGAACAACCTCGACTTCGTGCGCTTGGTGCTTGCCATTCTTGTGATCTTATCCCATAGCTGGTCTATCGGAACGGGCGACTCCGTGCTCGAACCAATGACGAGGCTGTCTCATGGGCAAGCCACCTTCGGTACCATCGCAGTTCATGCGTTCTTCATCATCAGCGGGTTTCTCATTACGAATAGTTTTTTGAGATCACGCTCGCTCTGGACATATTTAAAAAAGAGGGTAGCGCGCATCTATCCCGGCTTTATCGTTTGCATGGTGGTCTGCGCATCGGTTGTTGTTCCATTATCCGGTGCGCGATTGCTGCCCGACCGCTTGGCGCCCCGACTGATTAGCTTCGTCGGTCGTACTCTTGCACTGCATCGATTCACACATACAATCGCGTTTGCGGGCAGTCCCAATTCGGCCATCAACGATTCGGTCTGGTCGATTCCCGATGAGTTTTATTGCTACCTGCTGGTGGCGGTGATTGGCTTGGTGGGTGTGTTGCGAAAGCGGTATTTCGTTGAGATTATGTTTTTCGCTTCGCTGGTCTCCATCGAGGTCGTCTCCTTCATGGCTGGGTCACAGAAGCTGATAACCAACGTTTCGCTGGACCGATGGTTTCATTTTCAGTCGTGCGCAATGTTCCTGGCAGGCATGTTGTTCTTTCTTTTGCGTGACAAGATTCCGCACAAGAATTCGCTTGCCGTTGCTTCGGTTTTAGTGCTCGCGATTGCCAGCCAGGTCCCGCACGCGTGGTACTTAGCGTTTGCTTTCGCAGGGACGTACCTGGTCTTCTGGTTTGCCTTTCATCCACGGATCTCGCTGCACCATGCGGCCCTTTACGGCGACTTTTCTTATGGTATTTATCTTTACGCTTTTCCGATTCAGCAATTGATTACGCTAGCAATGGGATCGCGATTGAATCCCTACTTGTTGTTTCTAATGTCCACGCCCGCTTCATTACTCGCTGCCGTTTTGAGTTGGTACGGAGTCGAGCGATGGTTCCTCGCCAGCGGTCGCAGACATGGACGGGACGCTCCAATTCTGGCCGTGCCCGTGTCTTGAAGCATGAGGCTGAGAAGGCTTGAGTGCAGGGCAATCGTATTTGGAAATCTCGACAGATAAGGACAGGTTTATCGCTGTTCCAATTCGGCGGGGAGGCGCGATTGGTTGGTCTGTGTTCTGTCGAAGGACAACAGCAGATTCTTCGCTCACCCCCCCCGAACTCCACCCCAAAGAGCAAAGATCGCTCTTTGGGGGCCCCTGAAAAGCGTTCGGGGCCCCGTTCGCAAGAATGACGGCTTCTATTTAGTCAATGAGCTTCAGAGATGTTTTGTGGTTCAAACGACAAAGCCCCCGCCGTGGCGAGGGCTTGTCGGCCAGGTCCTGAAGGGCTTATTCGTCGTTGTAGTTGAGTGCTTCGAGGCCGAGGAAGGTGGCGCCTGCTCCCAGCTCTTCTTCGATGCGAAGCAACTGGTTGTACTTGGCGATACGGTCGGTGCGGCTGACGGAACCGGTCTTGATCTGGCCTACGCCTGTAGCAACGGCGAGGTCGGCGATGAAGGTGTCTTCGCTTTCGCCGGAGCGATGGGAGATGACCGAGGTGTAACCATAGCGGCGACCCAGTTCGATGGCTTCGAGGGTTTCCGTGATGGTGCCGATCTGGTTGAGCTTGATGAGGATCGAGTTACCGACGCCCTCTTCGATGCCGCGCTGTAGCCGCTTGATGTTGGTTACGAAGATATCGTCTCCGACCAACTGAATCTTGCTGCCGAGCTGTTCGGTAAGAATCTTCCAACCTTCCCAATCATCTTCGGCGAGTCCATCTTCAAGCGACACGATCGGATATTGACGGGCCCAGTTGTCATAGAAGTGGACCATCTCTTCGCTCGACAGCTCGCGCTTATCGCTCTTTTTGAAGATGTACTTCTTCTTTTCCTTGTCGTAGAACTCGCTGGAGGCGGGATCGAGGGCGATGGCGATCTGCTCGCCGGGCTTGTAGCCGGCAGCTTCGATGGCCTCGAGGATGAGCTCGATGGCTTCGCTGTTGGACTTGAGTGAAGGAGCAAAACCGCCTTCGTCGCCTACTGCAGTGTTGTAGCCCTTTTTCTTGAGCACGCCCTTGAGGGTGTGGAAGGTCTCAGCGGCCCAGCGAAGGGCATCAGAGAAGCGTTCCGCGCCAACGGGCATGATCATGAATTCCTGGAAGTCGACGTTGCTGTCGGCATGGGCGCCGCCGTTGAGCACGTTCAACATGGGGGTCGGCAGGACGCTGGCATTGATGCCGCCGAGGTAACGATAGAGCGGAATTTCCAGGGTCTGGGCAACGGCGCGAGAAGCGGCCATCGATACAGCAAGGATCGCATTGGCGCCGAGCTTGCCTTTGTTGGGGGTGCCGTCGAGGGCGATCATGGTGGCGTCGATGAGCCTTTGGTTAGCGGCATCCATGCCTTCTAACTCGGGGGCAATCACCGTTTCGACGTTGGCTACGGCCTGGAGAACGCCTTTGCCCATATAGTGGCTTTTATCGCCGTCGCGCAGTTCCACGGCTTCATGTTCGCCGGTCGATGCGCCCGAGGGCACGATAGCGCGGCCTAAAGCGCCGCTTTCCAGAATTACGTCTGCTTCAACGGTGGGGTTGCCGCGCGAATCTAACACTTCACGGGCTCGGATGGCTACAATTTCGGTCATATCAGTCCTCGCAATACGGTGCTGCAGCCGGTCATTCAGTTGGGGACGGCGATCGACGGCAAGATCTTCTCCGGCGGCGTTCTGGATAAAAGTTAGAAGCTCCTGCTCGTGGCGCAAATCTCTTCTCCATCCCACTCAAAAAGGTTTTCGTTCCGTACGGATTCTAGCAAACTGACCGTTGGACTTGTGTGTAACGCGGATCACACCTGCCGTAAGGTGCTCGAACGAGAAGCGATGCGCGCATGGGGGTATCTTCGGAGGTTCTCGATATAGGGGGTGGCCGGGTTCTGCGCATGGCAGAGGCTCAAAGCCCGCGTTAACCTTATGTTGGGTGAGTCAGCTTTAAGGTTGCATGTTTTTGCGCCCCATAGCAACTCTCTCGCGCCGGCGGGGTCTAAGCAGTTAAGCAGACTTCTGTCCGGCTTGAAGGAGATCAGGATGAACAGGCCTTTCCTTACGTGCGTTTTGTTCGCCGTAACCTCTGCAGCGCTGAGTGCGCAGCAGGCTAGCCCGTCCGATCCTTATCAGGGAACGTCGAACCCTCCCTCGGACGATAGCATCGAAACTTCAGTTCAGGCGACGCCGAAACCTCCGGCGGGCAAGCCGCTGGTTGCGCAGCCCGACGCGCAAAATACTGCTGGACAAGCGCAGCCGACATCGGTCGATCCCTCGGCCAATTATGCAGACCCTAGCATGGGCAACGCCGGGACGGACGACGGCATTGTGCGCGTGGCGTCTCAGTCGAATCTGCCGTATGCGACGGCGCCGGGATTGTCTGAGCGGTCGGCCGATCCTGATGGCGACATTGTGCATCCGCGACCGTTGGGGCCGGGAGAGCTTGGCGAGGGAACCACGATTCGGGTCCATCTGATGGACAGGCTTTCGACGGCTGATGCTGAACGGGGACAGACGTTCCGGAGTCGGGTTGCGACCGATGTTCTGGAGGGTGGGCAGGTATTGATTCCCGCGGGGTCAGAGATCGATGGCCGTGTAGTTGAGGTGTCGAGCGGGCATGTGGGCGGACACGGCAGTATGCGGTTGCGGCCGGATACCGTGGTGATGCCGAATGGAAGCCGCTATCGCCTTGATGCGGTAGTGAGTGGTACGCCGGGTTCGCGAACACGTGTCAGCGGTGAAGGCTCGATTGATGCGGGCACGCGCTATAAACGCGACGGGATCGAATATGGCGGAGCGGTAGGAGCGGGCGCAGTGACGGGCGCGGTGATTGGCGGGCCAGTAGGTGCGTTGGCCGGCAGCCTCATTGGTGCCGGGGTTGTGACGGTTCACTTACTTGTTGATCATCCGCAGGCGGATCTCGAGCCGGGAACTACTCTGATGTTTACGCTGACGGAGCCGTTGAGCCTGGTGGCGGCTGCTAACACGGGGAATTAGAACGCTGTTGGATCGCGATCTACCTATAAATAGAAGACGGCCGGGACGGAGAGTTTATAAGTCCCGGCCGTTATTTTTATGCGCTAATTCTATGCTGCTTTTGTTGCCCATGGATCGATTACGATCTTGGTAACTCGCTCTTGTTTGTCGCGCCATACCTTGTACATGGCAGGTGCTTCGTCTAGCGTAATTCGTTGGGAAATGATGTAGCTGGGGTCGATCTGTCCTTGTTCGATACGATCGAGAAGCGGCTTCATGTAGTTATGCATGGTTGAGTAGGGCGGGGTCCGCTGCCTCGAGGGTTTCAAAATTGTTTTTTCCCATCCAACCAACTGCTTTCATACATTCACCCCCTGTGATGCAAGTTTTAGAAAAAGGGCGGTCTTTGGCTAAATGAAAGGGAAGTTGTCGGATCTCGGGATTCGCGCGCTCATTCGGGATGTGACATGTCTAAGGCGTTAACCCAGCATCCAAGCATTCAGGGGGAGCGACTGAATCAAGGAATGAGCAAAGCAGCCGACATTCGTATCGGAATCTCCGGGTGGCGCTACAAGGGCTGGCGAGGTACGTCTTACCCTGACGATTTGCCGCAACGAAAGGAACTGGAATTCGCGTCGACGCATTTGAATTCCATCGAATTGAACGGGTCGTTTTATTCCCTGCAAAGGCCTGAAAGCTTCGCGCGATGGCATGAGGAGACCCCAGCATCGTTCGTTTTTTCAACCAAGGGCTCCCAATGGATAGTAGTTCGAGTGAGGATGAATAATTCCGTATCGTGGAGTCGATAGTTAAAACTGGAGTCGAGGATTCCTGACCTGTGATTGACGTTGATGGAACAGGCCAAACGGGCCGAGACATACAAGGAGAATTGGTACCAATGGCTGCAAGGATTGAAGACTATGCGTTGATTGGCGATTGTGAGACTGCGGCCTTGGTTGATCGCAACGGCTCTATCGACTGGCTGTGTTGGCCGGATTTTTCATCGGAAGCGTGCTTGGCAGCATTGCTCGGAACCACAGAGAATGGATATTGGAAGATATGTCCGGGGGGAACCGAGTGGACGACAACTCGGCGCTACCGCGATCACACGCTGATTATTGAAACGACGTTTGAGCATGCAGATGGTGCGGTTCGGTTGATCGACTTTATGCCGGTTCGCGAAGGTTACTCCGATGTGGTGCGGATCGTTGAGGGTATTCGCGGGGCATTGCCGATGCGCATGGAGTTAGCGCTTCGATTCGACTATGGCCGCACTGTACCGTGGGTGACGGCAATCGATGATGGAGTGAGAGCGATCGCCGGACCACATCTAGCAATGTTGCATGCTTCTGTACCGGTACGCGGAGAAAGCCTCACGACCGTTGCGGACTTTACTGTGAACGAGGGCGAGCGCGTATGGTTCACGCTCACTCATGGAACTTCTTACCGCGCGGAGCCGACCAGCATCGATGCAGAACAGGCTCTGACCGACACTGAAAGTTTCTGGCGTAAGTGGACTGAAGGGCTGAAATGCGGGAGCCGATACCGCGATGTTGTGGAGCGGTCTCTGATCACTCTGAAGGCGATGACATTTCGTCCGACCGGCGGTGTGGTGGCTGCGATCACAACATCGTTACCCGAATCGCTTGGTGGCGTGCGGAACTGGGACTATCGCTACTGTTGGTTGCGAGACACTACATTTACTTTGCTGGCGCTCACCAACGCGGGCTATTTCGAAGAGGCGGCTGCGTGGCAGGACTGGCTGTTGCGCGCGCTTGCCGGAAGCCCCGACCAAGTGCAAATCATGTATGGCCTGAAAGGAGAACGGCAGCTTGTCGAGTGGGAGATCGGATGGCTGGCGGGATACGAGAATTCGAAACCTGTGCGAATCGGCAATGCGGCTGCGGGGCAGGTGCAACTTGATATCTATGGGGAGATGCTGGACAGTTTTTATCATGCGCAGAGCAGTATGGGACGTCATTCTGACGACGATTTCCGGGTGCTGGTACTTCTGCTGAAGCACCTCGAAGAGATTTGGCGGGACCCAGATGAGGGCATCTGGGAAACCCGCGGCGGGCCGCAGCAGTTTACTTATTCAAAGATGATGGCATGGGTGGCATTCGATCGAGCCGTGCTGCTTGCCGATCAATTGCAATCGAGGGCGCCGGTGGAAAAGTGGAAGGCGATTCGGGATGAGCTTCATCGCGAGATCTGCGCGAAGGCTTTCAATGAGACGAAGAATAGTTTTGTGCAGGCATACGGCTCCGAGGATCTAGACGCCGCATTGCTGTTGATGCCGTTAGTTGGGTTCCTTCCGGGGAGCGATCCGAGGGTGAAGGGAACCGTTGAAGCGATCGAGCGTGAGCTTATGTCAGATGGACTGGTTTTACGGTACAACACGTTGAGAGTGAACGATGGTCTTCCGCCTGGCGAAGGCGTGTTTCTGGCTTGCAGCTTTTGGATGGTTAGCAGCTTGAATGCAATTGGGCGAGCGGACGATGCGGAAGCGCTTTTTGCGCGGTTACTCGATTTGAGCAACGACGTGGGTTTGCTCTCCGAAGAATATGATTTGAAACGCAAGAGACTGGTTGGGAATTTTCCACAGGCGTTTTCGCATATCGCCCTGGTGAACGCGGCATTCGATCTGGAGGATGGAGAGGGAAAACGGGAACGGTCGCGTCGCGTTCAGGGTAACTCAAATTAGGCAAATCGGCAGGGAGTTGGGCGAAGATGTTTGCGGAAAAGCGGAGAAATATTCTCCGCGACGAAACGTTGTAACTAGCTCATTAGAGGCTTTTAATGGGATTTACAGGGCGAGCTTTTGATTGACTTGAAAGAGCGATAGTACTGCGCAGAGTCGATGCCCGGTTCTACGGCTTCCGTGGGCTCAGGGCCGTGATTCCTTGAAGTCTTGAAAACTCAACCGGTGTATAATGAGACAACTCCGCAAAAGCTTTTGGAAAGTTTTGTTGGCCCACTTTTTCAATTCAGTGGCACTGGCGGAGCCTTGTTTAGCAGATGTCTTGGAGCATAGCATTGCGCCGCTACAGAGGTTCTGAAAGTGCTAGAAACATGGAGTAAAAGGCAGCGCATGGGGACGTGTTCCTGTATTTCAGATTGATCTTTTCGTACATATGGATCAATCTTTGTAACTCTCGTGAAACTGTATCTTGAATCGTGCTACGATGAATTCAATATTTCCCATATCTGTTATAAGAACCTGGCCGAGAAGATAGCTCTGCATTAGAAGAAGTTATAACTATGGCAAGATGACGTAAGTTAGGAAGGCACGGTCTTTATCTATTTTGCTACATTTGCCCATTCCCATGAATGTGCCGGGTGCCTCTTAAATACATGAAGGGATAGTTTAATGTTAGACAGCTCTGATTCTATTAGTAGTACCTCTTATCAAGGCAATGAGTTAAGCAGCGGTTTTCCTCCGACTTTCGAGATCCTGGGAACGCCTATTGCGGCAATCACGATGGATCAAGCAATCAACCTGGTCAGCTCATGGATAGTGGGAAGTAGAAAGCCCAGGCTTGTCACTTTTACTAACGTGCACATGCTAACCGAAGGGCATTCTCGGCGCGATTTCCTCTCCATCCTGCGGGAGACAGACCTTAACTGTGCGGACGGAATGCCGTTGGTGTGGGTAGGAAAGCACCGATTGGAAAAGGTGTCGCAGGTCTGCGGTCCGGATTTCTTTGAAGAATTCTTTGCCACAACTGCTACTTCCAACATCAAGCACTTCTTTTATGGGGGAGCAGATGGGGTCGCAGGAAAAGTTGTTTCAGAATTGCGTGCCCGTTATAGCTCGATCCAGATTGCGGGGACCTATACACCACCGTTCCGCACATTGACTGACGAGGAGGACGAGGCGATCGTTCAACAGATCAATGACTCGGGTGCTGATATGGTGTGGGTCTGCCTTGGCTGTCCGAAGCAGGAGCGCTGGATGTACCAGCATCGCAATCGACTACGTGCTTCAGTGATTCTTGCGGTTGGCCAGGCGTTTGATGTTTTCGCTGGAGTGAAGCAGCGAGCTCCAGCCGAATTTCGGACATCGGGGCTAGAGTGGCTTTATCGAGCCTTTAAGGACCCCAAGCGCCTGATAGGCCGATATCTGGTTTCGAATACCATGTTTCTCCTGTTGATGATGGCGGAATTTCTGAAAAGGCGACAAGTATTAGTCGCACACCCAAGAATCTGACATGACCAATTTTGTGAGGGTCGCATGAAAACAGCACTCATTACTGGAATAACAGGGCAAGACGGATCCTATTTAGCAGAATTGCTCCTCGCAAAAGGGTACGAGGTGCATGGTGTAAACAGGCGCACGTCTCTGTTTAACACGAGCAGGATCGATCACCTGTATCAAGATCCCCATGAGCTTGGACGACGCCTTACTCTGCACTATGGTGATCTGACGGACTCCAGCAGCTTGATTCACGTTATGCAGCGGATCAGGCCAGACGAAGTTTATAATCTCGCGGCTCAGAGTCATGTGAAGGTTTCATTTGAGAACCCTGAGTACACGGCAAATGCAGATGGCCTGGGCGCACTGCGATTGCTCGAAGCTATTCGCATTTGCGGGCTCGAACAGAAGACGCGCTTTTATCAGGCGTCAACTTCGGAACTCTACGGCCTGGTGCAAGAAATTCCGCAGCGGGAGTCGACACCGTTTTATCCTCGCTCGCCTTATGCCGTCGCGAAGCTCTACGCATATTGGATCACGGTGAACTATCGTGAGGCATATGGAATCTATGCCTGCAACGGGATTCTATTTAACCACGAGTCGCCCGTGCGAGGCGCGACTTTTGTGACACGAAAGATAACCCGCGCGCTGGCTCGGATCAAACTTGGACTTCAAGACACACTATACCTTGGGAACCTGGATGCACTTCGCGATTGGGGCCATGCGCGTGATTATGTCGAGATGCAATGGCTCATGCTGCAACAGGAGCTTGCTCGTGATTATGTGATTGCGACAGGGGAGCAGCATAGTGTCCGCGAATTTGTGGAGTTAAGTGCGAAGTTTCTGGACATGCCGATTCGTTGGGAAGGTGTTGGTGCTGACGAGAAGGCATACAATTCTTCAGGAAAGCCTGTGGTGGCGGTCGATCCAAACTACTACCGGCCGGCGGAGGTCGAGACGCTGCTTGGCGATGCTTCGAAAGCCCACAGAGAATTGGGATGGAAGCCGCAAGTGTCCTTCGCTGAACTTGTCGAGGAAATGACGCAGGAAGACTTGAAGAGTGCACAACGGGACGCACTGATCTCAAAACACGGCTACGTGGCATATAACTATCACGAGCAGTAAAAGCCGATTCGTCCGGCGTGGTGAAGTGGGTACTGTTCTGAACGTGGCGATTGACTCAGTTGAGCGAGGCGATGGAGCAAAATAGCCGTATTTTCGTGGCAGGGCACCGCGGTCTAGTCGGATCGGCGCTGCATCGTTATCTAATCGCGAATGGTTATATCGACTTGATCGTGCGCACCAGCGATGAGCTTGATCTGCGCGACCGCAATGCGGTTTTCCGCTTCTTCTCTGAGGAACGCCCGGAGTATGTGTTGCTGGCTGCCGCGAAGGTCGGTGGCATTCTTGCAAACGACACTTATCCGGCAATGTTCATCAGTGACAATCTAGCTATTCAAAGCAGCGTGATTGAAGCGAGTCACGAGTTTGGAGTGAATCGTCTTTTATTTCTCGGGTCAAGTTGCATCTACCCCAAGATGTGTCCGCAGCCTATGCGAGAAGAGTATCTTCTAACCGGTCCGCTCGAACCAACCAACCGACCCTATGCAGTGGCAAAAATCGCAGGCATTGAAATGTGCTGGTCGTTCAACCGCCAATATGGAACGCGATACCTGGCGGCCATGCCCACTAATCTCTATGGGCCCGAAGATAATTACGATCTTGCGAATTCACATGTGCTCCCGGCGCTGATGCGCAAAGTTGCCGAGGCAAAAGCTTCTAATCAAGACAAAATTGTAGTCTGGGGAAGTGGCACGCCGCGGCGCGAGTTTCTTCATAGTGACGACTTGGCGGAGGCATGCGTGTTCCTCATGAATCTGGGCGATTCGAAGTTCGACGGCCTCTTATCGAAGGAAGCTGCTCCTCTTGTGAACATCGGGGCCGGCGTCGATTTGACAATTCGCGAGCTTGCTCAGAAGATCTGCCAGGTATTTGAATTTAACGGGGAGCTGGAATTTGATTCATCAAAGCCGGACGGCACGCCGCGTAAGCTGATGGATTCCAGTCTTATTAATGGCTTAGGATGGCGAGCTAAGATCACGCTAGAGGAAGGCATACGCCGAATATATGAACAGAAGTTCGTTGCACAGCGCGTTTGATCGCTCATCGCAATCGTCGCCTGGTCGATCGTATCGCTTATATCGAGATTCGGAACAACCATCGAGCTTGTTCTTCCTCTAGTTGCCGATCCGCCTGCAGCCTTGAATGCAGTTTATAGAGTCGGAACGGGCGAGAACAGAATCGAGGCGCAGAGTCCGCTTAAATTATTTGTGCAATAAGCAAACAGTTGCCTTACGTGCTCCTTGATCTTCTATTCGTGTCCGAACCATATTCTGTCCGCTCAATTACTCTTCAAATGAAGCTCATTTCAGCGGGTTCGAGCCAATTGCAGCCCAACCTTAGAGCAAGACCCAAGTAAACATGCCTTCTTGCGTTTTGTGCAGCGCGACCTCTCTTTGATTAACGCGTCGACTTAGATTCCGCGCTTTCTGGTCATATCGTTTCTAGTGTTGCTATAGACGGCCTAAACCGTGAGACGTCGGTGTGAAGCGGGAGAAATAATGGATTGGCAGACTGATTCAGAGCACCGAGGCGCATCGAGGGGTGGAGGCGAACGCAACTCGGATATGGAAGGGGATCGGGATCTAATTCCCGGCAGGGGTGAATCACTTGTCAATTTGTGGCAGGGCCTCGTCAAGCAACGCTGGTTGATTCTTGCAGGCGTCGTCGTTGGACTTCTCACCACAGGGCTCTATTGTATTTACGCAAAGCGAAACTATACCGCGTATGCACAACTAAAATATGATCCGGACAAAGGAAGCGCACTTAATCTTGGAGATATTTCCGCGGCCGCTGTTACGGGAAGCGCGACAGACGAAAAACTTCAAACGGAGGTATTAGTTCTCCAGAGCGAGACTCTCGCATTTGCTGTGATCAATGCGCTGCATTTGTGGGATAACCCACTATTTGTACCTTCATCGATCGTTCTCAAGCCTTCCGATCGCAGGGACAATGATGAAATTGTCAGGCGCTTTCGCAGTAGCCTGATAGTCCGATCGGTACCTAAATCTAATCTCATCGAGATTAGTTTCCGCACACTTTCGCCAGACCTCTCAGCGAGTATGGCGAACTCCTTGATTGACAAATACATTGAGAGGAACTATCGCGTTAAGTACGAAGGAACTATGAAGGCGTCGGGCTGGTTGAGCGAGCAGTTGGAAGCCATTAGAAAGAGAACCGAGGCATCGGAAAATGCTCTCGCAGAGTACCAGCGACGCACAGGTGTGTTCGCGTTCAGCAGTAATCGGAATAGTCAAAGTGGAGAGGGTGATGACTTAATTACGACACAATTGAGCGAGACCATGAAGGCGCTCACCGTGGCGCTCTCCGATCGGATCGTCAAGGAAGCCCGCTACAGGGTGGCGATTGGAGGTGATCCTGAACTTCTTGCAGGAATGATTCCCGACACGACTCTGAGCGTATTGCATGCCCAGGAAGTCTCGATCAAGAGTCAGTACTCGGCAGCAAAGATACAGTTTGGCGGCAATTACCCACGGGTCAAAGAACTCAAATCGCAGTTGGACGATCTGACAGCGGAGATAGCGGCCGAGGTCGCGAGCGATACGCTGCGGCTTAAGGATGAATATGAAGCGGCAAAGGATGCCGAAGACGCTCTCGAAAAGCAACTAAGTTCCGAAAAAACCACCGCTCTCGATTCGAACAAAAAGGTTCTTGAGCTTCTTGTCCTTGAACGAGAGGCTGAATCAAACCGAGAGCTCTATGAAGGCCTGTCGAGGAAGCTACAAGAGGCAGGAATTACTGCCGGGCTCAACTCAACGAATGTCGAGATCGTGGATTACGCGCGCGCACCGTGGAAGCCTTCGGTGCCGAAGGTGGGTCGCACGATGGCCTTTGGCCTTCTCGGCGGGCTTGGCCTTGGTTGCCTGCTGGGATTCGTGAGAAGCACTCTTGATAATACAGTCGCGTCAATTGAAGACACGGAAGCGGGGTTGGGACTCCCTGTTATAGGGGTTATTCCTTCCATTCGCCCAATAGCTCACGGGACACCAAACTCCGTCGAGGCGGACCAGGGTCTATTGGCGGGAAGCTATCAAGCTGCATACACGCAACCGAAGTCGGAAGCGGCCGAAGCATTCCGCTCGTTGCGAACTTCGATCTTGCTCTCACAGAGGTCTGTTGGATCGAAGGCTATTGCTGTGACCAGTTGTATGCCGGGGGACGGCAAAAGCACGGTTAGCTCGAACCTCTCGGTAGTACTTGCTCAAAGTGGCGTGAGGGTTCTCTTGATAGATGCCGATATGCGCCTGGGGCAGCTACAGAGACGCTTTCAGTCATCCATGCCTGACGGACTAAGTGCCGTGCTTGCGGGCGTTACTTCACTAACTCAGGCCGTTCACGCATCAGAGCAGGTCAGCAACCTAAACTTCTTGTTTGCCGGTCCGGTTCCGCCGTTTCCGGCCGAATTATTAGCCTCGCCCGCGATGGCATTGCTAATTGATGAATGTCGGCACATGTTCGACTTTATTGTGGTGGATACCCCGCCGGTCCTGGCGGTCACCGACGCGGTGATCGTGTCGGCCCTGGTAGATCGCACCATACTTGTTGTTCGTCCCGGCTACACGAACAAAGTTGCCCTCAAGCGCACGGCGAACGTTCTTCGTCGGGCTGGGGCCGCGATGGGCGGGGCTGTTGTCAATGCGATGAGCATCGACAAGTCGACATACTACAACTATTACTATCACCAGGAAGGAAACTCGAAATACTACGGAGATACTAAGAATGAATCGTGACAAGAATTGGGATAACCTAACTCGTGCGGACAGGCAGATTGTTCAGGCGGGCTCTGGGAGATCTAGCTGGCTCCGGTGGGCATTGCTATTTGTGGTTACTATCAATTCAGTTATAGGCTGCCTTTGCCATAGCCAAGAACCGGTGCAGAGGTCCCTTCCCAGGATGACCACCGCCCCGGTACTTTCCGAGGCTTCAGCCGGAGCGGATATAGCTGGTGTGGGAGACTTGTTGACCGTGTCTGTGTTCGACGCGCCTGAGTTGAGTGGTCAGTTTCGAGTGGCGGAGAATGGCGAGATAGTGTTTCCATTAATCGGGGCACTGCAGGTCAATCAATTGTCTGCTGCGCAAGTTGGTAGTTTGATTAAGACGAAGTTGATCGCCGAGAGTTTCGTCAACGATCCTCAAGTGGGCGTACTGATCTCGGGATTTTCGGGGCAAGGAATATCAGTGCTCGGAGAAGTAAACCGGCCAGGAGAATACACTTCAGCAGGGGATAGGCGGCTTTTCGACATTATCGCCATGGCAGGAGGTTTAGCGATAGCGGCTGGAGATACTGCTTTGGTATATCGAAAAAGCCAGGGCGAAAAGCCCGCATCGGTACTTATCCGCGATGCTCGCGGTGAGATTGAAGATACGGAGTTTGTTCTTGCGCCGGGGGACACAGTGGTAATCAAGCGCGCACGCATCGTGTATGTGCTCGGTGACGTAAATAGACCTGGCGGATTTGTTATGGACCATGGACGTTTGTCAGTGTTAAGAGTGATTGCGTTGGCCGAAGGTCCGACAAAGACTACTGCGTTGCGCAAGGTGTTTCTGATCAGAAATCCGACCAATGACAAGCCGGCAATTACCGAAATCAATTTGGGGAAAATGGCCAAGGGGCGAATTGCGGACATCGCCCTAGATGCCGATGATGTTCTTTACGTGCCTACAAGTACAATGCGAAGCATCATATTGTCTTCTCTTCCTGGAGTTGTAACGAGCATTGGAAGTGCGGCCATTTACTCTACGCTGAACTAGCGACTTAAGGAATCAGCTAATGTCCAGGCAGATTGTTCGTCGCGGAGTTGCGGAGAACGCACTTGCCTTATATGCAACCCAATTCGCCGGGTATATCTTTCCACTTCTGTTGATTCCCTATATTGCCAGAACGCTACATCCCGAAGCACTTGGTCAAGTTGCGGTGGCTCAGTCGTTCGCGGCGTGGTCTGCGATGCTTCTTGATTTTGGGTTTACACTTTCGGCAAGCCGAGAGGTGGCGCGATACCAAGAGGACTGGGAACAGGTCTCGCATGTATTTTCAAGCGTATTTGCAGCGAAAGGGATGCTGGCAATACTGGTCATCTGCTCAGCCATAGTTGCCCAGATCGCGGTACCTATCTTCCGCCAGTCTCCCTCACTGATATGGGCTGCGGTATTCATAGCACTCATGCAAGGCAGTAATGTTGGATGGTTCTTTCTTGGACTCGGCCGCATGCGCAGTATCACTATGTTCGATCTGGCAGCCAAGGCATGCTCGCTCGGCGGTGTGCTTCTTACCGTGAGGGGACCTCACGACGCGTGGAAGGTACTCTTGTTTCAAGGAATCGGTGTGGCGATTCCATCGGCGGCAGGCATTTACATCGTTGTCAGCAGGCACATCAACCTACGAACTCCAACCAGGGAGCGGATCTGGTCTACTCTCGTTCAGTCGTGGCCCATTTTTCTTATCAACTCGATCATCACGTTTTACGGAACTGCAAACATGATGATTCTCGGCATGGTGCAAACTCCCCGGATTGTTGGAATCTACGCAGGTTCTGACAAGTCCGTCCGACCGTTTTACAATCTATTTGCGCCGATATCACAGGCGCTTTATTCGCACACCTCTTCGTTGGTTGTCAGGCAGCCTCGGTTGGCTGGAAAGACGGCGTTCCAATCGCTCCGCATCATGATAGCGGCTGGCCTGGTATTGGCGCTGGCCGTGGCATTGGGAGCACCTCTACTTGTACATCTCCTGTTGGGACGTGACTACGACGCAGCAATTCCAGTGGTGCGATTGCTTTCGCTTGTGATCCCCTTTTCCGCGGCGGGCTTTTGCATCGGGCAACAATGCATGCTTCCTCTCGGCCTTGAAAAAGTATTCATGCGGGTCGTTACGGTTTCTACCGTCGTAGATTTAACGCTTGCACTAACATTGGTCCGACGGTATGGTGCCAATGGAATGGTCATCGCTATTCTCTCAGGAGAGGCAGTAACGGTGATTGGCAACTACTTGTATCTGACGCGAAAGAGACTGGCTCCACATCAATGGCGACTTAGACCGGAGATAGGTTCAGTTGTTATTTCGTGATTGAAACTAAAAGCATGGGAAGCGCGCCAGGCGTCGCCTTATTAGACATCCTATGATCGTGACGAAGATCCACAATGGTCTCGGAAATCAGATGTTTCAGTATGCAGCAGGCCGAAGGCTCGCGGCCAAGCGAGGGACCCTTCTCCGAATGGATCTTCTTTGGTTCAAGAATCACAGCGATCGTCATTTCGGGTTGGAGTGTTTCAATATCGAGGCTACGGCTGCAAGCGTCTTCGATATCTTGAAACTCCGCGGGCTTCGGATGAAAGATTGGCGAGGATATGTTCCCGGCGACCGGATCACAGGCAGCCACTGCATAGAAACGTTGAGAAGGTTTGACCCATCGGTATTACAACGATCGCGAGATACGTATTTGCAGGGTTATTTTCAGTCCGAAGAGTACTTCGCGGACAAAGCCGATTTAATTCGACGAGATTTTACTCTCCGTGAACCGTTACGGGCGAGGTGTGAAACTCATAGGAAATGCATTCTCGGTGCACAGTCCGTCTCTCTGCATATTAGAAGACAAGATTACAAGACTCCGGGGCTAGACCAATATCCATTGCCGATTAGTTATTACCAGGAAGCGATTCAGTACGTAGCGTCGCGAGTGGGAAATCCTCATTTCTTTGTTTTTTCGGATGAACCAGAGTGGGCTGCGGCTAACTTGTTTACGAAGTGTCCGATGTCTATTGTGTCGTGGAAAGGGTCGCGCGATTACGAGGAGTTGCAGCTCATGATGGAATGCCGTCATCACATCATCGCCAACAGCAGCTTCAGTTGGTGGGGCGCCTGGCTCAACCCTCGTGTCGATAAAATTGTAGTCGCGCCGAAGCAATGGCAGAGAAAGGAATCGAGCCGAGAGATGCTCGATATCCTCCCTTCAACGTGGATAAAGTTATGAAGGCTTCTTGACAGAGAACAACGACAGAATGCTTCCGCCGAGATGTAATTCAAGGTGGCGCAATTGCGGAAAGAATTTATGAACGACCAGCGTCCCGTGTTTAGCGTCATCATTCCGCTCTTCAATAAAGCAGCCTACATTGCACGCTGTCTCAATTCCGTACTGAATCAAACTTGGCAGGTGTTTGAAATACTGGTCGTAGATGATGGTTCAACCGACAATGGATCCGATATTGTCTTGGCCATTGAAGATCCTCGACTTCGCTTGATTCGTCAAGAAAATCAAGGCGTGTCACGAGCACGGAATCGAGGTGCCTCGGAGGCTTCCACAGATCTTCTCGCATTTCTTGATGCGGACGATGAGTGGCTTCCCCGCTTTCTGGAGTCGGTAGCTGATCTCGCGAATCGATATGCCGATGCCGGCGCTTACGGTACGGCTTGCTGGTTTCTGCGACGTGGTGGTTGGGTGCGGTTCTCGGGGAATCGGCGCGCTCTCGATGGGAAGTTCGAAGGAATGGTTACGAACTATTTCCGCGGAGGACACATTCTCTGGTGCGGTTCTGCGGTTGTGCGGAAGAAGGTATTTGAGCAGGCTGGCGGGTTTGATCCACAACTCAAAAACGGGCAGGATCAGGACCTCTGGTTTAAGATCGCGGCCATATCAGCCTTTGCCTACACTAACGATCCCCAGGTGATCTGGCACATCAAAGTGACTGATAGCCTGTCAGGCTCTGGGACGTTGTCCTTTCGCACGCAGCGGCTTTTTCCTAACAGCGATTGGCTTCTACGGATGGATCTCCCTGAGGCGCGAAAAGCGGGCATTCTCTATTACGTCCGGCGGTCAGTGGCGTCTTTGATGCTTGTCTCAGCGTCGAGAGGGCATCCGGATTACGCCGAGAATCTACTCGATGAATACGTTGTCCGACATGGGCGGCCCGACCTGCTGATCAGGGTCTGCCGACAAATCGCGAGAAGCACGATGTTGTCGAAGGCGACCTTATCTTGTCCAAGGATTGTGCGTGCTATGCACTTCCTTTGGTACACATATTGTCGTCCTCCCGCTTGGTTAGCGGCTCGCCGAATTCCATAATGACACCCCAAACTGTCTGGGTGGGTCAACGGGCAGTGATTTACATTTGCCAGCCTAAGTTGTTCGCCGGCAGATCGGCCAATAATCCACGAAGTGTTTTCAAGATTATGAAGTAGATGAGTCAATCTTTCATCACGCTACGCAAATTGTATTATCAGTATCGTGACGCTCGGAATGGGCGGCGCATGCTCGCACGAATTCGAGTAAAGAGTGAAAGGCCACTCGATCGGCCATGTTGCAAATCGGTGACTTATTTTGCGTATGCAGGCCTGGGGAATAGGCTTCGTGCCCACATGATGGCGCAGGCCTATGCGCTGAGGACAGGGAGAGAACTTGTTGTCTCCTGGGACAAGACGCGCCACCTCTCGGCAGACTTCGGAGAGTTATTTGTTTGGGATGGCCCGACGACTGCATCTTACAAATCGTCTCGTCGGCTTCCATATGTAAAGGGAGAACTCAGTCCCCAATCTGACCGGGAAAACTTTGAAGAAGACATAGTGTGTTTCGATGCTCAGTGGCAATTTGTGGACTCGGAATATCTTTTTCAGTCGTTAGGGGACTTTTCCGGCGTGATACTTGGGAGCCTGCGCCCTGAAGCTAAGCTGGCCGAACAGATCGCGAAGGTCAAATCACAATGGCCTAAATCCGTCGTTGGAATTCACGTGCGCCGCGGGGATTTTGTTACTCATACCGGACAGGCGATTTCACTTGACCGCTACATAACGGCAACAAGGAAAGTGCTATCCACTATGCCTGATGATACGCACTTATTCATGGCAAGTGACGCTTCCGATGCGGAGTTGCTGCCAATCCAAGAAGCATTCTACGGAAAGATCGAGAGATGTGCTGTACATCCGCGAGAATCCGCTGCCGGTGCACAAGCTTCGTTGAGAGACCTTTTGTTATTGAGCGGCACCAATCACTTGGTGCTGACGGGCGGATCTACATTCGGCGAGTTCGCAGCACTCTATGGGAAGGTTCCAGTTACGTTTGCATAACGGGTGAGATGTCAAGAGTCTGAGCGGCGAACGGGACTGTGTGTACTCAAGAGCGTGCATTGTTTGTGAGGTTGAGTGCGACTTTGAAAATAGTACTTGTATCCAAGGAGTATCCTCCGTCTCGCTCGTCATACGGAATAGGTACTTATACGGGCGAAACTGCCCGTTACTTGGCACGAACGGGGCACGCGGTAACCGTGATCTGTGCGTCGGACGATTCCTTTATTGGGAGCGATTCTCGTGAGGATGACGTGCGAGTTATTCGTTTGCCTGATGACGAGGGTCCGCTCCAACGCAGCATGCTTCGGCGCTTCTTACCTTCGTCAGGAATAGTCATGAGTCGGTATCGGACAAGAGTAGCGGACTGTATCGATCAACTAATCGACGCCGGTCTCGCGGAAATTGTCGAATTCCCCGGGTTTCGCGGCGAGGCTCAGATATGGGCTAAAAGGGTGAGACGCATCCCGATGGTTTCGCGTATGCATGGTTTCACGGCATGGGTGGACAAGTTCTGGAAGGATCGAGTTGTAAGTTCTCGTCGCGTACAAGCACGAGCTGAGACAGAGGAGTTTGCTGCTGCGGACCATGTGACGAGTGTCTCCGAAGCATTGAGGGTAAGGCTCCTATCTAGGCTGCCTCCTCAAAAGGTATCGACACTGCACAACGGGATAGATACCGCGAAATGGACTGAATGGAGCAGTAAGGCCACGGACTTTGTCACGAAAGAAGACGTGGTGTTTGTCGGCTCTCTCACCAAGCTCAAGGGCATTCATATCTTGATCCAAGCTGCGGAGATCATGAGGAAAACTTACAGTTGGCAAGGGAGGCTCCTGCTGTTTGGAAGAAGTAGCCGGAGCTTTGAAGCTATGATGTACGGAAAGTATAAACAACTCGACGGAGACTCCTCCTGGATGCGCGTTATGGGTCATTACAGGCGAGAGGAACTTGGCTCGATTTACGCGGCGGCCGGGGTTTGCTGTTTCCCCTCGTTGATTGAGCCTTTCAATTACACCGCTTTGGAAGCGATGGCTAGCGGAGGTGTTGTTGTCGGATCACTTGAAACGGGCATGGCTGAGATGATAGAGGATGGTGAGTCCGGATACCTGGTTCCGAGCGGTCAACCGACAAATCTGGCAGTCAAATTGAGAGCGGTGCTTTCTCTCGATGGGAGCGCGCGTGATCGGTTGTGTGTCGGCGCGAAGAAGCGCGTGCGCGAGAGCTTCGACATCTCTGTCACTGTTTCGAAAATGATCGTCCTGTTCGAATCACTGATCCAGCAACATCGAAATAAGGGCATCGGTCAACTCTAATGCTACGTGTCATCACATACGTACTTGCGATTCTGATATGGTACAAGATCGCAAGAGCGACCCATGAGGACGAGGCACTGGGCTATCTACTTATCTCGCCCATCCTCACAATTCCTCTCTTTATCGCGGGCAATTCCGGCTCGGCGGCGCTCTACACATTCGACGTTGCACTTTTCCTTTTTGGGATCCGGTTTGTCAATGGGGAACTCTTTGACGTCGTATCGATGAGCAAGACTGTTCCGGGATACATTCCGTTGCTCTCGATCTGCGTCCTGGCCGTCATTTCTTCACTGATGAATTGGGCGTTTATTGAACCGGATGTCGTCAAATATTACATTTACTGCACCATTAAATATTGTGAATTCGCCGCGATGGGACTTCTCGTTGGAGTTGTTCGATTACGAAAGGGTTCCATCAGGAGGATTGCAGGGCCATTCCTCTGGGGCGCAACGATATGTTGCATTCTACTCGTCCTTCATTTAGTGGGAGCAATCTCATTGGGCGGCGAGAAGTATTATGCGGCAGCGGATCCATCATCGTTATATGGCGCAAACGATCGACAGTACTGGTTCCTTGCCGGTTTCAAAGCGCTAGTTGGTGCTAACGCATCGGTTTGTGCATTTGCTGTTCTCGGCTTTTTACCGGCGATGCGAAGTAAGAGACGACCATTTGCGTTTGCGCTCGTCGCGATCATCGTTGTGGCCATTACGCTGACGACCTCTCGATCTGACCTCGTCGGGATTGTAGGAGGAGTTATGACGGCGATGGCAATGATTGCTTTCTCCACAGGCCGCTGGAAATCGACTCTTCTTAGGGCAGTCGCAGTCATCGTGGTCCTGTTTCTACTGGGAGGAGCGGTGATGTGGTCCCGTTGGGATGAGAAGTCACGCGAACGAATCTCCGAGTTGTGGGATCCGGAATTACGCGCACAGGGAACGTATCGTGATCGTCAATACGATGCGAAGGCTCTTCCGGCTTACATGATCACAATGCCTCTGGAGGGAGTTATTGGTGCGGGACCGGGAAACTATGAGCGGTACGTCAACATTAATGTTACGCGAATTGGATTAGGACATAATGCGTATCGCAGCATCCTCGGTGAGTTGGGATGGTTTGGTTTAGCTGCACTTCTCGTGTGGTGTTTTCAGGTAGGTCGGGATTGTGTCCGTTCGATTGCATCGGGAGGTGATGAAGCACTGTGGGCGGCGGCTAGCGGCGGCTTGCTGGTAGATCGGATGTTGGCGTCATGGACCGCCGACAGCCTGCTTTCTCCAATGACGATGGGCGGGTGCAACCTCTTCGCAGTGGGTGTTTTGTATATGCTTCTTCGCTTTAAGCGCTCACGCCTCTACACTTCGAGTACATTTGCGGCGGCGGCTCGGTCGGCAGTCGAGTAGGACTAAGGAAGCAGAGCGGGTGATTGGTGGCGCGAATAACTATTACGCTTCCTGTGTTCAATGCGATGCCGTATCTTGAGGCCGCAGTTCAAAGCATCCTTGCGCAATCATACGGAGACTTTGTATTCGCTATTGTCGATGATGGGTCAACTGATGAGTCGCCGCAATATTTGCAGTCCATTCGCGATTCTCGGGTTCAAGTCTATAGTCAGCAGAACGCGGGTCTGGGGGCAACGCTGAATAGATTGATAGCGATGTGTGAGACGGAGTTGTTTGCGCGCATGGACGCAGATGACGTTGCCGATTCGGACAAGATTCGACGGCAAATAGTATTCCTAGATGCCCATCCTGAGGTAGTGATGGTTGGCACGCAGGTTAGGTTTCTCGTTGGCGGTGGGGTATGCCGCTTTAGTGCAGCTCCAGTTGACCATGCATCGATCGTAAATAGATTGCTTCACGGTAAAGCGGGCGTTTCGCATCCTACGCTTGTCTTAAGGACCGCGGCAGTTCGGGATGCTGGAGGCTATCGCGTTGGGGGCGTGGGGGAGGATCTTGATTTCTGCCTCCGCATGTGCGAACAGGGAGGCGCGGCTAACTTACCGGATGAGCTTTACTCTTACAGGATTCACGATTCTTCCATCGTCACCCGGCGGAGGCACGATATTCACTGTGGATACGCGTATGCAATTCGGTGTGCAGAGTGCCGCAGAACCAGCATTGATGAGCCGACGTTTGATGAATTCCGATCATCATGGGAGAAGCGCAGTTGGATCGATCGATGGGTGGAAAACGTGGATGACTATGCAGAGAGTCATTATCGGCGCGGTATCGTCGCCCTCTCTGCAGGTGTTTCTCTTGCTGGTTGGGGACATCTTGCGGCTACGTCGTTACTGCGACCTCGAAGCGCGATTAACAGAGCTGCTGCCCTTTTCAGGAGAAGAGTGCGGGAGAGCACCAAATAATCAAATGACGCACTTGGCGCTGCATGTGGTCAATTCGGAAATCTGCTTTCGGTCAAGGGCATAACTCTGTGGGAGCGCGCGCTTTGTTGTACTCCTGCTTGGCTATTGCGATCGCAACTGTTGCCTGCAATAGACTGTCCTGCCAGGTTACGCCAGGTACTCACTCCATTCTTGAATTTGGCGCCACTTGCGATGGAGTCCATGACGACAGGGCCGCATTCGAGCAAGCAGATGCGAATAGCCCAGTTATCCGAGTAACGAAGGGCATCTGCAGGATCGGCAAAAACATTGCGATTCACAATGGGCTAAACATACAAAGGGGTGCGGCGATTGCTCCCGACGACGGGGTGACCGTGCGAATTGATGAAAGTCCCGAGGCTGGTCCGTATCAAATCTTTTCAGGAAAAGGAAGCATTTCGTTTGTAAATCCCATCATAGTCATCCCCGAATGGTGGGGTGCAGTAGGGGGGAGAGATCAGAAGGGATATGTGCACGATGACTACCCTGCGATCGTGGCCGCGTGTAACTCGCTTCCCACTAATCCGGAAACGAACCGCAAGCTTTTATCCGGAGGAATCCCGAGGAAAGGCGCGATCAGATTTAGACCGGCATGGTATTTGCTGAAACATCCTGTTACTTGCTCGTACGGTGTGAAGTATTATTCGGATCCTGCCGGTGCGATATTGGAGCTTGCTTCGGGAACCAAGTTGGTTGGTCCCGAGACATTCATCTTTTCGATTGACCCGCCTGCAAACGATGATGAAGCCGTGACGAACGAGGCTTTCGGTACGATTGTGGAGGGAATTACCTTCTGGGGCGCAGGCAATTCTAACGTCAGCGGACTCCTGTTTTATGGTGCGCAAGGATCCCGTATTGCCGACGTAAGTTCTCTTTATACTGGCACGCGCGGTGTCGTTGTTTTTGAGAGTCCCGTCGAAATGAACTCAGGAACTATTATCGCCAATATACCCTATGACACCGGAATCGGACCGGCAGTAGATCTTGCGGGAGTTGCCGCCTCGTTCGATGCGATTGATGTTTATGATACGAACGTCTCTGGTAAGTGGAGGTTTACAGACGTCAATTCATCAACGACCACCTACAACTTGGCCGAAATCGCGAATTCGTCGGTTGATACTTCGGCGCGAATCCTCGTGCGAGACCTTGCCTTTGAACGAAGAACACGCCGTCCGACTTATTTGACCAAGGTGTTGAGCTCGCCATCCAAGGGACAGTATTCGATAACGAGCGCGGGTGTAATTAGCTTCTCGCGCGATGACAGTGGCCTTAAGCGAATCTTCTATAGAACGTCAACGCCTGGGGACTTCAAAACTCCGTCGGCGCTGCCGGTGGCGGGTCTTCAGATTGACGATGGCTCAACTGTACAAATCGGATCGCTATTCGCAGAGGGAAACTTCGCGGCATTAAACATTGTCGGGGGCCATGGGAACCGGATCGGTATGTTGGAGTCGCATCCGTCGAAGGGGACTAGCGAAGATCAATCGGCCGCCGCGGTGTTTATCGATTCGAAATCAACGGCGACGAGCATCGGGAGCTACATGCTGCTCGATCAATCCCGCGACAATCGATCGAAGAATAAATACGAATTCGCTGTATGGGACGGCAGCAATAACATACTGGTGCCAGCTGTTGACGATCGTATTAACTACTACTTTGCTTATGGAAGCTACGAGCAAGACCAGAGAGTAGCTAACTTGAAGGTTAACTCATTTACTCAGACGTTTGGCAGTTCATTCGAAGGTAAATTGCAGTCCTCCCTTACTGCAGATAGAACCTGGAATGTTCCTGATCGCTCAGGGACAATCGCGCTTACGCTTGCGGGCAGGGCTGAAATAGGAGGCGCACCCATCACCGCGGGGAACTGCACTGCGGAGGATGTGCATCTTGCGGGCGTAACGGTAGGGATGCTGGGAATCATTGCGTCAACCGACGGGGACGATGAGCCTGGCTTTGTTGTGAAGATCGCAGGGACAAAGCAGGACACCGCAACCATCAGGCTCTGTGCGATAACGACAGGCGTACCCAAGCGCAGGACCTACGCCTTTCGATTGTTCTACTGACGAGCGTGGAAGTGATGTTGCCCGGGAGAATAAACGTGCGATTTCGAATAGATGGCAAATAACGCCT
>Ga0224528_1000602_pt1 | contig 26787 bp, 17 predicted proteins | sample CBST25metaG_2_FD_179888 | JGI IMG/M metagenome (GOLD analysis project Ga0224528, IMG submission 179888) | Peat soil microbial communities from Stordalen Mire, Sweden - C.B.S.T25 | ecosystem: Environmental > Terrestrial > Soil > Wetlands > Peat | place: Sweden: Norrbotten County, Stordalen Mire...
ACGCGGCTATCGCAACCTCACCTACCTGCTATTGAAAGCACAACGGCTGGCTGCCACAAGAACTCAACTCGTCGCTTTCCGGAAAGCCGCGTAAAACGCATGCTTTTACAGATTCTCGTCAAGAGCCCACAAACCCAGCTTCAGCATAAAGCTCATCCTGCACGACTGGCCGCAGTTCTTCGAACTCCGGTTCAAACTCCTCGTTGAATAGAACTGTCCACTGCATACAGTATGCTCCATAGCGCATATGCGGTCAAGCGCAAATCTCAACCTCTGTAAGCTTTATGACTCTACAGCTCGAAGGCTCAAGGGCCTGGGACTTCCCATCCTTTGTTCATCAGTTCCACACTGATAGTCTGGTTGGTTCGGGAAGCCCCATTGAGCATAGCCTTGACATCGGGAAATACCTGCTGAAGATCAGATCGCTCTGTCCAATCCGCAAGGTTCACGATCTGATAGGTATACGTAACCTCGGCCTGAGACAATGCCCCCGTTCCAGACTCCGTCCAGTTGACAATCGAACCGACGCTCTTTTGTCCGTAGCAGAAAGCGCCAGTTGGCCCAAGAGAACTGGGGATTTGCTGAAAGTATTTCTGCCCTTCCGCAGTAAGCTGGAACCGGCGAACGGGCTGGGGCGGAGACGGGCCTCTCAGAGGATCGAGCATTCCATGAACAACGGCGGTCGTGTCGATCCCGGAGACAAGTTCCGCACGCTCCAAGGCCGTCAGCTTCGTGACAATCCCAGATGGATTGTTTAGCTCGGATCGGGGCAGATCGACAGGGAACTGGCGCCTGATCAATGTACAGGTCTGACCGTGCCTGGTGAGGTATTGATTGACCGCCGCAGTGAAGTGCGCCCGGCTAGGTTTCCTGGCGTCTTTGCAGGAGACGAGCAAAGCAACGGTTGCAATCGAGATTACGGCAAGGATTCTCATCATAAGTTTCTCCGGTGTCTACGCGTTAAGTGTCTGGCGAAACCTCATTACAAGTCGACTTTTGCAGGCCGCAGTTCCGCCAGCGCCGTATCGACGAAAGATCGAACATCGCCGTGCATCTGATAGCTACGAACAAAGAGAACCGTTTCGATGCGAATCAGCTTGTCGGTGAGTGGCTTGAACAAAACGCCGGGACGTCGAAAGCGATCGGCGGACTGGGGCACGAGGGCGACGCCGAACTTTTGGGCCGCAAGATCGATTCCTTCGGTAATGGCGTAAGCCTCGTGAATGTTGTGACGTCGGTGTCCCACTCCAACCAGATAATCGGTTATCTGGTCATAAAGAGCCGGATGGATGCGGCGCGGTATCCAATAAAGTTTCTCGTTGACGAGATCCCGCGCCGAGAGCCGCACGCGATCCTTGAGAGCATGTGTATCGGGGATGCATACACTGAAGCCCTCCTGCGCAATGGATGCACTCCACAGATCCTCGTCCAGTACCGGCATGACACCGAAGCCGACATGCAGTTCTCCCCGGAGCACGCGCTCTTTAAGCCCTACGGTGGTATCCGACACCAGAACGACTTGGGAAAACTCGCGGTTGGCGGACCCTGTCGCTGGAGATACGGCAGGACGTTTCCCTGCACATAGAGAGAATGGCCGATTTGGAATGGCCCGTGGGTGAGGACGGTTGAATAGTTGGCGCGGTCAAATGCGCGTTCCAAGTACAGTAGCGCGATGCGAAGATCGCGCATCGCGGCTCGACCGTGCCTGGTTAATTCAAAGCCGGATCGAATACGACGAAAGAGTTCCAGACGCCAACTTTCTTGGAGGGCTTTGACTTTCCTACCAGCATTGGCTTGGCTTGTGTTTAATCGTTCCGCTGTGCGTCCGAGATTGCCTTCCTCTGAAAGCACGAGGGCGCACACTAAGGATTCTGTGGAGACATGGGGGAACATGCTTCACCTGCACTGGATTGAAATTGAGCGTGCGCACGACTCCGACGCAAAAGCGTCTATAACCAATACAGTGCAAAAAGAGAGGAAATCTGCCTAACAGACTCAACTATTTTTGCGACTACGCAGAGTTGGCAAAGATGTTGCCAGACTATTTACACGCCGATCATCTTTGCGCGTTTTAATAGATATAGGATCGATCAGGTTAAAGCAATGTTACATCCGGCTATGGTCTGGATGGGGTGTTGTCCGGATCATTCCTGAAGAATTCATCGACCGGCGTGCGGAGCACTCTGGCAATCCGCTCCAGGGTGTCGAAAGACGGCGCTCGCTCTCCGCGTTCGATCATATTCAGGAAGTTCAGGGAAATATCGAGTTTCTCCGCAAGCTTTTCTTGTGTGAGTTTGCGCGATAAACGCACCTGCCGCAGCCTGATCCCGAATCTTTTGCGAAGCCTGCTCATCTTTAAGAGTCTTGAAAATGCAGGCGCATAAGACCACCAACATAAAGTGTGCGTATCAGGCTTGCACACACTTTACGTACGAGTGATATTAGGAACTAGCCGGCCGGCAAGCGCCGGGCCGTCGCGCACCGTTGGGGGAACAGCGGCGCGCGACACCCGGCGCCGTACTTCATGCGTCTGCGATTTCTTCCAAGATTTCGCGGCTGGATGGCGCAATATGAACGGCGCGTGAAAAAACGAGGTCTTCTGGAACCCGCAAACACCTCTATTGTGAATAGTCTGCGAATACAGTGCCGGTCATAGGCAGATTTCTCCCGTTCCAGGACTGGAACACAGTAGAGAACCAAAATGCAAAATCCTCAACCAATACGCAAACAGCGAAGCAACGAAGAACTGTTCTTCGACTACTCCGCGCAGTTATTGGAGTGGGCGATTCAGCTGACGCAACTGAATCGCGCCGACGCCGAGGATTTGGTGCAGGACTTTTACATTCAGATCTCGCAGATCGGTTTTCCTCTGGACGGCGTCGAAGAGCTTAGACCGTATCTGTTCAAAATTCTGCGCAACCTCCATTATTCGCGGCTTCGCCAGAAAAGCAAAATCCCTATCAGCGATCTCTCGGCTCTGGATTACGACTCTGTCGAGAGGAGCCTCGGGGCTGTTGATTGGCGCGGTCTTTTTCTTGTTCGGGCCAATCTGAAACAGCTCTGCGAATTCGCTTGTCAACGGAGGCGCACTGCGCGCGCTGCCAGCATCTTTCTCTTGCGCTTCTTCCTGGGATATTACCCGAGCGAAGTCATGAAGGTCGTGCAAACGACCCGCGTAGGCATCGACAAGGCGCTTCAGTACATGCGTCGCGAAGCACTACGCAATCTGGATAAGGCCGCAAGCGCTCAAGCGGCTTCCCCGCAACAGCCCAATATATCGTCTTCAACTCAGGTAACCGATCATTCTGGCGCATTGTTCCTCGAATTGCAGGAAAAAATCTTCAGTTCCTGTGAAGGTCCATGTTTCGATCCAGATGCACTCAAGCAGCACTACGAGGAGCAACCTGCGAAGCAGTTTACCGTTGCGGAACTGGCGCACCTCGTTAGTTGTGCAACGTGCCTGGATCGTGTCAACGGAATTCTTGGCCTGCCTCGCATTGATGATCGCTCTCCCGACGACACGATTGGACGGAACAATCCGCCCAGTGGCGGAAGCGCAGAAGGACCGAGGCTTTCATTGCGTCGCCCAGAACAGGAATCGGATTCGGACAGCCGCAAGAAGCTGGAACGTAGACGGCTTGATTGGTTCGAACATCGTCCCGCGAGCCTCGAAATCGCCGTAAATGGTGAGATCCTCACGTCGCAGAAGATTACGGCGGAAGTCAGCGAACTCCACCTGAAGCTGAATCGCGCAGAGACGTCGGATTTCGTCGAAGTGTTCAGTGAGCAAGGCGTGCGGCTCCTTTATCTGCATGTACTTGAACCCTCGCTCTGCCCTGGACTGCAACAGCGCCAGATGGTCGATCTGAGCGATGACCGCTCCCTGTGCGTGACACTCTCCTTTGCTGGAGACCTGCCGACCGTTCATGTCGTTTATCGCGACCCCGTTTTCGCACAATTGGCAGAGGCCGCAGACCAAAATGACTTGCCGGTGTCGAGAGCGGAGAAAACGAACAATGCGGATAGCGATGATGCGAGCGATTCTTCGCAGCCCGGCTCGATCCTGAAGTTCCCTGCACGGGACGGTCTGTTCTCCTCGTTGTACGCCAAACCTTCCCGGACTTGGTTTCCTCGTATGAGTCCTCTTTTAGCAACTGGATTAGCCTTGGCCTTTGCCTCCATCATCTGCATCGTTTTGTGGACCAGAAGCGGCCCAGGCGTTTCCGCCCATGATCTGCTGCTACATGCGCAAAAGCAAGAGGCTACTGTAGCCTTGAATCATCCGACCGGCGTGATTGTCCAGAGGGTCCGCATCAAGACCCCGGTGCGCACCACGGAGAGGACCCTCTACCGAGACATCCAGCGCCAGCGTCACGCCAGAAATCGTGCTTTGGACGGGAGCGATGCAAAGCTCAAAGCGAAGCTGGCCGGAGCCGGCGTTGACTGGGATGATCCGTTGTCGCCTGTCGCTTATCGTGACTGGCGCAATCGTGAACTCCTCCAGAACGACTCCGTTCAAAGCGTCGGCGATAACCTCCTCACCTTGACCACGAAAGTGAACGACGGTGAAGTGATCTCGGAGTCGCTGACGGTGCGGGCGTCGGACTTCCACCCCGTAGGAAAAACCGTCAGGTTGCGGGATTACGGGACTGTCGAAATCGCGGAGGTGAATTACAGCGTTCTGCCGTGGGACGCGGTCAATCCCAACTGGTTCGAGCCGGCGGGCATTACGAACCCAGGCGCGTCAAGCGACATGCCCCCGGCGCTGCTCCCGCGACTGCCTGTGTCGTTGACCGACGGGGAACTCGATGAAGCCGAACTCTCCGCAAGGCTGGCGCTGAACCAGTTGCACGCGGACACCGGTGAGCAGATCCAGATCGTCCGGGATCCTTCTGGCATCGTCGTTAAGGGAATTGTGGAGACCGAGCAACGCCGGCACCAGCTGGACGACCAGTTAGACATGCTGTCCCATGTGACTGCATCCATATCGAGCATCGAGGAGCTGAAAGCGAGGCCGGCGCAAGCGGGTGAACTGTCCAGCGTGAAAGTAATCGAAATGCAGACGCAGGCGACTCCGCTTGAAACCTACTATCTCGCACAAGGGCGCGGCGTCGCTCCGGTCGGCGATCTCGCGCAGCAGCTATTCAATACCGCTTTTGCCATCAATCTGGAAAGTAGGGCGACCGACGACCTTCAGCACAGGTTCGCGTACGACGAGGGAATCTCGACGGTTGCCTCGGCCACAGTTGCTGATCTTCTGTTCACGCACAAGCACAAATTGCTGGCCGCACTGGAGGACGAGGAGCGGTTGCTCGCCGATGCTCAAATCAAAGCTCGCCGTTCAAAAGAGGCTGCATCGACAAACGGTACGGATTTGACGCTGGCGGCCTTGGCGGAGCGAAACCTCGCACTTACCAAGGAACTGGCATTGAGCAAAGGCGAAAGCGGACGATCTGCAGAAACGATCGCCTCGCAACTCGCTGCGTCCATGAATGAGTTGAGTTTCCGGGCGCATGCAGTGCAGGTCATGCCGCAGAATTCCACGAATTTGGGCAAAAGAAAGTAAAGGGTTTTCAGGAGACCATGTCGCTTAATTCGGATCAGTCTTCGTGTGCTTTTTCGACGCGTATTGATGGTCGCCGCCGGTTCCCGGTGTCGTGGCTTCTTGCGTTGCTCTCGATTTCCATTTTGCCCATAACGCTTCTGTCGGGGTGCGGCAGCGGCCTGACGACCAAGGCCGGAGTCATTTCCGTGACCTACCCAAGCGGAGTGAAGGCAGGGCAATTGCCGGAATTGAGTACCGCTACTGTCGCCATGTTGCCGGTGAATGACATAGATAATCTCGGCGTGGATTGGACCTTGACCTGTGGCGGCAACGCTCAAATAGGCTACATAACTACCGGATGTGGCACCCTGCTACCCGCTCACACAGCGAGCGGAGTACCTGCAACCTACACAGCTCCCGGTACAATTCCTGCGAACAACACAATCACCATTACGGCGCGTGTCACCAGCGATCCATCGCAAGCCTCCAGTGTCACGATAACGATTGTGAACCAGGCCATCATCGTCACGCTTGCGGCAACACCCGCATCGCTGGCGGTAGGTGAGACAACAACTGTGACTGCCGCCGCCACCAACGACGTCAACACCGAGGGTGTCAACTGGACCGCGACCTGCGGTTCCAGTTCGTGCGGATCTTTCAAGCCGACACAAACGCAGAGCACAGTGTCGACGGCGTATACAGCGCCGACTACGTCTCCTTCGGGCGGAACAGTTACGATCACGGCTACTTCAGTAGCGGATTTAACCAAATCGGCGAGCACGACGATCTTGATTCTGCCCATTATCGTGACGGTATCTTCCTCCACGTTCAACGTCACCACGTCGGGGACGGAAACTCTTACGGCAGTTGTTGCCAACGACGCGCAGCGCGCAGGCGTGAAGTGGAGTTGTGGGTTCGTTGGGTGTGGCAGCTTCAGCTCTGTGACGACGGCCAGCGGCGTCTCAACGACATATACCGCTCCGTCCACCGTTCCCGCCGGCGGCAACAAGGTGACGATTACAGCGACCTCCGCGAACGATGGAGTGACCCACGCAACTGCGGTAGCAACGATCAGCGTCTCCTCCGTCATCACCGTCAGCTTCACGCCGCCTCAATCTCTTGGGGAAGGAAAGTCGGCGACGCTTACGGCGACAGTGACGGGAGACGCGAGCAACGCGGGCGTGGATTGGACGGTTGCTTGCGGCAGTAGCGTTGCAGGAGCTTGCGGCACATTCAGTTCTGCCAACACGGCAAGCGGCGCCGGCACGACCTACACGGCTCCTTCCGCTGTTCCTCCAGTGAATCCAGTGACAATCACTGCCACTTCACATGCCTACAACCTCAATCCTTCTCTTATTGCTAACCCAGCCACGGCAGCGATTACGATCACGGCGCCGTTGTCAATCGCCTTTATCCAGCAGCCCGCCGCCAGTGTTGCTACGAGTGGCACAGCATCTGTCAGCGCCTATGTAACGAACGATGCTGCTACGGGAGGCGGTGTTACCTGGACGGTGCAATGCACTAGCACCGCGGACGGGGCTTGCGGCTATATCCAACCCTATCAGACAGTGAATGGGGCCACAGCAACATATGTTGCGCCGCCGGTTTCGCCGAGCGTGCCGGTTTATGTCAAAGCCACATCGACCGCTCTTTTCAGTGCGACGGCTTTGTCCAACGCGATCACCATTGTTGCTTCGACCACGCATTCGATCTCGTTTGTTCCCTTTGTGCCCTCAGGGATGCAGGTGGATACGTCGGTAAATCTTAACGCCGCCGTCACCAACGATCCAACGAACTCGGGGGTCGATTGGAGCGTGTGCGCCAGCGGGTGTGGTTTCTTCACTACCAAGGCCGCCATACCGGCCAATCCGGCCGTGCCGCCCAGCGTGGGAGATCCTGGTAGCCCCTATGTTCCTGCGGTTCCCGCAGTGACGGCGACGAGCGTGCAAGGCTGGCCGGACGGCCTTCCCCTCCCCTACACCGCTCCCGCTGTGGCTCCTGAAGGAGGAGTGGTGGTCACAGCCTCCTCAACGGCAGACCGGCTGAACAATGTCTCGCCTGCGGCAACGGCAGTTTCGACGATTACGATCTCTTCCGATTCCACCGGGCCAGAGCTGCACGGAGTTGTTCAGGCCGGAGCACAGCCGGTCGTGGGAGCGTCGGTCTACCTCTATGCCGCTGGCACAAGCGGTTACGCTTCGGCGTCGGTACCGATCTCCTCGCCAGCGGCGACATCCATCATTACGACGGATTCAACGGGAGGTTTCACCATTCCTGCCGGGTACTCCTGTCCGCAACTTACCAACCAGGTCTACCTGGTTGCGACCGGCGGACAAGTTGGGTCGGCAGGATTGAATTCAAATCTAGCATTGATGACGGCTTTGGGACCATGCAGCAACCTGAGTTCAACGACTGTCGTGGTCAACGAGGTCACGACCGTGGCTTCTGCCGCGGCGTTAGCCACGTTCTCGGCTGACAATATCCAAACCGGTGAGTTGAGCTACCAATATATTGGTTCGAGCAGCGCGAACTCAACCGTAGGATTGGCCAATGCGTTCGCTTCGGTAAACAACCTCGTCGATATCACGACCGGTCAGCCGAAGTTCTGGACAGTTGCCGGGAACGCAACAGCACCTTATATCACGATCAATACTCTTGCGGATGCGCTCAATGCGTGCGCGGTAACTACGGGAGGAGCGTATGGAGACGGCACCAACTGCGGCAATCTGTTCACTTACACAGATCCACTTTCAGCGTTTTCGAGCTATGCTCCGACCGACACGCTGCAGGCGATCTTCGATCTGCTGAAACCTCCTTCCCCAAGCATCAGCGGTAATGGGGGGATAGTATCTTCTGTGGTTGGATTGGCGAGTAAGTCGTCTCCCTATCAACCGATTTTGAGTAGCGCGCCAAAAAACGAATGGTCGCTCTCGCTGAACTATACCTCCGGAGGCGGAGTTGGCGGTTCGGGAGCCACTGCGTCGGGTTCCTCAGCGCTGGCTGTCGACGCTTCAGGAAATATTTGGATCACCAATCAAAGCATCAACAGTGTGAGCGAGTGGAGTGCTCTTGGGGCCGCTTACTCGCCCAATACTTCCGGGTCCACACCTGGAGGTTTTACCGGCGGGGGAATTTATGCGCCTGCCGCCGTTGCGATCGCCCCCAGCGGTTATATCTGGATCGTCAATGGGAACGGCACGCTGACCAAGCTTGACAGCACTGGAGCTGCGTACTCCGGGAGCCCGTACTCGGGAGGCGGACTGTTGTCCACCGGAGCCGGCATTGCGATCAATGGTTCCGGCAATATCTGGGTGACGAGCAGTGGCTCTCCTGGGTCTGTTGCCAAGTTCAATTCGAGCGGGACTGCGCAATCGCCGTCGACCGGATATACCAGCGGAATCAACGAGCCGTCCGCGATCGCCATCGACGCATCGGGCAATGTGTGGATTAACAACCTGCAGGACCCCGGCTTCATCGCCGGGTTCGGCGACATTGCTGAATTGAACAACGCGAGCGGTTCACTCACTATCCAAGTGGGAGGAACGTATGGTCCGCCGCAATTGGCGATTGACAAGTCAGGCAATGTCTGGAGTGGAGGAACCCAATTATACAAAATTCCGGCCGACTTTAACGGCACTGTCAGTACGGCGGCCGGCGCAATTACGGATGATCAATATATTGGTAAACCGGAAGGCATAGCCTTCGATGGGTCGAATCGGCTATGGGTGGCCAGTGCCGGAGTGAGTACGGCCAACCAACCTCCTAACCTGAGTTTGTACGACTCGGCAAATTCTGGCGGGGACGGGGATTATGCAGACACAAATTTTTCCAATGGCGCGCCTTCCGCCGCTGTCGATGCCTCAGGAAATGTCTGGGTTCTAACAGGCAACAACACGGTCGCAGAGTTCGTGGGACTTGCAACTCCAGTGGTGACTCCACTCTCTGTGGGCGTGAAAAACAACAAGCTGGGGACAAAACCCTAATCTATCCGCCAGCGCGGAAATAAGCGTTTCGAGGAAGGGCATGATGAGGAGAGTCTGGAAGATGACAGGAAACGGCGATCGAGTGAGCGGAGGAGAACGAAGTAACAGTGTCTCCTGCCAGGAACACCGGATACTGCCTGGCTCGCGAAGGCCCCGGATCGTCATTGCAACAGGTATGTGCTTCCTTTTCGCATTGGCTCTTCTGAACCTTTCCGGATGCGGCGGCATTTCGGTGAAACCGCAAGTGGGCGCGATTACTCCCACGGACATCAATGGCGCGGCGCGGCCCGCGATCAAGTCACTGACGGTGGGCGGCGGAACCTATTTCGACGTCACGCTCACCAACGACAAGAGTCTGTTGGGTGCCGACTGGACGGTGAGTTGCGGCAGCGCTCTGCCTCCTGGGACTCCATTACCTCCCGGCCAGACCATTGATACCTCCTGCGGCACTTTCACCCCGATTCACACTATGACCGCACCCGTCCCGGCGTACGCGGAAAATGCGGACGGCATCGTCACCTATTACACTGCTCCGGCGGCGCCGCCCACGTCAGGCACGGTCACCTTGTACGCAAGCGCATCCGCCGATCATTCGCAGTTCTCGGCGCTCACGCTGGTCATTCAAGGCCAGCCGATCTCAGTTGGCCTCGTGGCTTCGACACCGCCGCCTTTCACTCTTGCAGCCGGCGGAACGATGTCGCTGACCGGCACGCTGAGCAACGACTACACGGTCGGTGGCGGAAGCATCAACTGGTCCCTATCGTGCCAGTCGAGCGACTGCGGCTCTCTCAGTGCGACAAAGACCACGAGCGGAACTGCGGTCACTTATACTGCCCCGGCTGCTGTGCCAACCGGGAACACCGTCACCGTCACCGCAACGTCTGTCACGGACCCGACTGTATCGAACAGCATCCTCATCACGATTACGTAACAGCAGCGCCTCAAAGCAACGAGGTGTGCGCAGGGAAAGCCGGACGAGATTTTACGAGCACTGCCAGGAAAAAGGGCCGAATAACTCGGGCCAGGAAAACTCAACCAAGGAGAGATCAGATAACCATGAGTAGAAAAACCTTAGTCGTCATTTTAATGGCTCTTAGCCTCCTGGGTGCTCAGGCGCAGAATTCGGCGAATCAGGCTCCGGTGAAGCACAGCCGAGTCAAACCGAAGACCGAGGAGCAGGTGCTTCTCGAGCAACTGAGCGAAAAGCTCCAGACCCTTGACCGAATGAGCGACAAGGTGGACGGCCTCGAACAGCAGGTCCAGGACCTGAAGCGCCAACTGCAGGAATCGAACAAGACCGCTGAAGCGGCCAGGACGGACGCTGCTCAGGCACGCAAGGAACTGGAGAGTGCGCAGGAGGTAGTGGGTCATAACGACCAGCAGGTTGCGACTCTGCAGAGTGCGGTATCGGATCTGAAGTCTACGTCGGCTTCGATTGTTGAGACAGTTCAGACTGAGCAAAAGGCACAGCGGGCGCTCGAACATCCCGATTCGCTGCACTTCAAAGGGATTGAATTAAAGCCTTGGGGCTTCGTCGCGGCAGAGACGGTGGATCGCCAACGCGGCGTCGGCGGCGACGTGAATACGCCGTTTTCCAGCATTCCCTTCGCCGGCACGACTGCTGGCGTGCTCTCCGAGTTCAACGCCAGCGGCAGGCAGTCACGGATTTCTCTACTCGCTGAAGGCAAGTTGTCCAAATCCACGGTGCGTGGCTACTACGAGGCCGATTTCCTTTCTGCTGGCACGACCTCCAACGACAACCAGTCGAACAGCTACACGATGCGCCAGCGGCAGGTATGGGCACAGGCCGCACTCAACAGCGGCTGGACTATAACGGGCGGACAGATGTGGTCGCTCGCCACCGAGTATAAACACGGTCTCGAGAATCTCTCGGAGGCGATTCCGCTGACCATCGACGCGCAGTACAACGTGGGTTTCACCTGGGAACGGCAATACGGCTTCCGCGTGACAAAACATCTCGGCCCCCGACTCTGGGTTGGCGGAGCGGTCGAAGAGGCGCAGACACTCAACATCGGCGGGCACAACTTGCCGACGATCGCGTATCAGCAGGCGGGCAACAGCGGCGGTCTCTATAACTCAACCGCTAACTATAGCTTCAACTATGCTCCAGACTTGATTGCCAAGATCGCCTATGAGCCGGGCTTCGGCCATTACGAAATCTTCGGCATCGGGCGCTTCTTCCGGGACCGTGTCTATCCCAATGGGCAACTGGCGAGCGGCGCCTCGGCTCTTGGGGCATTCACCTCAAAGGCCGCCGGTGGCGGGATCGGCGCAAATGCGCGCGTCCCGCTCTTTGCGAAAAGATTAGATCTGGGTGCGCACATTCTTGTGGGCGACGGTGTTGGGCGTTACAGTTCGGCTACGCTGCCGGATGCGACTGCGCACCCCGACGGCACGCTCGAACTTCTCGCAGGCGGATCGGCGCTGGGAAGCCTGGAGTGGCACGCCACGCCACGGCTCGATCTTTATGGTTACTATGGCGGCGAATATGCCAAGCGGGCCTTCTACCCCAACGGCCTCTATGTAACAACTTCTGGACCGACCTACGGTCAGCCGATCCTGGTTGGTTATGGCGCTCCGAACAATGTCGTGAGCGGTTGCTATCTAGAGACACTGCCAACCAATGGACTGGCAAATGGACCTAGCTCTACAACATGCCAGGCGGACAATCGCAACATTCAGGAAGGGACATTCGGCTACTGGTTCCGCTTCTACAAAGGCCCTCGCGGGACATTCCAGCAAGGGATTCAGTACTCCTATGGCGAGCGGCACACATGGCAGGGCATCGGCGAAAACGGTCTTGGCTTTTCTCCCAAGGCAATCGACAACATGTGGTTTACGTCCTTCCGCTACTACCTGCCCCAATAAGACGCATAGCGCAAACAGTACTGAACCAATAGATGGGAGTAAAACGAATGTTTCGATTTTTCGTTCGACTGCTGATCATGGCGCTGGGGTTGATCGCGCTTGGGGGCACGGAAGGCTTTGCACAGAGCGGCCAGATCTCCGGGCACGTCACGGACCCGCAGGGAGCGGCCATTCCGGGTGCGGCAGTTCAGATCGTCAACCAGGACAGGAATTTCAAGCGGGATACTGCAACCAACGACGAGGGTGCCTATTCCGCATCGTACCTGCCGGCGGGCAAGTATGAAGTAAACGTCAAAAAGGAAGGTTTCAGCAGCGGCATCAGGGCCATTCAGCTTGCGGTTGGCCAAGCCCTCGTCGTCGATATCCAGATGACGGTTGCGTCCGCCCAAACCGACGTTACGGTCGAGGCCGGAGCAACTAACAGCAGGATTGAACTCGATACCGCCTCGCTCTCCACCACGTTATCGAACGAGGAGGTTGCCGCCTATGGCCTCAATGGCCGCAATTTCTCCCAGTTGATCACTATGGCGCCTGGAGTGAGCAATCAAACAGGGCAGGACGAGGCGAAAGTGGGAGTCGCTGGAAGCGCCAAGTTCAGCGTGAACGGCGGCCGCGTCGAATACAACACCTTCGAGGTCGATGGCAGTGACGTACTGAACACTAGCATCAACGCTAGCCGTGGCCAGGGCGAGCCGCTGATGGTCTATCCAAGCATCGACGCCATTCAGGATATGAAGGTTCTGACCGGTGACTATAGCGCCCTCTACGGAAAGAGCGCTTCGGGCAGCGTGTTGGTCAGTACCAAGTCCGGCGGACCTCAGTTCCATGGAAACTTCTACGGCTTCATTCGCAACGAGATGCTCAACGCCAGAAACTACTTTGATGCGCCGGGCCGCACTCCTCTCTACAGGAGGCAGGATTACGGTGGGACGATTGGCGGTCCGCTGTACATTCCGGGGAAATACAACATGAAGAAGGACAAGACGTTCTTCTTTTTTTCGGAAGAGTTACGGATGGAAAAGACTCCGGTCGACTATAACCAGGCGGTGCCGACGGCGGCCGAGCGAGGCGAGGATACACAGAATCTTGGCTACGGCAACTTTACTGGGGTAGGCGATTTCTCCGACGTCTGCCCCTCAGTCGAACCTGGCCAGACAACCTATCACATAGATATCAGCAAATATCCTGACTGCCCGCATATTCCGGATCCAGCGGGGGAGGCTATATGGCTGAGAGAGAAGTTTCTACCGGGTACGCCGGCAAGGCTCTGCTTAACACCAATATCATCCCAGAACCTAACTCCACGACCGGCTGCAACACCACCAACCCAACCACCCTTCCGCGATGCTACGTCGCGGCTGTATCTCCTCCCACCTATTGGCGCGAGGAGTTGTTCCGAATTGATCATGTTCTCACGCCTAACGAACAGGTGGCCTTCCGTTACATCCACGACGCCTGGGACACGACTACACTCGCGCCACAGTGGGGAGTTGTCCAGAACAGCTTTCCTACGGTTGAGAACCGGCTCTTTGGTCCCGGCCTAAACCTCGTAGCAAGTCTTGCTTCGGCATTGCCGCACAGTGTGCTGAATCGTCTTGCTCTCAGCTATGCGGTCCAGCACATCACACTTACTCCGCAGCCCGGTCCCGGCGTAACTTCGCTGGTGCGTCCCACGGTTCTGGACAATCCATCCGCGGTTCTAGGCAACTCCGTGAATGGCACCACCTGTGGCCTGGCGACCGGACCTACCTCGGCTGGTAAAGCCGGGAGCACGGCGGTTGAATGCCCGATCGGCAATATATTCAGTAATGGCTATAACGGGAATACGATGCCGGGGTTGGTGTTTCAAGGGACCAACGGAGCGTATGGAGGCCATGGATTCGCGGTAGACACGGGTTACGCGCCTTGGAATCAGGCCAATCCAACGTATTCAATACGGGACGACCTGAGCAAGACTTGGGGGCGGCACAACATTCAGGCGGGCTTTGAGGCGACCTATGTTCAGCAGAACGAACTCAGCGCCGTGACAGGAGCGAATTCCGGCGATCTCCAGGGCCTGCTGACATTCAGCAACCAACAATCCAGATACACATCGGGCAATGCCTTCGCGGATTTCCTTGCGGGCCCTAGCGCCCGATCCTCCGTGGCGAATGAGTCATCCAATCTGTACACGAGGACCGCAATCAAAAGCTATACCCAGGATAGCGGGCAGAAGAAATACTACAACCGATACAAGACTGCCGAGATTTACCTGCAGGACGATTTTCGCGTCAACAGCCATTTGACTCTCAATATTGGCCTTCGGGCAAGTTTGTTCGGGACCTGGTACAACGCGGAGGGAACTGCCTACAACTGGAGGCCCGAGGCATACGACAAATCGGTAGGGGGATCGATCTATGTTGACCCCAACAACGGCTACCTCGCCTACCACTCGTCGGAAGCCGCCGTTCCTCTTCCGAATCGAAGCGGGCCATACAGCCTTAGCAATCTTGATCGGACCATCACCAATGGCCTGGTGCAATGCGGCGGCACAACAGGCGTGCCCAATAGCTGCATAGCGAGCAGTGTCTTTCATCCCGGACCGCGCTTCGGCTTCTCCTGGGACCCGTTCGGTGACGGCAAGACGGCGATTCGGGCTGGTTACGGGCTCTTCTGGGAACATGGAACCGGCTACGAGGCCAATGTCGGCTCTTTGATCGGAGGTGCCCCCCTGATTCTCAGTGAGGTTCAGTCCGCTCCAACAAGCTATAACACGATCGGATACTCCTGCCAGGATGGGTCAACGCAATGCGGCAGCGCCAGTACCGTGGGCAGTGCGACCTTCCCGCTGAATGTCACCTCTATCCCCACAAAGGCAACCTATCCCTACACGCAGCAATGGAGCGTCAGCGTGCAAAGAGAGATTCAGAAGAGCTTGATCGCGCAGCTCGCCTATGTCGGGACCAAGGGTACACATCTGACGGCAGTCCGGGACTTGAATCAACTTGAGCCGTTTTCCGGTCAGAACCCCTTTTCTGCCCACCAACCGATTACCGCTGACGTATGCAGCTACGGCGCGCACAATGGCTATTTCTATCCGTCGGATGGAACCAATGCTTCGGGAACCACTGTCTCCGGGCCGGGGATTGGGCCCAAGTCGCCCGGTTGGTGGAATATGGTTGTTGCCTGTACCGGCAATCCCGGATATACCACCACAGATGCCAACGGGAATGTAATACTTTTGGGAACGAGCGCCGACTCGCGCAGGCCCTACCCTGGATTTAGCAACATCATCTCCCTTGAGAATATCGCCAACTCCACTTATCACGCGCTGCAAGGGACACTGCGCGAGGTTACGGGACCTCTGACGATCGGAGTGGCCTATACGTACAGCCATTCCATTGACGATTCGTCTGACCGTTCCAGCGCCAACTTCACCAACTCTCTCGACATTCGGAGCAATCGCGGAAGTTCGGATTTCGATCAGCGGCACATGCTCAACGTCAACTACATCTACTCTCTTCCGCTGATCCGGTGGCTCGACGGTTTTGCGGATCTGATGGGCGGAGACGAGTCGGCGGAGGGCTCGCCCTCCAGCAAAGGACCGGGCTCGGGGCACGCCGTTCGCAATCTTCTCCTCGACAATTGGCAACTGTCCGGCATCACCACTTGGCAGACGGGTACTCCCTTCAGCGTCATCAATGGCGGCTCTGGAGACGGCACCGGCACTTCGGATAACGCGGGGGTTGGAGACGGGCTCGGCGTCGGTTCTTATGCAGATCTCATGCCTGGCGCGGGGGCGCATGGCCAAAAGCCTTACGTTGCTGTCGGTGGCCAAAACATAGGTCCGCTGCTCCTTAATCCGGGTGCGTTTACCGCGCCTCGCGGTCTGACCTTCGGCAACTCGGGCCGCAACTATCTCCGCAACCCCTCGCGCACCAACTTCAACCTCTCCCTACTCAAGCACTTCAAGGCGTTTCACGAAAAAAGCGACGTCGAGTTCAGGGCCGAGGCATTCAATGTCTTCAACCACACCCAATTCCGTATCTACGACCCGAGCCATCCCGGGAATACCGGCAACAACGTGATCAACTGCTACGGAGACATCACGACACAGTATTCGGCGGGCGCATCGGGTTGTCTGGCCGGCAATTCCTTCCTGCATCCTGTCGACGCGCACGACCCGCGCATTCTCCAGTTTGCACTGAAGCTGGGCTTCTAGAGGAGAGAGCAATGACGTTTAAGAAGCAGACTTCGTGGTTATCAGGCAAGCAGGCCCGTCCGTCGCGGCTCGCGCTGGCCTCGCTTGCCACGGCGCTGGCTGTGATTCTGAGCGCCTGCAGCAGTCCGGTTAATATCCCAAAAGCGACCGCAAGCGGGCCACAACAGTATATGACGCCCACGATCTACGAGGGAGCGTCCGCGGTGGAATACACAAGTTCCCCCGCGGTCATCTCCATTGACGACGCGGCTCTCACCTTTGCGCAAAAGACGTACAGTGCGCAATCGGCCGCGCAGATCAACTACTCGGGCAATCTCGCCTCTCCTGTCCTGGCACGGGGTTTGGAGGAGTTGGAGATTACCTACGCTTCCGGCACTACCTACAGTGCGCCTCAGCTCGGCAGCGGCTGGGCTGTGGAGTTGGCAGGCCAGAGTGGAGGACTGGAGCAGTTGACAGGACATCGGTTTGTGCCGATGGTTCCCGCGATTACGTGCCCCTCGATGAGCAGCGCGGAGACCTTTCTCTTTGTCACGTTGCCGGAACCCCTGGGAGACTGGAACCCGGCACTCGAAACGGCCTATGGCAGTGTGGACATCAGCGCCAGCGGCAGCAATGTGACGTTTGCCAGTATCAAGCAAAACACCCTGAGCAGAGGGACGCAGGCAAATGCCTCTTCGTCAAGCGTGACAGGTGCCTGTTCCTCGACCGTGTACGGAAACACGGTTGCAGTTCCCGCCAATCCCACCATCACCGTCGACCCAACCGGAACTGTAACCATCACCCCACAGGCGATGCTGGGAATCGGACCGTCGGGGCTGCTGGTCGAGGACAGCGGCGGCAACAGTTACCTGGGAGCGGGCACCGGCGCTATCGGATTGCCGAAACCAGCGAGCGCTGTCGATACAGGCTCTCTGGTGGGCGCACAGTATCTCGGCTTCTTTTACGGCAGCGGTTCGTCCGGGTCCACCACGAGCGGATCCTCCTCGGTGGCTTCCTTCGGATTCCCAACCCCAACCACATGCGTAGCCCCGCAGACTTCCACGATGCTCTACGGCGGCGACTTTACGGACAATAATCCGGCGGCTCCCACGGTGCAACAGAAGAACGGAGGGTTTGGCACCTGCGACTTCGCCATCGATCTTGGCGCGCAGACCACCAATGGCCTCTTTCCCAACGCAATGGTCTACGTGGGCGCGGGCTTCGCAACCAACACCGCCGGGATCACCGGCTGCGGCCTTACCACCGGCTATTGCTTTTCCGCCGTTGCCATTGCCGGCCAATTGAACGGAAAGTTCGCCATCTTTCTCATCGGCGAAGACACGGTAGGCTCTCCCAACCAAGCGTGGGGTATCTACCTTTTGCAATCGAACTGACGCACGCGCGGCGCGTTTGAATAGATGCCGCGCCTCCAGGAAACGGATTAGTGGCAATTGTTCCCCGAGTGCTCTTTGAAAGACCAGCGCAACTGCAACATCAGGAAAGGATGCGGAACCATGAATTCATCTGTCTTGGCAAAAAACGGAGGCTTTGTGGCTCAAAGCCTGCGTAAACTACGGGGGAACCGCCCTGGTGTGGTAGCTGCGCTATTCACAGTGCTTCTCTTTATCGCCGGCTGCGGCGGCAGCTCGAAAACCGCGACGCCAACGCCAACTTTCACCCCGGTGGCAGGGTCCTATTCTTCAACGCAGAATGTGACCGTCTCCGACACCAATCAGAACGCGGTTCTCTATTGCACCAATGATGGCAGCGCGCCGACGGCCTCTTCTCCGCAGTGCACCAACCCCATCAAGGTCTCGCAAAGCCAGACGCTCAATGCCATTGCTATTGCTCCCGGTATGGGCGCCAGCGCAGTGGCGACCGCGGCCTACACGATTGCGGGATCGACTGCCGCTCCCACAGTGACGGGCATCGGCCCGGCGACCGGTTCCTCGGCGGGCGGCACCTCCGTGACGATCGTCGGAACCAACTTCACCGGCATCACAGCAGTGAACTTCGGTACGACCCAGGCGGCCAGCTTTACGGTGAACTCTGCTACCAGCATCACAGCGGTCTCTCCGGCGGGCTCGGGCTCCGTGCATATCACGGTTATTGCCGTGGGGGGCACCAGCGCCACCACTACGGCGGACGTGTTCAGCTATGGCGCTGTCCCGTCGATCACCGGCCTTTCGCCTGCCTCGGCCACGGTAGGCAGTGCCGGAATCACTCTGACGGTGAGCGGTGGCAACTTTACCTCGGATGCGGTTGTGAAGTGGAACGGCGCGTCCCTGACCACAACCTTTGTCAGCAGCACGCAACTTACGGCCACGGTTCCAGCCAGCTTGCTCGCCGCCGCCGGCACTGCAACCGTCACCATCACGGAGTCTGGCGGCGCATCGACCGGCATGGCGTTCTTCATTAACGCAGCCGCGCCTTCCATCGTCGGCATCAGTCCGGCGCAAGGCCCCTCGGCGGGCGGAACTGCGGTGAACATCACCGGGACTAACTTCACAGGAGTGTCGGCGGTTAAGTTCGGAGCCGCGTCGGCTGCCAGCTTCACCGTGAACTCCTCGAACAGCATCACCGCCGTTTCTCCCGCGGGCAGCGCCGGCACGGTGGACATTCAGGTTGTTACTCCAAGCGGCGCCAGCGCAACCGGCATCAGCGATCAATTCACCTATCTCGCTCCTCCAGCCGTGACCGGCATCAGTCCCGCGACCGGAAGCAGCGCGGGCGGCACGACGGTGACCATCAGCGGCTTGAACCTTACCGGAGCGACGGCGGTCAACTTCGGCACTACCGCAGCCGCTGGCTTCACCGTCAACTCCTCGACCGGCATCACCGCTGTTTCCCCTCCAGGCAGCGCGGGCACGGTGGACATCCAGGTTGTCACTCCGGGCGGCACCAGCCGGGCCAGCGGCGCCGATCAATTCATCTATGTCGTACCCACGCCTACTGTGACCGGCATCAGCCCGGCGAGTGGGCTCGCGGCAGGCGGAACCTCGGTGACGGTCACCGGGACCAACTTCACGGGAGCGACTGCGGTCAGTTTCGGTAGCATCGCGGCTTCCAGCTTCACGGTGAACTCGGCGACCAGCATCACTGCGGTCTCGCCTGCGGGTAGCGGCACGGTGGACATCAAGGTCGTTACTTCCAACGGCACGAGCGCGGTCGTGGGTGTCGACCAGTTTACGTACATACCTGTTCCGGCCGTGACCGGCATCGGCACGGCAAGCGGTACAACGGCTGGTGGAATCTCGGTCACCATCACGGGAACCAACTTCACCGGAGCGACCGCGGTTAACTTCGGCAGCACACCGGCAACCAGCTTTACAGTGAACTCTGCGACCAGCATCACAGCGGTCGCTCCGGCGGAAAGCGCTGGCACAGTCGACATCCGGGTCGTTACCCCAGGCGGCACGAGCCCGGCCAGCGCCACGGACCAGTTTACCTATGCCGTACCAGTCTCAACGGTGACCACCATCAGTCCTACGGTCGGCCCAACCGCAGGTGGGACTACGGTCACCATCATGGGAACCAACTTTACCGGAGCGACCGCGGTCAATTTTGGCACCGTATCGGCTTCCACCTTCACGGTGAACTCCGCGACCAAGATCACAGCGGTCTCGCCTGCCAGCAGCGCCAGTGCCGTGGACATCAGAGTCGTTACTCCCAGCGGCACCAGCGCAATCGTCACAGCGGACCAATTCACCTATGCTTCGGGACCGGCAGTGGACACGATCACTCCCGCAAGCGGGCCAACCGCAGGTGGCACCTCGGTGGCAATCACCGGCGCGAACTTCACCAATGCGAACGCGGTCAACTTCGGCAGCATGGCGGCTAACTTCACGGTGATCTCCGCGACGAGCATCACCGCGGTTTCGCCCGCGGGGAGCGGCACGGTGGACATCAGGATTACCACTCCTACCGGCGGCACGAGCGCGGTCGTCAGCGCGGACCAATTCACCTATGCGCCGGTCCCGGCGGTGACCGGCATCAGCCTGTCAAGCGGTTCGACGACGGGCGGAGACTCGGTGACGATCACCGGGACCGGCTTCAGCGGAACCAACTTCACTGCAACCGCGGTCTATTTCGGCAGTACACAGGCCAGCATCACGGTGAACTCTGCCACTAGCATTACCGCAGTTACGCCGGCGGAGAGCGCTGGCACAGTGGACATCACGGTGGTTACGCCGGGCGGCACAAGTCTAGCCAACGCCAAGGATCAATTCACCTACGCCATCCCAGTTCCGACCGTGACAGGCATCAACCCAGCAAGCGGCTATACCACGGGTGGCGACTCGGTGACGATCACCGGGACCAACTTCAGCGGGGCAACCGCAGTGAACTTCGGCGGCACAGCGGCACACTTCACGGTGAATTCACCGACGACCATTACTGCGGTTTCACCCGCAGGCAGCGCTGGCCCTGTGGACGTTACAATCGTTACGCCAGGTGGCACAAGCCTAGCCAACGCCAAGGATCAATTCACCTATACCGTGCCTCCTCCGGCGGTGACCGGCGTCAGCCCCGCGTCTGGTATAACTGCGGGCGGCACCCCGGTGACGATCACTGGAACGAACTTTACCAACGTGTCCGCAGTGAACTTCGGCAGTACAGCGGGCACCTACACGGTGAACTCCGCTACTAGCATCTCCGCGACTTCTCCGGCGGGCAGCGCCGGCCCCGTGGATGTCACCGTGGTTACCCAATACGGCACCAGCGAAACCGGCACGGCGGACGACCAGTTCACGTACGTGTTAAGCATCAGCGGAATCGTGATCAGTGGTCCTAACACTGGTACCGTCACGCCGATCAGCGCGACGGTGCAGTTGTACGCAGCCGGAACCACGGGCTATGGATACGGAACAGCTGGTCCAACACCGATCGGCAGTGCGGTTCAGACCAATCCCACGACCGGAGCTTTTCCCTCGATCTCCTATGATTGCTCGACTCTCACACAAGGTAGCGACCAATTCTACCTGGTGGCGACCGGCACATCGAATACAGATGCAGTTCTGATGACGGCGCTCGGTTCGTGCGCCAATATTGCTTCCGCGTATCCAAGCGGCGTCACCATTAACGAAGCCACAACCGTCGCCTCGGCCTTCGCGCTGGCAGCTTTTGCGAACGTGGACACGACTAGCGGACACGGCATCGACGTGGGCGCGCCCGCGACATTTGATAGCACCAAGGCCCCCAAGTGCGATGCGAAGGACAACTGGCAAAGCACTGGCGCCTCCACCTGCAATTACATCGGCCTCGAGAACGCCTTTGCAACGGTGCGCAACCTCGTGGACATTCCCAGCGGCCAGGCGCTGGCCATTACTCCGGCGTATTGCACCAGCGTCCCGTGCCTCACCGCCCCCGTCATCCCTAACTACTACGCCACCAGCATCGTGCCGCAAGGGCGCATCAACGCCATGGCCAATGCGCTGGCCGCCTGCGCCAACCCGACCACCGGCAGCGCCAACTGCGGCACACTCTTAACGGCCACAGAAATCGAGACCTCGCAGACTGACGTCGCCTGCGCGGCGACCAACCTGAATACGCTGCCCACCGACACCCTGCAGGCAGCGCTCAATATCGCCCGTTTCCCCGGAGACAGGACGCAAACCTCTTGCGGTGTGGATATCGGGAGCAGTGCGGGAATCTTAAACCTGATTCCCGCCACGAATCCACCCTACACGCCCACGCTGACCTCCTCAACGCTTGGCGCGGGAGATCTGTCGCTGGCGCTCATCTACCAGGGCGGAGGGCTGGTTGGTCCTAATGGAAACGGCACGCCGACGACGACCGGCCTGGCCATCGACGCTAGTGGGAATGTCTGGGTGCCCACGCAGAGCTCGACCGGCGGCTCGGTGGTCGTAGTCAACAACCTGGGCGCGCCCATCAGCGCTGCAGGATCGTCGGCCGGTTACGGCGGCCATAAGACCGGCGTCTACAACCCGCAAAGCATCGCCATTGACCCGAACGGAAATGCCTGGATCGGCAACTCGCCCGCCGATGGCAATCACAGCCAGAGCGACTACGGCAGCTTGAGCGAGATCCAGTTGAGCGGATCGACTCTCACCACGCTGCAGAGCGAACTGAACGGAGGCGCCACCACCCTGCTGACCCCCGCGCAATACGGCCTGGCCATCGACGCAAATAACAACGTGTGGATCTCCTCCAACCCCGGGGTTGGAGGCAGTTTATGTACTGGAACGACCGGCGGCAGCATTCTGGAGTTCAGCAGTTCCGGCGCCCTGCAAAACGGAGAGAACGGTGGCTATCTGAGCTACCCCGACAACAGCAGTTGCCCCACGGCCCTCGCCTTCGACGAAAGCGGCTTGCTGTGGACCTACGACAAAGCCGAGCCGAGCGGCAAGGACACCAATCTAGGCGTCCTGCAGATCGTTCCCTCGTCGGGCATTGTGTCGGGAGGACCGTACAACGTGGTTTTAAATAATCCTTCCAGCTATTTCGATTTTTGCAACGCCAGTAACGACGGCGATCTCCCGCTTCCTTTTTCGAACATGGCGATCGATAGCCTGGGCAATAGCTGGTTCGCGGGTGGAAGTTACAATGACGGCTGCATGTTTGTGATCCCCAACATGACAGCGCAAGGCGCAAGCGCTGCTATCAGCCAAGGAACCTGGGGCTGGGTTCTGTGGCCGACTTCCGGGAACCTTAATGTAGCGGGCCCGACCTTTATCGATGGTGGCGACAATGCGTGGACTACTACATTCAACAATGCCCCCAGCGGCTACCTGCTCGGTTACAACTCCGAAAACGCCAGCTCCACCTACGAAGCGACAGCGGCGGACACGGCGCTACTGACTCCGCAGCTAGGGTATAACGCCACGGATCCTTCCGCGAACGCCAGCGGCCGCACCGGCGGCACCCCTGCGCTGGCCGGCAACGGCTACGGCACCGGTCTGGGTGTGGACGGCTCCGGCAACCTCTGGGTTTCCGGCTTGGCCCAAGGCGGAAACAGCGTGTTCGGTAGCCAGTTGACGGAGTTTATCGGCATCGCCGCGCCCGTGCAGACGCCGCTGGCCACGGCCCTGACAAACAAGGCTCTGGGCGCCAAACCGTAGAGGCATCAGCAGACAGCTTCCAGTCTCTTGCCTTTCGCTGGAGGCTGGAAGCCGACTCACAACCCATCCCGACCGCGGCAACTCTCCCCATACGGAAGAGCTGCCGCGCAACACACCAACCATAGAGTTCGGCGACCATTGCCGAAGTCTCTGACCAGTTTTCTCGGCTTGGCCGCACCGACGAAGACTCCCGCTGTGGGATCAGCTTCGTTCGCATGGCCTTGAGGCGTCGGGCAATTGGGGCCTCTCTTGCCCGGCGCCTTTTTTGAGATTCATTGGAACCGGTACCCGGTCAGGCGTGTGCGGCCGCGGTCCATGTCAGAAGGAAAAGGCTATCCAGGAGGAAAAGAAAGATGACGTCAGTCAATGTCATTCTGAAGGTTTCGATTGCGGCAGTACTGTTTTCGGGAGTTCCTTTGGCTGGCGCGGCGCAGTTGTCCACCGATGCGCGTACAGCGATTCCGCATGACGTGCAGCAGTTGGTGGTGATCGACTACCGGGCAATGCAGAACTCGACTGCGGCAATGAGCCTGCGGGAGCGAGTCATGCCTCCCGAACTCAAGCCGTTCGAGGAGGCTTTGCGCAAGTCGGGCATAGACGACAATCACGACGTCGACCAGTTGGCCTTTGTGCTCTTCTGGCCCAAGGACTCGGGCGACCAGTTGGCGACTATCGGCATCGCGCAAGGCCAGTTTGCGGTTCAGGACATCCTCGCCAGCTTCCGCAAGCAGAAATTGAAGCCAACCATGGTCCGTGGCAACCGAATCTATCCCCTGGCCAAAACCGGTATGGTTGCCTGCTTTGTTGATCCGTCTACCATGGTCTTCGGAACTCCTGACGCAGTGCGGGCAGCTCTTGATGCTCGCGATGGGGTTACGGCCAGCATGTTGACCAATGGCCCCATGATGGACGCAATGAAGTCTGCGGACTCGGAGCCTCTATGGAGCATCCTCGACCAGAAGGGCACCCAATTCATGATGCGCCAGGTGTTAGGCAGCGCCGGCTCGATCACGGACTTTGAAACCGTGAACAAACGCCTGCTGGCTTCATGGTACTCGATGGACTTTCAACACGGCACCAAATTCGATCTCACTATTTCGACCGGCGATTCGTTTGTCGCGTCGACCTTGTCGTCCCTGCTGAGCGCGGCCGTGACGGTTCGCAAGATGGCGGCTTCGGACGCCGAAAAACAGGCATTGAACGCAACCTCGATTAACTCCGATGCCGGACGGCTGTCAATCCACTTTGCGGCCTCCGACACGGAGTTCTACGCACTACTGCATTCTTCGCTCTTCCAGAGCATGTTGTCCTGAGATGATCGGCGTCTGGCGCGGAGAACGGCAACATCCGTCACTTTGGAGAAGTCGATGAAATTCGGCACACCCGGCCATGAGAAGAGATGCCCATACTGCATTAACAGCGACTGGGTGCGGCGTTCCTGCTTTCGCTGGTACGATGCGCACTCTGGTTGCTCGGCTTTTGTCCGTATCGGTGCATGATCTGCTTTCGCCGCTTCTATGCCTTCGGGCAGTGCCGGAATTTCATCAAGGCAGCATTGTAGAGAAAGGCCACTGAGAAAGCCGAGGCTGCGTATTCGTATTTCGATAGCACATAGAGAAAGGTATCGCCATGTTTCTTGCGGGATTGAAATTCGCACTGGGCCTCGCAGCGGGATTGGTCTTCCTCTCAGGTCTTGGAATGCTCGGACTCGTCGGTGCGGAACTATCTACTCAATGGCGCAAGAAACGTCAGCGCCGTCTGTGGAAGGAGCGAGCACGCACTTTGCGGCATGTCATGCCGTTGCTCCGTGAGCGCGCAGTATTTCGATTCTTCTATCGCACCGGCGACTGGCTGCCTGAACGCGACAAGTCCGGGCACCTGCAATAGCCGTTTCAATAGAACCGTCTACGAAAAACACTGCTTGTCCCAGGAGGTCGATCATGATGCCGGAATGGAAGGCTGTGTATGTAAAACACAACCATGAGAAAGCGGCCTCAAGATTCCTGGCTGCGCGTGGGGTGGATCATTACCTGCCGCTATATGCGGAGCAAGCAATTTTGGCAAACCGCCGCAGAGTCGTTGTTGAGAAGCCGGTCTTTCCCGGCTACCTGTTTGTTCGATTTGCACCCCGAGAAGAGGCACGTTTTGATGGCGCCCGGTGTGGTGTGCTTAACGGGCGAAAACGGGTTCGGCGCAATAACCGCAGTCGAGATTGCGCGGTTGCGCAAAGCGGTTACACGCGGAGAAACGCCGCGGCTCCCCCGCTCGCTGGAATCGCTCGCGTCCTCCACGCATGGCCGAAGCCAGGGCACGACTCCCGGCGTCTGATTTTTAGGCGAAGCCGAGATGTTTCGGGAACTGGCCCCGGCCCCGCGCCAGTTACCGATCAAACTGTCCTACAGCCCGGCTCCATGCGGGTGTTCAGCCATCGCCACGGCGCAACAGCCAAAGCCTGGCGAAAATCGGCAGAACGAAGGCACCTATGTTCGTGAAAATAATCGCAAAGCAACGGCATTTCAGGCGGTTTGCATCGCTCGCGCCGCCGGTGATCTTCGTCGCTTTCTGTTGGCGGAACTCGCCGCTCGACGGTGGCGAGTTCCATCGCTCTCGATGGCGAAACGTATCGCTGCCCGGCACCCGATCTCTCCCAAGCGTTGTCGCAGCCGTAGGCGTCGAAACTAGAATGGCGGTATTTATACTGGGGAGTTCTTGCGCTTCGTAAGGGATTGCGGCGAGACACTTCATGCGAACGCGGAACATCTCGATGCTTCTCGCGGGCTGGCTGACGCTCCTGCTTGCAACCGTCTCCGGCTGCAAGTCTCCGGCGACAAGCGCCGTCACCTCCCCACCCGTGGTCAAAGTGGCGGAAGCGAAGCGAGGCTCTATCGCCTTCACCGTGCAGCTCTCGGGGCGCTTTCAGCCGATGGACATCGTGACCGTGCCCGCTCGGACATCAGGGCGGATCGATGAAATCTTCGTCAAGATCGGCGACCGGGTCCATCGGGGCGATCTGCTGGCGGTCCTACTGAACATTGCATAATATAGTGACAGTTTTGGTCATATAGCAGTAAGCTATCAGGCATGACACGATCCAATGCTCCGCGTCGTGAC
>Ga0224528_1000604_pt1 | contig 26764 bp, 20 predicted proteins | sample CBST25metaG_2_FD_179888 | JGI IMG/M metagenome (GOLD analysis project Ga0224528, IMG submission 179888) | Peat soil microbial communities from Stordalen Mire, Sweden - C.B.S.T25 | ecosystem: Environmental > Terrestrial > Soil > Wetlands > Peat | place: Sweden: Norrbotten County, Stordalen Mire...
CACCACCCGCTGCCGCGCCTTCCCGGTCATCGCGGGCGAACGCAAATCCGGCCGCGTATATTTCGGGAATGTGCGCTGCGGTGTGATCTGCACGATCTTCGACATGAGATAGCGCGCCGGCTTCATAGCGAGCGCAAAGTTGGAAAGCGCGGGCAGGATGGTCGTCAGCTTGCCCAGCAGGCCGGGACGCGCAAACCACCAGTCGCGCAACCCGCGAATCAGCGGCTTGCGATGCGTTGCCTTGGCGCGCGCAATCATCTCGGATACGTTCACCTGATTGGGACACGAAAGATCGCAGCGATGACATCCCAGGCAGTACTCCACCCACTCCGTGTCAGTGGAAATGCCTTCGCGGCGCAAGCGTTCCAGTTCCGGTCCGAGGCGCTTGGGGCCGGGATAACGCGGATCAGCGGCCAACACCGGGCACACCGTGTTGCACAGTGAACACTTCAGGCAATTGTCAATCGCAAGGTCGTCAGGCCGCATGGTTCCCCCCTGTGGACGCTGCGAGATTTCCCGCGCGATACCCTGCGAGAATGCGCATCGCATCGCCGTTGTTGCTTGTGGAATGCGGCAGCGATCCGGCGATGAATAAGTTCCGCGCCATCACCGCGCCGGTCGAGTCGAGCGGCCTCATCTCTTGGTCTAGGACGGCATAGGCTCCGCCCAGAAGGCTGGCGGAATGGCGTCCCGTCGCCAGCACCACGCACTGGCCGCGCAGATTCATCGCGTGCCCCGGAGCCGCAACCCGCACGCCGGTGCACACGCCATCGTGCAACTCCACCTTCTCCACGGGAAATCCGCGAAAGAGCTCCACGCCGATATTCCGAAGGTAACTTTCCATGCGATGAAAGACGCGCAGGCCGGAAATGGATGGAGGCAGGGTGGGAATCTCGCAGACGGGGCAACCGACTTCGTGCGAGAACTCAGCAATCTGTTCGGCCGATGAAACCAGCCCTAGCATGCCGGGGACAAAGATGCGCTGAAATCCGGATGCCACGGCACGCAGCGCGCAGATAAGTTCTTTACGGAAATCTGCATCGCGATCGAATAACTGCGCGATGCGCAACGGGGTCACGGGAGTTCCCATGTCGCGCGCGAATGAGATTTGCCGCCCAGCGTACGTGCCGTTGGAATTCATCGAGCGCGACTGCTCGTTAAGCCGCTCAGCCATGAAGTTTTCATCGAAGCTGGACAGTCCTTGAACGCCGATAATCACGGTCGCGACTCCATCGCGCGGCTCGGCATTCCAAAGAAGAAGAGGCGCAAGCGCCACGCGCTCGAAATCGCCAAGAAGCGACGGCAGATATTTTGCGGTTGAGACATCTCCCGCAAATGGGCAGCCTGCGCGGCGCGCCATCTCGCAAAAGAACGCGATGGCCTCGCTCAGCTCAGGCGCCGAAGATGCGTGCAGGATGTCTTGCGCCTTCAACCATCCCGGCCCGTTGACAATTGACCCGGGTCCAGTCGCAACCAGCGCGACTTTCATCTTCCGGTGAGCGGCCGCGGCGGCTGCGGTAAAGCCCGCGATTCCTTCGCCCACCACAACAACATCGCAGCGGTCAGATTCCATCGTGCTCACTCGAATCTGCGCAGAGCATCCGATCCGCGCCGTAGAGACCGTGGTTGAAGTCCAGTTGCTCGACCTGCTTGCCCTGGTGGATAAAGGCCTGCCCTTTCGCGCGCTCGTGAAGATAGGCGGAAAATTCCGTGGCGGCTTCCGAGGCTGTCCAGCGGTGAGTTTGAAAGCCGGCCAGCATAGCCTTGTATCCGCAGAACGTTCCCTGGCACGGACCGAAGCCGAGACGTGTTCGCCGGCCAACATCGCCAATGGTGCAGGCCGGCGCCGGAGTGGAATTGCCGAGAACGTATTCCAACTCGCCGCGCGTCACAAGCTCGCATTCGCAGACCACTTCGGCCAACTCGGGCCGCGCTTCGATGGCCTGGATGACTTGATCCGCCTCGCGCCCCAATCGGCGCTCCATCATTTCCGCAGCCGGGTGTGGCAACACACGAATAGCGCGATGGTGCATCGTGCGATCGGCCGCGGGGCGCAACGGCGTCTTGTCGGTCGCACATTCAACATCCACCCCGAGTTTCGCCGCCGCGCAGTCGCACGCGGCGGCAGCCATCAGGCGATAGGTGGTCAGCTTGCCGCCCACAATCGAAATAAAGCCGCTCACTCCGTCCCGCGTCTCGTGATCGAACAGCGCGAAACCGCGGCTAATCTCGCGGCCCTTCGCAACCTCCGCGGACACAGGCGCATACAATGGCCTAACGCCGCAGAAGATGCGCAGGATGCGCGCGTCCGCAAGCCCGGGAATCAGTTCATCGCCCAGCCGCAGCAGATAATCAACCTCCCCGGGAGAGGTGGCCAATCCCTCCGGGCCGGGCACGCGAATCGAGGATGTTCCCAAAATGCACACCGGGCCGGCGGGCACCAGAATATCGGCGTCGCTCGATTTGCGGCAGCGGTTAATGACGCGGTGATTCAGCCTGTGATTGAGCACCAGCAGCGTTCCCTTGTCGCAGAGCACGCGCACATCGATGCCTGCCAGCCCTGCAATCGCCTGCGCCCATCCGCCCGCGGCGTTGATCACCACATCGCAGGAGATTTCGTCTTCCTCGCCGCTGCGCGTGTTGCGATAGCGAACTCCGCGCACACGCTGGTCCGCGGTGAGAATGGAAGTTACTTCGCTGTAGGTGAGAAAGCGTCCGCCGCGCGCAACCGCGGCCTCAAGATTTGCGAGCACCAGCCGGAATACATCAACGTGCGCATCCGGACATGTGAATGCGCCCAGAATGTCCCCCGCCAGATTCGGCTCCAACTCGCGCGCTTCTTCTCGGCTCAGCCTTTCGCTGCGAATGCCAGCCACTTGAGCCGCGCGCCACCACTGATCGAAGAATGCCGGATCATCCTGGGCGCACTGGACAAAAAGCCCCCCGGTATCTTCCACGCAATGAGGCGCAATAGCCTTGATGATCCTGTTCTCAGCGACGCATTCACGCGCCGTGTCAGGGTCTTTAACCGCATAGCGCCCGCCCGAGTGCAGCAGCCCGTGGCAACGCCCGGTAGCCCCGTTGGCGATGTCTCCCTGCTCCAGCAGGATGGCAGAGATGCCGCGCAAACTCAGGTCCCACAGGATGCCGGCCCCCGTCGCGCCTCCGCCGATAATCACAACCTGCGTTGCTTCCATGCCCTGCCTCTCAAACTAACCGCAAACACGCGCCGCATCGCAAATCGCGCGGCCGCGCGGAAACGCCTCGTCGCAGCGGGCACGAATGCCCGTGCGTCGTCCGATAGTGAACTGCGGGAGAAAACAAGATGGCGGCCAGCAACGCGGCACACCTCAGCCAGTGCTCGTTAAAGCACAGGATCGGGTATCTGGATTTGTTTCAGAAAGGAAAGAGCCTGGACCCTGAGAAAGATTTCGGACGACAAAAGCAAGGATCGGATCGCAGCCATTCTGAACGCAAAACCAGTTGCCAATGTGGCACTTGGTCCTGACTTCTTCAGCAGCATCCAATTACCCGCTCGTGCTGTCTCAGGCGCTCTTCACGAAACGGTGTCGGACTTACTAAGTTAATAGTATCTTCCCGCCCAACAAACACTGTCAAGCTCCCACGGCATACATCGGGCGAAGGTTCGAGAAGTGCCGCAAGAACTTAGCCACGCCTCTTCATTTGGGAGATCAAGCCCGCTTACGGGATCCCCGGGGTTGATAAGTCGCGCGCAAACCCATTAGTTGGATGTACTTTGCTTCTGTTCCTGACAACGATTATAATAATTTTTTTGACGGCAAGAGCTAATTGTACCCGCACGGAACGGTGCGCATATTCACCTGCGCGAGAGGCCATCTCTCACTTTTCAGGCGACCGGAAGAGGACGGAAAGCACCATGCAAGCAAAACTGACACCGCTACGAATGTTTTTCCGCGAAACTCCCATCATCCCTTCCGTGCGCCACGTTGAACACCTCGATCAGGCAATAGCCGCACACGGAAAGATAATCTACCTGCTTACCGGCGATCCGGAAAATTGCGAGAAGATGATTCAGAAGATTCTCGCCGCCGGCAAGCTCCCCATCGTCAATCTCGATCTGCTCAATGGTTTCTCACGCGACAAATACGCAGTGAACTATCTGAAACACTGTGGCGCCAGCGGAATCATATCCACTCATTTGGATCCATTGCGCCATGCGCATACCATCCATCTCTATGCCATCCAGAGAACCTTCCTCCTGGATAGCGGCGCGAAGAATACCATCACGAATCAGTTGAAGAATACGCCTGTGGACGCGCTTGAAGTGTTGCCTGCGCCGGTAGCTCCCAAGCTGCTTGATAGCGTGCGAGCCATCTCGCTTGATATCCCGGTTGTGGGCGGCGGACTTATCTGGACCCTGAAAGAGGCCGAAGATCTATTGACCCAAGGCCTCGACGCTGTCTCTATCAGCAATCCAGAGATGTGGATCAGCTAGAATTCAGGCCATTGGTAGAAGCTTGACTGCAATCGCACGGTCGTAAGTGCAAGGGGCGAATTAGGCGGGCGCAAGCCCGCCTAACTGTCATACTTTAGTATCTTCTTTGGATTTTCCGCAAGACAGACCCGGAGATTCAATTGCCTCCACTCTCCGCGGTGAAAGCTTCCACATCCAAGAAAGCAGCACTATCCCCATGAAAGCCGATGCCATGATCGCATAGAGAGCGACATTCCAGTTATGATACCGGTCAACCAGTATGCCAATTCCTTTACTCTCTGCCACACGGCCCAGGTAACCGAATAAACCTATGAAGCCGGCCGCCGTGCCAACCGCTTTCTTTGACGTGTAATCCAGCGCGCTAACTACCAGCAACAGAATGGCCGGATAAACAAAGAAGCCGATAACGCCAAACAACACCATATCTATCCATAACTTGTTGTCAGGGGTATAGATGATGCCTAGATACGCGAGGAAGACGGGAACCATGCAGAATACGCTGATCATCCCCCTGCGTCCTCCCACCTTATCCGATAACCAGCCCATCAGAATCGTACTGAAAATGGCGGAAAACTCCAGAGCTGCAGTGCTGCCCCCGCCCTCGGCAAGGGTTGCGTGCTTGACCTCTTGCAGGTAGTACGGTCCCCAATCCAACATGCCGTAGCGGGCGATGTACACAAAGAAATTTGCGCCGGCGAAGAGCCACATATATGGGTTTTTCAGAATGTAGTTGACCAGTAAATCGCGGGTACCCAGCTCTTTCTCGCTGTCTTTACACTCGATAGCCGGATAATCGTTGCAATATTCCTCAATGGGCGGAAGTCCCACAGACTGAGGCGTGTCCCTAAGCCTCACGATAAGATAGATCGCGCATACTACCGCAAGAACGCCGGGGACATAAAATGCCGAGCGCCATCCAAGCATCATGGTGCTTTTTGCAACGATGATGCCTGTGAGTCCCCCTCCGACATTCTGAGCGACGTTCCAGAACGCGAACTTGGTTCCCCTCTCGCGGATGCTGTACCAGTGGCCAAGAGAGCGTCCGCAGGGAGCCCACCCCATACTTTGAAACAGTCCGTTCATGCCCCACAGGGCCAGATGCAGATGGTAACTATGCACGGTCGCGAAAGCAAAATTGCAAAAGGCGGTCAGCAACAATCCCATCGGCATGAAGTAACGCGGGTTGCTGCGGTCCGACCATGCGCCCATGAAGAATTTGCCGATGCCATAAGATATGGCCGTAATGGCCAGCATATCTCCGATCTGACCTTTACTGTAGTGAAGCGACTCTCCCATCTCTTTGGCGACAATGGGAAGATTGTTTCTGACCAGATAGAATATGGCATAACCGATAAAGGTCGATTCCATAATCTGCCAGCGCATTTTAGGGTAAAGCTGTTTAACCTGCGCGCCGGGCAGCCTATCGATATGCTTTGCCGGACCAAGAAAAGGAAGATTCCAACTCATCAATACCCTCATTGCGCCTGTTGCTGACGCGATTTGCCCACAACAAATTCAGTTCGACGAAATACTATCCTAAATGTAAAGTTGCCCACTCCGCCCTGAAGACGCTTCAGCAGCGGGGGATAGCTTGCTCATGACGCCTCGCCATCCTGATAGATGTAGCCTTTTGCAAGTTCAACAAAATTTGCCAGATCTTTTGCTTTCCATTCTTCGGTTTTCTGAAGTTCTTTTGCAAGAAGATTGGCCACCAGAGGCGCGGCTTCAATGGCGGCGCGCGCATCCATGAAAAGCGCGCGGGTGCGCCGCGCCAGCACATCTTCAACGGTACGCGCCATTTCATAGCGCGCTGCCCACACGACTTCACGCTGGCGAAAAGGAAGCCGCAGGTGCAGCAGAGCATCCAAGGTCGCATCTTCGCTTGACAGCTCCTGGAGCAAGGGCAGATCCGAGCCATACACACTTTCCCATGCGGGCGCCGCGGCAGAGTCCGCAACCCATCCGTGCAGTTTCAACTCAAGTGTTTGCGATGGCTGCTTGGGGAGCGAACCAACTTCGCGGGCGCGGTCCACGGCATCCTGTCCCATGCGCCGGTAAGTGGTCCACTTTCCTCCGGTAACCGTAACCAGGCCGGATTGTGAAACCAGAATTGTGTGGTCTCTGGATAACTGCGAGGTCTTGCCGCCGCCTTTGCGCACCAGTGGCCGCAGACCGGACCAGACGCTGAGTATCTCCGAGGCAGCAGGCGTGCGGCCGAAATAGCGGGTGATGTGATCGAGCAGAAACTTCTTTTCCGTGAGAAGCGCGCGTGGCTCTGCGGGCGCACTATTAACGGACTCATCCGTCGTTCCTACTATCGTGGCGCCGTGCCACGGGATGGCAAAGAGTACCCTACCATCAGCCGTTTTGGGAATCATAAGTGCGGTATTTCCCGGCAGAAATGAATGAGGCAAAACGAAGTGCGTTCCCTGGCTCAGGGCGAGCAGCGACCCGCGCGCAGCGCCATCCATGCAAAGAATATCCTCGGTTTCGACCCCGCAGGCATTGATCACCACTTTTGCCTGCACGTCAAAGACGGCACCGTCTTCATGGTCGCGCGCTTGAATGCCGATCACCTTGCCGCCGCGCCGCAAAAGGCCGACGGCCTCAACATAATTGATCGCAGTGCCGCCGAGATCCTGCAAGGTGCGCAACAGCGCGATTGCATAGCGGGCATCGTCAAACTGCCCATCGTGATAGAGGATGCCGCCGCGCAAGCCTTCCGGCATAAGTCCCGGCAGTCTCTCCAGCGTAGTTTTCCAGGAGAGTAACTCCGAACGCCCAAGCGACAAACTGCCCGACAGCATCTCGTAAACTTTGAGTCCAAAACCATAGTACGGAAGCGACAAATAGTTATAGGCCGGAACAACAAAGGATAAGTCGTGTACCAGATGCGGCGCGTTCCGTAACATATGGCCGCGCTCTCGCAGAGCGTCTACCACAAGCGTCACGTTCAGTTGCTCGAGGTAGCGGACGCCGCCATGCACGAGCTTTGTGCTTCGGCTTGACGTTCCCTTGGCAAAATCGAAGCGTTCGACCAACAACGTGCGGTAGCCGCGAGAGGCAGCTTCAACTGCTGCTCCCAGACCGCTGGCGCCGCCGCCGATCACCAGCACATCCCATGGTTCTGTTTGCCGGCCAAGTTGCCGCAGGATCTCCGCTCTCATGGTCTTACCTATAACTTTCTGCTTGCTTCTCAGCCTTCGCGAAATAGGCAAAGGATGAGGTTCAAATTCCAGTTACTACAAAAGGGATCTTGACCTTACTGCTTTCCGGCCGAATTTCTCCCGCGTACGCCCTTTCAAGGCGTACCTCCATGGTCTGAATCGTTGTGCGTCAAATCGTGGCTGGACCGCCAGACTGTACTGATGGCGAAGAGGCTGGATTAAAAGTGTGCCAGCCACAGGAAGTGGCTGGCACACTGGTTTCTGACAGGTTAGTAAATGATCTTCAAGCCGAACTGAACAATGCGCGGCTCGAAAGTGCCGGTCATGATGCCGCCGGCAGTGCTGGTAGGCGCAGAGAGATTGTTATCGGTACCAGAGACGGTGCCGCCGCCCGAACCGCCGGGCAGATACAGGTTGGTGTGGTTGAAGATGTTATAAAGCTCCGAGCGGAACTCCACCTTCACTCTTTCAATCGGGGTGTTGAACTTCTTGTTGAAGTCCAGGTCCGTCTCATAGAACGGCATCGTGCGGCCATAGTTCTTGGGTAAGCTGCCGAACGGGCTAGATACGCCATTGGCGGCTACGTTGCCTATATAGGTTGAAGGCAGCGTCAAAGCATTGGGGTTGACATATTGAATGTACCCGGTTGGAACGCCCGCAGAAGTCACCGCCTTCACCTTCCCCAGGGTATAGTGCGCTCCGGGAACAAGATTGGGACGATACAGATTCTCGCCGCGCCAGTTCTGGGTAAGCATCGGTGATGTCTGGTTGGCTGAAGCAGGCGTATAGGTCAGGTTGAAGGGCGTGCCGCCTTGGACGGTGTTGATACCGCTTATCTGCCATCCGCCAAACAAGGCATTCTCCAGAGCGTTGCTGCTGGCCAGGAACCGCTTCCCTTGCCCAACCGGCAAGTCATATACAAAGCTGGTGACATTGGCGATCGGCAGGTTGTAATCCGACTGGCCATAGTCCGCGTTGAGGTTGTTTCCGTCCTGCGGGTCCGGCGTGTTGGCCTCGAGAGTTGACGAGGCATTATCCAACGCATGCGACCATGTGAAGGAATTCAGCAACGTTAACCCGGCAACAAAGCGCTGCTCGTAACGGGCTTGCAGTGAGTTGTAGTGAGAATGGAACCCATTTGAAGCCTCGGTGATGTCACCGTTGTTGAAGGTGTTGTTGGGATTGTTCAGCAAGTACCCTCCCCAGTTAGGGTAGGGGCGAGACCAGCCGTTCGCTGGCACGCCACCAATGAAGCCGGCCTGAGGATCCTTCTGGTTGGCGTTGATAAAGCCTTGCAGATGAACGCCGTGATTCCCCACATAGGCAATGTCAACCAGCACGTTTTTGGCCAGGGTCTTCTGGACGCTCAGGAAGTAGCTCTCTGCATAGCCGTCTTTGGTGTCTTTGGGAATGTAGTCGATGTTGTCGGTGCCCGCGCTGAAAACGGTGGCCAGTCCTGTGGGAAAGCCAGCCGAAAGCCTCTGAAAGCCTGTGGTGGCAGTGGATACGGGGTTGGTTACGGAGGTAAACATCGCGTTGGGAGCGTTGATGCCCAACATGTTGCCAGACCCGGCGCGCCAGTAGTGGATGAAGCTGGTGCCGTAACCGCCGCGAACTGCGATGGTGGGTGTGGCCGCAAAGGCAAACCCGATGCGCGGAGCATAGTCGCCCAAGGCGGGGTTGACCAGAGTTTTTCCGTAGACTCCACCGCCGTTATAGGAAGAGATCATACCCGGCTCGATGTTGGGGTAGCCTGAGGCCTGCAAGCCGGTGGACAGCGTGGAGAAGTTGGGGGTCAGCGTCAGCATGGTTCCGGTTGCTGCGTCGAAGTTGGAGAGATTGTTATTGCGTTCCGAGTAAGGCGAACCGTACTCCCAGCGCAGTCCCAGGTTCACGGTCAGCTTTGGAGCAATCTTCCAGTCGTCCTGGGCGTACCCGCTCTCCATGTTCTGATGCAGATGAGCGATGTAGTAAGTTGACAACGAGTAGGCGCCGCTTGCGCCAAAGAGGAAGTCAGCCCAGTAAGTGTCAGCGACGGCGCTTGTGCCGGTGGGGCAGTTCGTAGCTCCGGCCGACGCCGGGCAGACGCTATAACCGTGGTTGAAGGTGAAGGAACCATACAGAGGATTCGAGTCTTCCACTTCCATCCAGATGTACTCGTACTCATAGCCGAACTTGAGGGAGTGCTTGCCCTTGACCCAGGAGTAATTGACCTTGGGGTCGAGGACCGAGGGGTTCTGCCATTGCGGGTTAGTGCTCTGACGTCCGAAGGAAGTAAAGCCGCCGGAGATGGCCATCGAAGGCAGACCGCCGGATACGCCAGCGATGGTAGGCAGGCCGGGGATGGAACCCGCGGGGAATGCGCTGCTGCCGATTGCGTAGGTCCACTTGCCGGCCTTGGTGCCTGAGAGCGCGAGGCGAGCGTCGAGAACCTTGTTAGCACCCATCAGATGGTTGTAACCGAGCGAAACCTGTCTGTCGTGAATCAGGATCTCGCCGTTGGACTGCATATCGATTGGCTCGGGCAGCAGGTTGAAGTTCTTACCCGTCTCCTTGCGATCGCTGACTTTAACGAACCAGGAAGTATTCTGGCTCTGCTGGAAATCAAGGCGAAGGTCGCCTTTGTCTGCGTGGTCCGTGAAGGGCGCATTCAATGGGCAGTTGTTAGTGTCGACGCCCGTCGTGGCCGAGCCAGAGGCCGCCGTGCATTTTCCAGGAAGAGCGGCCAAGTACAAACCGGCAATCTTCGCGGCAGTTGGGTCAATGTCAGGATTGGAGAGAATCGACGTACCCGCAGGCAGGTAGGTGCCTGGATGCCAGGGATCCTGCACAGCGACGGCCAAAATGCCGTTGAGCTCATTGGTGGTGGGAACGGTATCAACCACCGTCGGCGTGAGCGTCTGGCGGAAGCCCTCGTAATCGAGGAAGAAGAAGAACTTGTTCTTCATAATCGGCCCGCCGAAGTCAGCGCCGAACTGATTACGATCGAATTCCGGCTTGAAAAACGGGTACTGAACGCCAGCGGCATTAAAGGTAATCGGCTTGATGAAGCCAAACGCGTTCAGATCGGTGTTGCGAATGAACTCGTAAAGTGTGGTGTGGAATTGATTGCTGCCGCTCTTGGTGGCAACGTTGATGGTGGCGCCGGAGGAGCGGCCGTACTCGGCGCTCTCATTGTTGGTCACCACCTCAAACTGGGCGATGGAATCAGGCGGAGGCGCGATGATCTGGTTGTCGAAACCCTGGTTGCTCTCGCCATAAGCATTGTTGTCCATGCCGTCGAGCATGAAGTTGTTGAACATGCTGCGCTGGCCGTTGACGTTGAATGATCCGGCGCGCGTCAAACTTGTGACAGCGGTGGTGGTCGCATCGGCAGGCGCGGGGCGCGCGCCGGTGACGTAATCCACCAGGTCAGAATAATTGCGGGTGACCAGCGGCAGAGCTTCGCTTTGATATTCGGTGACCGTCTGGCCGCGCTGGCTGGATTCAGTTTCAAGCTGCAGCGCCACGCCGGTGACTTCGACTGTGGCCTGGGCCGTGCCGATCTGCAGAACCAGGTCGATGCGGACACGTGCGCCTACCGAGATGGTGATGTCCCTGGCAACGGCGTCGGCGAAACCGGCAGCCTTTGCGGAAACCGTGTAGATGCCATAGCGCAAAGACGGGACTTCATAGTCGCCTGAGGCGTTGGTGATTTCATTCGAGACTATTCCGGTCGCATTGTTTGTGACCGTCACGTTCACATTGGGGATTACCGCCCCGCTAGCGTCGTGGATGGATCCTACCAGGCTTCCATTGTCATACTGGGCATAAGCGCCCAGCGCAGGAAGAACCAACAACAGCGCCACGGCCAGGCGAATCAAGCCGGATATGTTCGCTCGTTGTCTCATAAAACGATTCATCAAAATCATGCTGCCTCCAGAGATTCTGAATCCCACTACCTTTCATGCATTCTTAACCATTACGGTTAAAACTCTGATAAAGCACCGATAAAATACGGCTAAGGCTCCAAAAAAAATCCACCTCCAAACGCACGCCGACATCTCACCACAGAGCGTTGCCGCTCAAGGACAGACTAGGGCTTGCATTTGGCGGTGGATTTCTCTTATTCCTCTTCCGCGTAAGAAAGCTAGCAACTCTACACCACGGGTGTCAAGAAAAAAACTGGCACACCGCAGTCTTCCCGTAAAAAAGCGCTACAGCCGGTCACAGTTTTTGCCAGGCCAGCGGTTGCAAGCGACATTGCCTCCCTGAATTCGGGAGTTTGCAAATTCGCGATTGAAAACGGCTTGCGCGCGGACTGATGCTCCGCGCGCGCGATCTGTCCCCGAGATGTGTGACAACACCGTTTTAAGCCTCACTTGCCCCTACTCCGTATCAGGATTGGGTAGAATTATGTCCCGAATCATCCCATTCATCTGCGCGCAGGATGCAATGAATCCCCTCAGAGTTCTCCGCGTGGCGCCATAGGTATCGAATTCTTCAAGGGACAAGCCATCTTCCGTGTAGGCGCGCTCGAAGTCGGGAAATTTTTTCAGCAGCGTGTCAACAATCTTCGCATCGACCGGCGTGTCTATTCTCGGAATCACTTCGATATCGCTGGCATTGTAGCGGCGCTGCCACGAGCAGGGCGGAGAGATCACCACGTCGCCGCCGATGAACTCGCTCCAGTGCATGTGATTGCGGAATGCCGCGGAGAGCAGCCGCAGCCGATAGCCGCGCTCGCGGAACAATTTGTATGCCTTCTTGAAGACGGCAACTCCGGCCCACTCCAGATAGCCCGGATCGACGGAAATCTGCTGTTTTTCCATCAGGACTTTGAGCCAGTCGTCCAGCCGCCCCACCATGATGGTGCATACCGGCCCCATGGTGGAGATATCCAGCCCTTCTGCTTCTCTGCGCTTGAGTCCGCGTTCCACGGCCTCGGCAACGGCCACGGCCTGCGGAAGCGTAAAGCTCGCGGTGGCGTTAATGCTCACTCCGCGATAAGTGGCTTCTTCAATGGCCGCAATTCCGGCGCGCGTGGCCACGATCTTGACAATCATATTCGGCGCAAGCTGGCTGAACCGGATTGCCTGCGCCAGAATCGCATCGGAACTGCGATAGCTCCTCGGATCCGTCTGGATGGACAGGCGCCCGTTCCGCCCCTTCTGCTGATCGAATATCGGCTTGAGCAGCTTGGCCGCATTGGCCGACATCTCTTCCACAATCTTCCATGTGATCTCATCTTCGGTTGCCTGCGGGCAGCTTTCCGCCAGGGCTTTGATGCGCACTTTCCATGAGGCAAGCTCTTTTTTGAGCACGGAAACGGCGATGGAGGGGTTGCAGGTGGCTCCCACAGCTCCATGTTCGATCGAATAGGTAAGCTCTTCAATGCAAGCCGAATCATTCCACAGGCAGGTGGGCGTGGTCTGGGTCATTTGAAAGAGCGGACTCTTGAAGGCGAGCTTCGTTTCACTTGTAGGCATGGATCCTCCAGAAAATGCAAACGTGTGCATAAAAACCGTACCACTCGCTGACAATACCGGTCAAGAGAGCCAATCACCGCAGTGCGGCTAGAGGCGGGAGGGTCTCGGCGTGATCTTCGCCCCTTGACAGAGATGCTCGCGGGGGACGATTATAGGCTGCTAGATGAACACGTGTGCATATCCCGGTGGTGAAATGATGAATGACTTGCTGGTGCGCCCGGAAACCTTCCAGAACCGCATCGAAAATTTTGGCTACGAGTACCTGTCCTTCCAAACCCGCAAACTGGCGCAGGGCCAGAAATACGAGGCGGAAACCGGCGGCAATGAGCTGGCCATCGTGGTGCTCGGCGGCGTCTGCTCGGTTCAAAGCTCGCGCGGCGAGTGGCGGAGCATCGGCGGGCGCAAGACCGTATTCGACGGCCTTCCCTACACGCTTTATCTGCCGTTGAAAACCAGCTTCACGGTGACCGCCGATAGCGATTGCGACCTGGCGTTCTGTTACAGCCGCGCCGAAGAGCAGCATCCTGCGCAGTTGGTGACGCCCGACCAGGTGAGCATCGAGATTCGCGGCGGCGGCAACGCCACGCGCCAGATTCACGCCATGCTTCCGCCGGATTTTCCCGCGCATCGCCTCCTCGTCGTGGAGGTCTTCACGCCCGATGGCAACTGGTCCAGCTTTCCGCCCCACAAGCACGATGTCCACAACCCTCCCGCGGAAGTGGACCTCGAGGAGATTTACTACTTCCGCATCGAGCGGCCGGAAGGCTTTGCGATTCAGAAGGTGTACACGCCTGACCGCCGCATCGACCAGACGCTCACGGTGCGCGACGGCGAGTTAGTCCTGGTGCCCGAGGGCTATCATCCGGTGGTGGCCGCGCACGGCTACAACGTCTACTACCTGAATGCGCTGGCGGGATCGGCGCGCTCCATGGCCTCTTCTGACGACCCCGATTATGCGTGGGTGAGAAGTGCCTGGCGCGAGAAAGATCCTCGTCTGCCAATGATCAAGAGGTAACAACCGGAATCGTTACGATCCGCTCGATAGAGGAGACACATGGCAACGCGTCGCATGACGATGGCTCAGGCCCTGATTCAATTTCTGAAAAACCAGTATGTCGAGCGGGATGGGCAGGAGCATTTGTTCTTTGCCGGCGTGCTGGGCATCTTCGGGCATGGCAACGTGGCGGGAATCGGCCAGGCCCTGCAACAGAACCCAGATTTCCCTTATTATCTGGTGCGCAACGAGCAGTCCGGCGTCCATTTGGCCGCGGGATTCGCCAAGACCAGCAACCGGATGCGCGCCTTTGCCTGCACCTCGTCCATCGGGCCGGGCGCAACCAACATGATCACCGGCGCGGCTCTGGCCACCATCAATCGCCTGCCGGTGCTGCTGCTGCCGGGCGACATCTTCGCCCGCCGCAACGTCGCGCCGGTGCTCCAGCAATTGGAATCGCCCACCACGCAGGATACCGGCGTCAACGATTGCTTCAAGCCGGTCTCGCGCTATTGGGATCGCATTTATCGGCCGGAGCAGCTCATTACCGCTCTGCCTGAAGCGATGCGCGTGCTCACTTCGCCATCCGACTGTGGCGCGGTGACGCTGGCACTGCCGCAGGACGTGCAGGCTGAAGCGTACGACTATCCAGAAGAATTGTTCCGCAAGCGCACGTGGCTGATTCGCCGCGGTCAGCCTGACGAGGTTTCCCTCCATCGCGCTGTGGAAGCTATCCGCTCCAGCAGCAAGCCGCTGATCGTGGCCGGCGGCGGCGTGCTGATGAGCGAGGCATGGGGTGCGCTCGACAAATTTGTTACGCAGACAGGAATCCCGGTAGCCGAAACGCAGGCAGGCAAAGGCTCTCTGCCCTGGGACCATTCTCAGTCCGTGGGAGCCATTGGCGCCACAGGCACTCTGGCCGCCAATCGTTTGGCGCGCGAAGCTGATCTGGTCATCGGCATCGGCACGCGCTACTCCGATTTCACCTCGGCCTCAATGACCGCATTTCAAAACCCGCATGTCCGCTTCGTCAATATCAACACAGCGGAGTTTGATGCATATAAGGTTGCAGCCCTCCCAGTTGTCGCGGATGCGCGCGTGGCGCTTGAACAACTAACCTCATGGCTCTCTGCTCACCGCGTCAGCAAGGAGTATGCTGCCGAAATCGCCGACTTAAAATCTAACTGGGAAGCCGAAGTTGACCGGCTCTTCCACCTGAACAACCCCGGGCGGCCAGCGCAAAGCGAAGTGATCGGCGCCATCTGGGAGGCATCCGGCCCGCGCGATGTGCTGCTATCCGCTGCGGGCAGCCATCCCGGCGACCTGCACAAACTGTGGCGCACACGCACGCCCAACGGCTATCACATGGAGTACGGCTACTCCTGCATGGGCTATGAAATTCCCGCGGCCATCGGCGCAAAAATGGCCGACCCCAGCCGCGAAGTATATGTCTTCCTGGGCGACGGCACATATCAGATGATGCCCAGTGAAATTGTGACCTCCGTGCAAGAAGGCATAAAGATCATCATTGTGCTCGTGGACAATCACGGATTCGGCAGCATCGGCGCGCTAAGCCGCTCGCTGGGCCAGAGTGGATTTGGCACCGGCTATCGCTTCCGCTCAAAGGCCTCCGGGCAGTTGGACGGCGAGCCGCTGACGGTGGACTTTGCCGCCAACGCGCGCAGCCTGGGCGCTCATGCCTTGACGGCCACTTCGCTCGGCGAATTGAAAGATGCCCTGCGCCAAGCCAAAACTCTGGATCGCACCACGGTCATCGTCGTCGAAACAGACCCGGCGGTCAGCGTACCCGGCTATGAATCCTGGTGGGATGTCGCGGTGGCCGAAGTTTCCGAGATGGAAAGCGTGCGCGCCGCCAGGGCCCGCTATGTCGAAGAGCGCAAACGCGAACGTCATCATCTGTGAAGCATCGAGAAATTTTGAAAGAGGAGAAATCATGAAGAAGTTATTGGTTGGCAACGCCCCTTGTTCCTGGGGTACGCTGGAAAACCAGGACAAGAGCCAGCAGATTCCATTCAACCGCATGTTGGACGAACTGGTGGAAACCGGCTACACCGCGACGGAGCTGGGCGATTGGGGCTACATGCCCACGGAGGCGGTCGCGCTGACCGCAGAGCTGAAGAAGCGCAACCTCGCCATGCTGGGCGCGTTTGTGCCGGTGGCCATGAAGTATTCTGCCGCTCACGCCGCAGGCGTCGCCAATGCGGTGAAGACGGCGCGCCTGCTGGCCGCCGTGGCCACAGCGCCCGCGCCTTTTCTGGTGCTCTCGGACGACAATGGCACTGACCCCGTGCGCACTAAAATGGCCGGGCGCATCACGCCGGAAATGGGCTTGAGCGCGGCCGAATGGAAGACCTTCGCCAGCGGCGCAGATCTGATTGCCAAAACGGTCTTCGATGAGACAGGCCTGCGGACTGTTCTCCATCACCACTGCGCGGGCTATGTCGAGACGCCGGATGAGATCGCCAAGTTCCTCGAACTGACCGACTCGCGTTACATCGGACTGGTCTTCGATGTGGGCCACTATTACCACGGAACCGGCAGCGAAGAATGCGATGTGACAGCGGCTCTCAATCGCTTCGCCGAGCGGGTCTGGTACATCCATCTGAAGGACCTCGAGCCCACGGTCGCCCGGCGCAGCCGGGACGAGGAGTGGGACTACTTCACCGCCATGCGCAACGGCCTCTACCCCGAGTTGGGCAAGGGCTGCGTGGACTTTCCGGCGATGCTGCGCTGGCTGAGCGCGCGCGACTACAAGGGCTATATGCTTGTGGAGCAGGACATCCTGCCCGGCATGGGCACGCCCAAAGAAAGCGCTGCCCGCAGCCGCGAGTATCTGCGCTCTGTCGAAAAGTATTTCGTCTGAGCCAATGTATTTTGACAGCTATGGCCGGGTGCCCCACCCTCGCCGCGTTTCTGTTTTTGCGGCTAGGGTGGGAAGCAAATTTCAGTTTTCATAAAGGCATCAAGGGGGGCACATTGAGTACGCAAAAGCTGAACATCGGAATTATCGGCGCCGGACGCATCGGGCGAGTCCACGCGGAGACGCTGGCCTTTCGCCTGCCAGAATCCCAGATCGTCGCCATCACGGACGTCAACCGTGAGGCCGCGCAAGCATTGGCCGCGCGCTGCAACATTCCCAAGGTCGCCGCATCGAGCGACGAAATTCTCGCTGACCCGCAGATCGAAGCGGTGCTGATTTGCTCTTCCACCAACACCCACGCCGATTTGATCGCGCAGGCCGCCAAAGCCGGCAAGCACATCTTCTGCGAGAAGCCCATCGCCTTCAGCCTGGACGTGATTGATCACGCCCTCGCCGCGGTGAAAACCGCCGGAGTGCAATTGCAGATCGGCTTCAATCGCCGCTTCGACGCGAACTTCGCCCGCGTCCGCCACGCTGTCGCCTCTGGCGAAATCGGCACACCCAGCTTGATGCACATCATCAGCCGCGATCCCGCGCCGCCGCCGCCCGCTTACGTTAAAGTCTCCGGCGGAATTTTCATGGACATGACCATTCACGACTTCGATATGGCTCGCTTCCTCATCGGCGACGAGGTGGAAGAAATTTACACAGCAGCGGGAGTCATGGTTGACCCGGAGATCGGCAAGGCCGGCGATCTGGACACCGCGCTGATTGTGCTGCGTTTCCGCAACGGCGTCATCGGCACCATCGACAACAGCCGCAAAGCCGTCTACGGTTACGACCAGCGCGTGGAAATTCTGGGCAGCGAGGGAAAAATCGCGACGGAAAACTGCTATCCCAATCAGGCAGTGGTCAGCGACGGAAAATCCGTGCATACGGACCTGCCGCTTAACTTCTTCATGGAGCGCTACACGGAAAGTTTTGCCGCCGAGCTGAAATCTTTTGTCACCGCCGTGCGCGAGAAGCGGACGACCGCGGTCACCGGCATCGACGGACGAATTCCCGTGGCAATGGCGCTGGCGGCGCGCAAGTCTTACGATGAGCATCGGCCCGTTCGCCTCAGCGAGGTGGGTGGATGAAGCGATCCACGCTGGTCTCCATCCTCACCGACGTGCATCTCTGGGTGCCCGTCGGTGTATTGATTCTGGGAATATTCCTTCTGATGAGCCTGAGGTGAATTCGTGAACGACAATCTGCTCGCCGCGCAAGGGCGCTCAACCTTATCCCTGCACAAGCTGGGCGTCTTCTGCGGACTGGCCGCGGCCGTCTGGCTGGGCACCGCCGAAGCGCCCACCAAGCTGGTGAACGCGGGATTCTCGCCGTTCCTCATCTCCATGGGCATGGTGATGGGCGCGTTTGTGGCGCGCTGGACGGTTCCCACGCTGCTCAAGGGCACCGGCTTTCTCTTCACGGATTTGCGCAACAAACCGCACCTCATTGTGTGGGCACTGCTCGCGGGAATGTTGTGGGCCGTGGCCAACACGCTCACCATCTTCGCGGTGCGCAACGTGGGCCTGGCCATCGCTTTTCCGCTGTGGAACACCAATAGCCTGGTGGGCTTGTTCTGGGGCTGGCTGCTCTTCAAGGAGTTGCGCGGCTCGGGCTTCAAAGGATGGGCAAAGGTGTTGGGAGGCGCCTTTGCCATTGTCGGCGGCGCGGCGGTGCTGGCTTATGCCACGGCCAGCCAGTCCAATGCGCCGGGCAAGGCCGCTGTGGGCATCATCGCCGCGCTGGGCGCGGGCGTCCTGCTAGGCACCATGTATATTCCCTATCGCAAGGCCTATATCAGCGGCATGAACCCGCTCTCGTTCGTGACCATCTTCACCTTCGGCGAGTTGGCCACCGTCCTCACATTGAGCGCTATCTACATGGGCGGCATGGGCCATGTCGTCAGCGAACTTCACCGCGCGCGGCCCATGCTCTTCTGGCCGTTCCTCGGCGGCTTCTGCTGGGTCATCGGCGACCTCTTCCAAAACTTTGCGGCAAAGTATATCGGCATCGGGCGCGGAATTCCGCTCTCCAACACCAACCAGCTTTGGGGATTGGCATGGGGCGCGCTGGTCTTTGCTGAGTTTTCCGGATTAAGTAATTCCGGAAAAGTACTCATCATCACTGGCTCGCTGGTGATGATCCTGGGCGCAGTATCCATCAGCATGGCGGACCCTGGCCCGTCGGAACTCGTGAACTGGAAGCAAGCGATGCACCGGGAATGTGACCGCTACGGCCTGGACAAAGAAGTGGTGGCTGAGGTGGTGGCGGGCGATGATCCGCTGGCCCAGCATCCGCCTGTGCGCCGCTGGTGGGAAGCTGTGATCATGTTGGCCGCGACGAGCGTCTTTGTCTGGCTGGCCATCGGCACGCGCAGCCAGCACCTCGCCATCAGTATGCCCTGGATGATCGTTCTCGTGGTGGGCACCATATTGCCACTGGGGGTCTGCGGGACTCTGCTCTGGCGGCGAACCCGCTTCTCATAGTTTGCATTCAACAAATCTCCGTGCCCCATCCTTGCGACTTTTTTCTGTCGCAAGGGTGGGATGCCACAAAATCCGGGTGCCCCACCCTAGTGCCGCGTATCACTCATAATTTCGGATAGAGGCGTTTCAATTTGATGCGGGCATCCTCGGTCGTGAAGCGCCAATCGATGGTGGCATTTCGGTTGTTCCGATCCCGTTCCCATGCCGCCACTTCCTTTCGCATCAGCTCAATGGCCGGGATTCGGCGATTGAGGCACTGGCCGTTGAGTGCGCTCAACTCGATCTCCGCGAGGTTGAGCCAACTTCCGTGTTTGGGAGTGTAATGGATTTCGAGGCGGCAGGTGGCCCTGGTCTCATACAGCGTTTTATTCAGCGGAGGGTGCCCCCGGTCCCTCGCTTTCGGGGACCGGGGATGTCGAGGCACTGGACTGTAGATCGCGCATCCATTCGGGTAGTTGCCAACCTCTCTCGCGGGCTGTCCATTCGGATTCGATCTCTACGATTCCGCGCATACCCCTCTGATAGTGGAGAAAACTCGACCACTTCCAATCCTCTGGCTTTGCCACCAGCCCTCGACGAACCGGGTTCCGATGGATGTAGCGCAACTTCTCCACAAACTTCTCGTGGGTGGAAATGTTGAAATCATAATAGTGCGCCTGCCAGAACGGCCTTTGGCGGCTGCGCATCGAAACCGACAGCTTAAATGCCTGTACGGCCCTTGATAAGAGCCCGCGTTGAGGCTCATTGACCAGCAGATGCACATGCTCGGGCATCACGACATAACCGCCAACCACAAAGAGATAGCGGCGGCGAACCCGCTCCAGCGCATCTTCAAAGAGATCCTTGGCCGCGTCCGGGGAAAGGTAAGGCCGACGCCGAAAACAACTGAAGGTGAGAAAGTGAAACTCCCCTGTTTGCTGATATCGGATGCGCGCGCCTTTCATGCACAACGAGAATACTCTAATCGGTGGCGGTTTGGGCAGTGTGACGCTTCCATCCCCGGTCCCCAAAAGCGAGGGACCGGGGGCACCCTTGCCGTGATTTGGTAAGGTCATCGAGACCGGGGCAACCAGCCCTCATCCCCTCTTCACCCGCGCCGTTGACTCCCGCACAATCAGTTCCGCATCCACCTTTCAAACAAGGGAAAGCGAGCTCTTTTGATCCCGTTCGAAGAATCGCGTTTCCTGCGGGTTCTTGGGATTCACACGAATTATTCTTGGCATATTGTGAGTAAAGCTCTTCGCGTAGTATCGAGCGTCCATGTTATAGGAAAAAGGAACCCTATCCCATCCCTTGATCGAACGTCCATTTAAATCGAACTTGTAATGTAGCTCAACACAAGGGAATCCCCAAACTGGGTTCAGAACAATTTGCCCCGTGACCAAGGCGGTGGTCCGCTCCCAGCTAGAGCTCTCGTAGTAGCGAAACACCCGTACGGTGCCCCTGAACAGAGATGCCAGCGCGGTATCAAGCATTTGTTTACTCCTTCGTACTGCTGTCCCTGCCCAGAATTATCTCCAGCATCATCCCCGCTTCACTCTTGCCGTTGATTCCCGCACGATCAGCTCCGCCTCCACCTTGATCCTGATCTCAGACGCGTCTCCCGACATCAACTTGAACAGGCTCTCCATCGCCATTTGTCCCATGCGGCGCATGGGCTGGCGAACTGTGGTCAGCGGCGGCTGCGTGTACGAGGCGAAGAACAGATCGTCAAAACCGACCACCGAAATATCTTCCGGTATCCGCCGCCCGTGCAGCCGAATCGAGCGCATCGCTCCCAGTGCCGTCATATCGTTGTAGCAGCAAATCGCGGTCGGCGGATGAGCCAGCGCCAGCAACTGATCCATGGCGCGCATGGCGGCCTCCGGCTTGCCGTCGCCTTGCGCCACCAGTTCCGGAGTGAACCCAATCCCCGCTGCTTCGAGCGCTTCCCGATAGCCCGCGCACCGTTCCGCATCCGATTGATAGCCAATCTGGTCACCGATGAATCCAATCCGTCGATGACCCAATTCGATGAGGTGATTGGCCGCCGCACGGCTGCCTTCCAGGTTGCGGATCATCACCGAGTGAACAAACGCGCCCGGATGCTGGTCATTGACCAGAACAATCGGGACCATCATCTCTGACAGCAGCGGAAGATACAAAGCGCCCACGCGCGAAGAGGTGACGATGATGCCATCCACCCGCCGCTCGGCGAATGTCCTCACCACTTGCCTCTCGCGTTCCGGGTCGGCGTTTGATTCGGAGAGAAAGACGCAGTAGCCGCGGTCGTGGGCCTCCTGCTCAATTCCGCTGAAAACTTCGCTGGTAAACGGATCGGCGACTGTCGTAACCACCAATCCGATGGTCCGTGACCGCCGTGTCACCAGCCCGCGCGCCACGGCGCTGGCGTGATAACCGGCCTGGTCGGCGATCTTCCTTATATTTTCGGCGGTGCGGGGATTCACCAGCGGACTATTCTGCAGGGCGCGGGAGACCGTGGGATGCGACACGTGTGCAAGCCGCGCAATGTCCTTGATCGACGGTTGGCGAAGAGGTCGTCTGACGCCGTCAAGGCGCCCCACTTCAGCCGCTTTACCGGTATCTCCGTCAACCATATACAGAAACATTCTAAATGACCGCCGGTTACGACCGTCGCCCGAATGCGAAGCCGGGTTCCCAATTTGGAACTAGCCGGAAGAAGGCGGCCAGGAGTCAAAGCAAGGTCCGCCCGGAAGAAAGCCACAGCCAATTTTAAAAAAATCTCAAATCGATGTGTAACTTTTCTCTTTTTCGTGCATCATATGAACAACAAGCAGAGGCTTCCCCGAATTACCGCCCGCCCAAGAAAGGTTTCCCTTCCTTGCCGAGGGTCCTGTACGGACCTCTTCCCCAATACCCCTTCTGGATCCCCTCCTAAACTGCCTCTCTAGCGGGCCTGCCGGAAGGCAGGCCCACGCGCTCCCCTTCCCGGATAAAATGAAAGCCTGATGCCTTCTTCGCCCACTCCGAAGCCTTACCCCGACTTGGAAATTCGCGCCATCGACGCGCTCTTTGAGCAAGCGGGCCTCCAGCGCAACCTGCGCGGCAAAGCTCCAGGCGTAACCGGCCGGATGCGTTTCGAGCGCTTGTCGCGGGAGGAACTGATGACGGCCGCGCCCGTTCCCCGCGCAGCAGCGAACGGGGTCCAATATATTCATGTGCCGGCCTGGGAAAAGGCTGGTTGGCTCTGGCACGGTTTCAGCACTCGCCATGGCGGCCTCAGCCGGTTTTTTTGCGACGACGGCTCCCAAGGCGAATTGAATCTTAGCTTTACGGCTCCTCATGGGCAGGCAATGGACGACCGGGAAACCGTAGCCCAGAATCGCCGCCTACTGGCCGAGGCCATCAGCGGAGACGCGGCAACCCCGCTCGTCGCCCTCCGCCAGATTCACTCCAATCTCGTGGTTCTTGCCGATGCCAGCCGTGAGCAGCCGTCGAAATCCGAAGTTCTCGGCGACAGATCCACGTCGCTGGGATGTAAGGCCGACGGCCTGATGACCGATGAGCCTGGCTTGCTCGTCGCCGTCCAGACCGCCGACTGCATCCCGATTCTGGTGGCCGACCGCAAACGACGCGCCGTGGCGGCCTTCCATGCCGGCTGGCGTGGAACGGTCAAACGCATCGTCGAGAGCGGCATTGGCCGCATGAGGCTCGCCTTCGGTTCCCGGCCTGAAGATTTGACAGCCGCCATTGGCCCCGGCATCGGCCCTTGCTGCTACTCGGTGGGCGAAGAGGTGCTCTCCAGCTTCGAGTCGCAATTCGCTTACGCCCGCGAGCTCTTCAGCGAGGTCTACGACTCCGACCCCATCCGCACGCGCTACCCCATGCTGTTTCTGACGCAGCGCGCTCCCGGCCACTCGAATATCGGCCCCAGCCTGCACCTCAATCTCGCCGAAGCCAACCGCCGCCAGTTGCTCGCCGCCGGCCTCAAGCCCCGCGCCATTCATCTGGTGGGCGGCTGCACAAACTGCCGGCCGGAGATGTTCTTCTCTCATCGCGCCTCCGAGGGCCGCACCGGGCGCATGATGAGCGTGATCGGCATCCGGCCCGAAGCCTAAGGCATTGAGGAATTCGAGCGTTAAGAGTGATACTATGGGGCGATCTCAATTAACAACGGGGAGTGCGCCCAACCATGACAGTTGCTGAAACTGTGGGGCAAAAACTCGCGCAGCGCGCAAAAGGCCGTCTTCACGCCCTGCGTGGCGGGGCAGTGTTGCTGGGCGCGCTTCTCCTCGCCTGGCCGGCATTTTTTAACGGCTTTCCGCTGCTCTATCCCGATTCGATGACCTATCTTTCTGACGGTCGCATCGTGGCGCGGGCGTTGTTCCTGCATCGGTTTTCGGAATACTACGGCGTGCGCTCGTTCTTTTACAGCCTCGTCATCCTGCCCTTCCACTGGAACATCTCGCCCTGGGCTATCGTCGCCCTGCAATGCCTGCTGGTTGCCTTTGTCGTCTGGCTGGTGGTGCGCTCCGTTACGCCGCGGCACACCGTCGCCCGCTATCTCATCCTGATTTTGGCGCTCAGTATTTTCACTGGCGCAAGCTGGTATGCGGCCTTCATCATGCCCGACATTCTGGGCCCGCTGGCTTATCTCTCCATCTATCTGCTCGCCTTCGCGCGGGAGACGCTCTCGCGCGCCGAACGGTTTGCGCTCTGCGTCATCGCATGGTGGGGCATCACCGCCCACGCTTCACACATGTTGGTGGCTGGCGGACTATGGCTGTTGCTGGTTGTCTTTGTCGCCTTCAAGCGCAGGCCGTTCTGGCGCCGCCCGCGGAGCCTGCGCGTGGTGTTGGCTGTCCTCGCCATTGCGGCTGCTTCGCAGATGGCTCTGCATGGCTACCTCTACGGCAAGCCCTCGCTGAACGGCCAGCGGCCGCCCTATCTAATGGCGCGTGTCATCGCCGACGGTCCCGGACGCTGGTACCTCGACAAGAACTGCCCCCAGTTGCATTGGGCCATCTGCAACCATCTGAGCCAGCTCTCCGACAATCCGGACACGCTTCTCTGGGATGAGGACGGAGCCTACCAGAGCGCAAGCGACGAGGAAAGAAGCCAGATCGATCACGAAGAGATGCCTCTGGTCCTGGCCACGCTGCGCGCCTATCCCCAGCAGCAGCTCTCCCGCTCGGCCGCCAACTTCATCCAGCAGTTCCTGAGCTTCAGCTTGTTTGGCTTCGATTCCAACCCATGGACGCTGAAACAATTCGATGAAGCGATGCCCCGTGCGCGGTCGAGTTATCTCCGGAGCCGGCAGGCGCACGACGCTCTTCCGCTCGAGTTGCTCACCGAGATTCAGTGGTGGACCGTCATGGCCTCGCTGGCAGCCATTGCCGCGCTGATTCCCTTCCTCTGGCGCCGCCACTCCACGCGGCTCGCTGGGCTCAGCCTTGTCGTCGCCGCCACATTCGTAGCCAACGCGCTGGTCACCGGAGTCATGTCAGTGGTGGATGATCGCTACGGATGCCGCATCGTCTGGCTGATTCCGCTGCTGGCGGGAATCTTCTTTCTGGACTGGCTCAATCAGAGGGAGACGGCCAGGGAGGAAACAGTCGGCGAGCAGGGACAAGAGAGCCGCTGAGTTCCCATTGCAGCATTGGTGGGGTCCCCGGCGACTCATCCTCGCCGCCGGGACGCAAAGCGGTAAACCTCAAGCGACCTTGGCGGCTGCCTGAGGATTGACCAGGTCGCGCAGTTCCTTTGACGGCTTGAAGTAGGGCACCTTCTTGGCTGGGACCTCGACGCGCTCGCCGGTCTTGGGGTTGCGCCCGATGCGAGAGTTGCGCTGGCGGATGCGGAAGGACCCGAAGCCGCGAATCTCAATCTTGTCTCCGCCTTTGAGAGCCCCGATCACCGCATCGAAGATGGTCTCGACGATGACCTCGCCGTCGCGGCGCGTCAAGTCACCCACTCCGGTCACCTTTTCCACCAAGTCTGCCTTTGTCATTTCCTCTAACCTCCGCTCACAGAATAACCGGATTCTACTCAATTTGGGACGAAAATCAAGACTCCCCTGTGAATTTTGGCCTTTTCTCCTCAATAGCTTGGCGGAAGATGCCCAGCTTCAAATCAAGTGGGCCAACAACGCCCCGCGGCATTTATGATGACCAGAGTCGTTCCCCGAGGTTTCCAGCCCAACAAGGTACGGTGGGTTGAGGGGAGGAGGCGGCGGCGTGACGGACGATTCAAAGAACAGCAAGAAACCCAAGTACAGCATCGTGATTCCGGCCTATAACGAGAGTGGCCGCCTGCCGTTGACGCTCTCCTCGGTGGTGAGCTGCATCCGCACGCGCGGCTGGGATGCTGAGATCATTGTGGTCAACGACGGGTCAACCGATGGAACCGCCGATGTGGTGCATCAGTTTGCCGACAGCGCGCCCGAGGTGTGGTCAACTGAGAATCGGTTGATTGTGGGCCGTGCGATTCAGAGCCTGCCGGATGATCGCCGCCCGGTAGAATTGCGCCTGCTCGAGAACCCCGGCAACCGCGGCAAAGGCTACAGCGTGCGCGCCGGAATGCTGGCGGCGCGGGGCGATGTGGTTCTCTTCACCGACGCCGACCTCTCGGCGCCCATCGAGGAGGCCGAACGCCTCTTTGACGCCATTCGCCAGGGCGCGGACATCGCCATTGGCTCCCGCTGGCTCGAGGCCGACCGCCAGACCCAGCGCCAACCGCTCTACCGCCAGTTCTTCGGCCGCTGCTTCAACGCCGTTACCCGCGCCATCATGGACCTGCCCTTCGCCGACACCCAGTGCGGCCTCAAGGCATTCACTCGCGGGGCAGCGCAGACTGTGTTTCAACTCCAGACCATCGAGCACTGGGGCTTTGACCCGGAGATTCTGTTCATCGCCATCCAGCACGGCTATTGGGTCATCGAGGTTCCGGTCACCTGGGCTCACGACGAGCGCACCCGCATGAGCTACTTGAAAGACGGCTTTAAGATGCTCCAGGAACTTACCACCATTCGCTGGAACGCCTTCCGTGGACGCTACGACAGATCGGTGGAAGCGGCAAAACGATAAGATCGCGAGCCTCGCAACGGCGAAAAGGAGCATTTTTCGAACTAAAACTGCGCCCTTTTCGGCTGAAAAACGGCCAAAATCCGAGGTTTACTGTTATCAATTAGTCAATAGGTTAAAATCGTATACGCTTGATTCCGTGCGGCTTGCTAACGCAGCATGGAGTGAAAACGGGCCTCCACAGGGGGAGGGGGTAGGGG
>Ga0224528_1000606_pt1 | contig 26748 bp, 21 predicted proteins | sample CBST25metaG_2_FD_179888 | JGI IMG/M metagenome (GOLD analysis project Ga0224528, IMG submission 179888) | Peat soil microbial communities from Stordalen Mire, Sweden - C.B.S.T25 | ecosystem: Environmental > Terrestrial > Soil > Wetlands > Peat | place: Sweden: Norrbotten County, Stordalen Mire...
GTGGCCGAAAAGCAGGTTTCTTGCCAAAGACTCGGTTCAAACCCGCTGGTCAACGATCAAAATGCCGGGCCAGAGGAGAAAATCCCCTTTTCCACCTGCCGGTTGGGGGATTTTGCAAGAGGCTCTGCTGTTTTGGTGGCAAGATTCCCCGCACGGCTCATTGAACTCCCTGCTGGCGCCAAAGCCTAACGTACGCAAGATCTTCCCTGAAAGGTGGCCAAAATTGACCAGTTTGTCCCTGTCGTAGGTGCAATTATGTGCTAAAGTTCTGTGGAAGGTGTGCGGTTGAGCAGGGCGCAGCGGATGCTTGATCCAAAGAAGGACATCCGACGTTCCGCCGCTTGCAGCAGATGATTCCTCGCTCATTGCGTATCCTGTTTTCTAGACCGGATGGCAATGTGCCGCCCACCCCTCCAGCGGTTATCATGCGGGGGCCAAAACCGGAAGGAGGCCCTTGAGTGGTTGAACTTGAAAAGCCCGGATTCGATGCCGCTTCCTTCCTTGCGAGCGCAGGCCTGGGGCGAAGAATCATCCAATTGGCGCCTAAGCAGGAGTTCTTTTCGCAAGGAGATCCAGCAGATTCCGTTTTCTATCTTCAACAGGGCCGTGCAAAAATCACTATTGTTTCGCAGGCCGGCAAGGAAGCCACCATTACGCTTCTCTCTGCGGGAGACTTTGTGGGAGAAGAAGCGCTTGCAGGAATGGTACAGATACGTTTGGCCACGGCCACTGCCATTAGCGCTTGCTCTGCGCTCAAAATAGGACGGAAAGAGATGATCCGCGTAATGCACGAGGAGCATGAATTCTCCGACCTGTTCCTGAGATTTCTACTGGGGCGCAGCATGCGTGTCCAGGCTGATCTTGTCGATCAGCTCTTCAACTCCAGCGAGAAGCGTCTGGCTAGAATTCTGCTGCTGATGGCAGAGTTCGGCCAGCAAGGCGAACCCGAACCGTTGATTCCCAAGATCTCTCAGGAAGCCTTGGCTGAGATGATTGGCACTACCCGTTCGCGGGTTAGCTTCTTCATGAATCGATTTCGCAAGCTCGGCTTTATCGAATACGACGGCCGCATCCGCGTTCATAAGTCGCTGCTGAACGTGGTTCTGCACGACCAACTACCGGAGGACAACGCCGAAAAGCCACCTATTTCCGGTATTCCGAAGGACCACCCAAGGACACCGATCGCTTTCTGAGCACGATTGATCGATATTGATCAGCATTACGATGCAGTCAATGGAACACTTTCCCTATTCCTTAAATGATTTGCCTGGAGAGGTGAGAGATGCGCCATGCGGAAGCAAGATTCTTCATCGTAGACGATGAGCCTTCGATTCGGATGTCTTTGTCGCACGTGCTTGCCGAGATGGGATATCGTGTGCGAACTGCGGAGGACGGATTCTCCGCATTGGCTGAACTGCGGGAGGAAGTCCCCGACATCCTCCTATCTGATCTCAACATGCCCGGCATGTCCGGCTTCGAGTTGCTTCAAGAGGTTCGCCGCCGCTTTCCTTCGATTCAGACGATCGCCATGAGTGGCGCGTTCTCTGGCGATGAGGTGCCTTCTGGCGTTGCAGCCGATGCCTTCTATCAAAAAGGTTGCGGTGTGGCCTCATTATTGAAGATCGTGGAGTCCTTGCCGCGGAAGAGGCGAGTACAGCCCAACGATCCAGCCACGTTGGCGCGCATCTCGATTCAGCCCCGCAGGCAGAGCGCCTCCGAAGAGGCGTAAGCTGCGATTGCGATGCGGACTTTGTTCGTCCAATCGAGGCGGTAACGAGTACGAATTGCAGGTGGAGCTTTCTCGACTGCTAGGTCATCTAGAACAGATCCTTAGACGCCAATTTCATGCAACGCCAGAAACGCTTCCAGCAAGACCAGCGGGTTGTACTGTCCTTTGTACACTGCCGGTGGCTTTCGCTCCAGGCCAAGCAAAGAGTAGACCGCTGTCTGCGCGGAGCGGATCGAATACTCCACAGTAAACACCACATCGTCCGGGAGTTCGCAATACTGCCCGATAAAGGCGAGGTTCTTCGTGCCTTCCGGTACGACCTGGGGACGATCGCCCTTGCTTCGGGGAAGAAATTGGCTGGTGATGAAGGGCATCATGCACGGAATGCATGTGCAAGCATCGAGAATTCGAGAAGCATGCGCTTCGATGCGCAAATGGCCAATGATCTCCGCCATGATTTCACGTCCAGTGCATACTGACATGGGCTTCTTCACGAAGTTGCCGGGTATGTCGACGAACAGACCGTAACCCCAGAGAACCTGTACGTCTTCGGGCTGCCCGATGAAATGAGGCTGGTGAGGCAACACAATTGACACTAGCCAGCTCGACTCCGGGAAGGTAATGAGTCCACCCTCTCCGGGGACGTTCCCTGTAAGGTCCCGGATGAGTTGGAAAAACGTGGGGTCGTGAAGCGTAGTCGTGAAGGATATCCACTTCGATTGCTCAATGTGATTAGAAAAGTTCGAAGGACGGCCGAATTGTGCGTGGCCAGCGGCGATCTTTTCCCAAAGAGTCCAGGAACCGCCGTCCGATTTCCCAAGTAGCTTTGGTGCCGAGTCCATTGAGCCAAGACTGGAAGCTTCGGTCATGGAGCCCAGTGTGACGATGACTCTGTCCTGGTCTCCGATAACGATTTCCTTGAGGCAGGAACCTTCTTCGACGAGAATCCGCTCCACGGCAAAACCTTCATTGCCTTGAATGAGGGCGAAATCCGTAACGCGTGCGTTGAGCATAAAGTTCACACCACGCTCTTCGAGCCATTTCTGGAGCGGCCTCACCATCGAATCGTACTGGTTGTAGACGGTTCGCATGATGCCATGAAGCGCATTGAAGCCGGAAACCATGTGGGCAAAGCGCACTAAGTAGCGTTTAAACTCGGCTGCGCTATGCCACGGCTGAAAGGCGAACGTGGTACACCACATGCGCCAGAAATCTGTCTGAAAGAATGCAGGATCAAACTGATCAGAAATCGTGCTTCGTCCAAGCAATTGCTCGGGTTCAAGTCCCAGGCGTTCGATGGCCAGAATATGACTCTCGCTTAAGCCGAACCCGGGCGCATCGATCCTGTGTCCATCCCGGAATAGGCGGGACTTGGAGGAGGTCTTCATTGTTTCGTTCCAATCAAAGATCTCCCGGGTTACCGTCCTGCTCCCATCGAGGGTGGGAATTGAAGAAAAGAGATCGTAGGTGCAGAGATATTTGCTCTCGATCATGCGGCCACCCCTCATCACGTAGCCGTCATCGGGATTTCCGGCTGCATCCAGACTGCCGCCGATTCTGGATGATTCCTCGATGATCGTGATTGTGTGCCCCGGAATATCTCCGTCGCGAATGAGGAAGACCGCGGCGGCAAGAGAGGCGATGCCACCGCCTACAAGATAAGTTACTGAGCTAGAGTCAGGTCGAGTCATCGGGATCACTTCACACTTTCTTCGTGTCGAATGCAGCTCACCGTGTCTATGCTCAGCTGCTCTGAGCGAAGGGCTGCCACGGCGCAGTGCGATTGTCGCTCCGTGAACTGGAAAGCACTGTACCCAATTGCACAGATCGTCAGCTACCTGTGATGGGAGGATCGGGCCAAGCTTACAAGGATGCTTTCGAAAGTCAGAACAGGCCTTGAGTGCTAGATCCACTTCCTCCCTAGCAACCAGCCCTTTACCGATTGCGTCAGGCACGAGTAGGCAAGCAGCGTGACGAGCAAGATAGGCCAATAGAGCCCCGGAAGGTGGACGAGGCCAAGCAAAGAGGCCAGTGGGGAGTATGGGAGCCACGCTCCGAAGGCCATGATGCCCAGTGTTGTCAGGATCAGCGACCAGCTTGCGCGACTCTGTAGGAAAGGAATCTTATTCGTGCGAATGATATGGATAATGAGAGTCTGCGTCATCAGCGACTCGACGAACCAGCCGGTCTGAAATAACGGAGCACGAGAAACATCCCAGCACTTGAAAAGATAGAGCATGACAAAGAAAGTGGTGTAGTCGAAGATCGAGCTGATGGGTCCAATGCAGAGAATGAACCGCCTGATCTCTCCGATGTTCCACGGCCGCGGATGCGCAACCTGTTCCTCGTCCACCAGGTCGGTGGGGATGGGCACTTGAGAAAAGTCGTAGAGCATGTTGTTGCTAAGGATTTGAATGGGAGCTATCGGAATGAACGGGAGAAAAGCGCTCGCCCCAAGCACGCTGAACATGTTTCCAAAGTTCGAACTGGCTCCCATTCGAATGTATTTGATGATGTTCGCGAAGACCTTTCGCCCCTCAATGACGCCCCCATCGAGCACCATCAGATCCTTCTCCAGCAGGATCAGATCCGCCGACTCCTTGGCGATGTCCACCGCCGTATCCACGGAGATGCCGATGTCGGCTGCGTGCAGCGCGGGAGCATCGTTGATTCCGTCCCCCATGAATCCGACCACATGTCTCTTGCTGCGGAGAAGGCGAACGATCCGTTGTTTGTGAGCAGGAGTAAGACGCGCGAAAAGCGTCGTCTTCTCCGCTGCATCCGCCAATTCCGCATCGGACATCTTCTCCACGGCCTCGCCCAGGAGCATTGGATCGGGCTCAAGTCCCACGTCCCGGCATACCTTGCGGCTGATCAGGTCGTTGTCGCCGGTGAGGATCTTCACTCCAACACCGTGCTTGTGCAGGGCCTGGATTGCGATTGCCGCCGTACCCTTGGGTGGGTCGAGAAATGCAACGTACCCTTTAAGCACGAGGTCGCGCTCGTCCTCCTTTGAGCAGGACTGCTTCCCCAGTAGTTCCTTGACAGCTACGGCCAGAACCCTGAAGCCGTCGTTGCTGAGGTTTGCATATTCATCCCGCAACCCTTTCATCAGCCCAGGATCCATGGGAGACAGCTTCCCGTCCAACTCAAATTGAGAGCACCGGTGGAATATCTCTTCCGGAGCGCCTTTGGTGAGCAGGATTGCTTTACCTTCAGGGGTCTCCACCATGACGGACATCATGCGCCGCGTAAAGTCGAAGGGGATCTCGTCGAGTTTCTTGAACTTTTCGACGAGTGCTTTCCCATAAAAGTCCGAACTATTCAAAATCGCCGTGTCGAGCAGATTCTTGAGGCCAGTCTGGAAATGGCTGATGAGGTAACCATCCAAGAGTACCTCGTCGGTTTCTCGTCCCGCTACGTTGCAGTGCCGCTGCAGGACGACACGGTCCTCGGTCAGCGTGCCGGTCTTATCTGTACACAGTACGTCCATTCCGCCAAAGTTCTGAATGGCATTGAGCCGCTTGACGATTACTTTCTTGCGGCTCATCGCGATTGCGCCTTTAGAGAGGCATACGGAAACGATCATGGGCAGCATCTCGGGGGTCAGACCCACGGCCACGGCCATCGCGAAGAAAAATGCGCTTTTCCAATCGTGTTTGGTAAAGCCGTTGATCAGGAAGACCAGAGGCACCATGACTGCCATGAGCTGGATCATTAGCCAAGTGAAGCGGCTCAGACCGCGGTCGAAACTGGTCGGTGGCGCTTCTTCCGTGATCGAGCCGGCCATGGTACCGAGATATGTGTTTACTCCTATAACGACCACGACGGCGGTTGCCGTGCCGCTTTCAACGCTCGTCCCCATGAAACAAATGTTCTTCAAGTCGATCGGCGAATTGGATGCCTTCGGCTCTGGATCATGGAGCTTCTCGACAGGATAAGACTCTCCAGTAAGCGTACCCTGGCTCACGAACAAGTCTTTCGCCGTGAGAATCCGCACATCGCCGGGGATCATGTCGCCGGCGTGCAGATTGATGAGGTCCCCAGGGACCAAATCGCGCAGCGGCATCTCCAGCGCCTTGCCATCCCGAAAGACGGTCGCAGTGACGTGGATCATCGCCTTGAGTTTGGCCGCCGCTGCATCCGCACGGGCTTCCTGCACAAAACGCAGCGTAGCACTGAGCACCACCATGCAGGCCATCACGGACCCGGCGCGCGCGTCGCCCGTGGCAAAGGAAATCGACGAGAGAGCTGCCAGCAGAATTACCAACGGGTTGCGAAGGATGATCAGGAGCCGCAAAAAACAGCCGCGCCGGCGTTCCTGCGCAACCTCGTTCGGACCTGACGTGCGCGCTCGCTGTTCTGCCTCGGCCTGAGTCAGACCCTCGGGAGTCGTGTGCAGCGACTGAAGCAGTGCATCACCGTTCTTCCCCGCCGCATCGAGAACAGCGGGGGAAACACGAATATTATGTTCCTTTGCCTTCGCAGGAATTGGAGATGCTTCCGGAGGCGGAAGAGTCCCTGCGGTGCCAGTGGCGCCAGAGTTCGCTTCTATGGAGTGTTTCTCCACTGCGCTCCGTTGGAGCCGAGCAGGTCGAATACCTCGCCGGCATTGGCAGTAATGGTTAATGAGTCGACCGCCGTAGCCTGCATCATTCGTGAATGTGGCTAAGCGCAGGCATATTGATGGTCTGGGCGGCTGAAAATGTTCCTTGTGAGCCCGGTGTCAGATTTTGTTCTCAAGGAGGGGTTGCGTTTCATCTCTGCAGCTGTTTTCGGACGCAACTCGTCGCATTTCAGGCGCAGCGATGCTCGACAGGCTTTTTGACTGTTCTTGCGCTTGAGTGATTGATTGTTATGGCCGTGCCGGGAAGTTATCCGGCGGTTGCGCCCAGAGCCGTCGCGATGTTCTGAAAATCGTTCCGCCAGGGGAACGACTCTGGCAGATGCACCACGACGCGGCGTACCGTGGACACCACCCGTGCACCGAGTTTCAGAAGTCGTTCGCGCAACGTCCAGACTTGCGCTCTGGATAGCGATGTCAGCGCCGCGTTCAGACGGATCTCCTGCAGCAGTACGTACGCTGCTGCGGCCATCAGTACGCGCAGTTGATTGGCCCAGAAATTCGTGCAACTGGTGCGGTCCACATCGAGCGCCTTGAGTTCCTTGATTCTGTTCTCGATATCGCCACGCTGGCAATAGACTTCCTCATACAGCCAGCGTGCGCTTTGTTCCATATTGGTGACCACGAAGCGGGGGTTATCACGCGCTTCCTTGCCGTCGGCTTTGACTACCTCGGCCTTGAAGATGACACGCCGCTCGCGCCTCCAACTCCTGGCCGCATAGCGCGTGTCCCCGTAAACATGCTCGGTGCCATCGGACAGGCCGGAACACAGACGCGCTACTTTCATAGCTTCTTCGCAACGGAGCGTCAACACTGCGTTTGAAGCCATTGCTACGACATAGTCCACCTTCGGCTCCGCATCCAGAAATTCGAACAAGGCCGGCGATGCAAAGCCTCCATCTAGACGCACGCGGATACGAGATTTGGGAAACGATCTCCGCACCAATTCGATCAGACGCCGCAACATACCCACCGCACCTGTTGCCGCACCCACATTGCCGGGCCGCAGCACGGCTGCGCAGAGATATTGATCCGGCTCGTTGTCGAAACTGACGAAGCCCAGCATGGGCAGGTAGCAGTGGTTGTCGTAATGCGTGTTGAAGAAAGACAACTGCTGTGCCCCATAGGTTGCTGCATCGGTCGGATCCATGTCGATGGTGACCAAGCGGGCATGGCCGTTGCGCCGCTTGCCGTGGCGCATGATCACGCTCTCGGCCAGCGTCATGCCCATCGTGTAAAGCGAGCGCGGCGTGACGCTGTTTTCAAAGCGCGACAGCGTAGGCTGCGAGGCCAGATCGAGACCCTTAATCGGGTCGCGGCCCGCAAGCAACTTGTGCATCGGATCGGCGCCGATACGAGCCGCATCATTGGCATCCTCGTAACCACAGGCCAGACCGTAGATCCGCTGCCGCATCAAGTCAGTCAGTGGATGATCGACCTTGCCTTGTTGGCGGACATCCTGAAGACAACTGCTCAGTGACTCGATCAAGCCATCGCCAAAGCGCTGGTTGGCGGCAGAGAGCAGAATCGCGCCGCCATCACTGCTGCCATGGGCCTGATCAAAGGCCAATACAACCGGACGCCTCTCAAGATCGGAAAACAATACACACTGTGTCGGGGTAAAATCAGTCAAGCGAAAGTCCTTTTGTGCCGTAAACACTGTCTAGTCAACATGTTTGTAGCACATCAGGCTTTCGCTCCATACTGCTTCGTGCATTATTCAGGGTAGACGCACCGAAGCCACGCGTCAGGTTTTCGATTTCAACAATCGGACTCATCACCGCTTAATTCTAGACAACCGTGGGGTGTGCGCGGTTCACAATTGCACACATTGTTTGTCATCGCGGATTGAACAGGGATCAGGCATTCTGGGATCTTGAAACTATGAGTCAAGAGGAGCAGGTGTTCCGACGCTCTTCACTCATGTTCTCCGCCTCTTGTCAGTATTGCCTTCGCTTCATCTTCCAGCCGATCAGCATTCCAGCTGCAATGCCTGCCGCGAATGTCACCGCAGTTGCTTCAATCGGATGGCGTTTCACGCTTCTCTTCGTGTTATCAAAGAACTCCGCGACGGCATAGCCGCCTTGTTTCGCGGTACGTCGCGCCGATGCTAAGCCAGCCTCAAGTGCATCCGCAGCGGCAGATGCCGCGCGAGAAGCCTTGTGCGCAGCTTCGGAAGCTTTCTCGCCCGCCTGTTTCAACACTGATTGCGCCATTATCTGCTGACCTCTCTCGCCTCTGAGTTCGATGTTGATTCGTTTACTTTCCTGCAGCCTTTTCAATCTTGCCGACAACGTTTTGTACTTTCCCGGCATTCTTTTCAGCCCTGCCATCAGCAGCCAGGTTGGGGTTGTTGCTAAGTTCGCCGACTTTCTGCTTGATTGCGCCTTTGACTTCGTGAAGCTTGCCGGCTGTCTTATCGTCTGTGCTCGGTTTCATCATGATTCTCTCCTCTTGTTTGATGGTTGTCTTCGATTCGTTGAGGTCCGTGGATGGTTCCTTGCGTCTTGACTGTCTGCGACCAGGTAACCCCAGTTTCCTTGCTTGATGTAGAACCTTGTATCGATCAGTATCCAATGATCGGATTGCTGATAGCTGGTCTTAATTGCTCGCCGGGCAGTGCACAAACGGGCGGCCAGGCCCAGGATGGGCTTGGGAAGCGTCTCTCTGAAATGCGCCGGCCTATGTCATAGAGGCGCGGCTGACCTAATTGATGTATGGATGCCGGTGATCTACTTGCCGTCGCAATCACCAGGGCACGAGCAGGCTCGTGCACCGAGGGTCTTCCATCTTAATCGACACGCGATTGCAGCGAGGATCTTCGATCTCAAGCGCCACGCGATAGTGCAGGCTCTTGTAGCGGGGATCTTCCACCTCAATCATCACTCCACTGAGCAGCCCCTTGCAGCGAGGATCGTCCATCTCAAGCGCCGCGATTCTGCATCGAGGATCTTCCATCTCAATCACCCCGTCATTGGGCATTCTTTTACACCCAAACGATTCTTCAGCGAACTGCGATAAGGGTGAAGCGGTCTGCGGGACGCAGGCTGTCCAATGTTGCACACTTCGTTCCGGCTCAAATTCGAATCCGGGAGCCCCAAAATTCATGGCATCCAATTGGCAGCCAATAAGATACAAAACGGTGCTAAAACTACCCGATTTCAAGTACTACATTCGACGAAAAAGCCCAGTTTTATCAACTGGTTAGATGAAACTGCGAAAACTGCAAAACCTTTATGCGCCGGTTCGATCCCGGCCCGCGCCTCCAAACTTTTCCCAATAAATTCAATACATTCATACAATTAAGAGCGTTTTTCACTGCCATCCACATATGTGTCTTCTTCGCACTCAATCGTGGTTGATCGGCGAAAATTGGGCCCAATTGGGGAGGGGGTCGGACCAAAACCGGACCGTCCTTGCACTACAGTTGGTTCATCAAACGTGCCACATGGATACGCAAATGGTTCGGAAAGATCCCAGGACCAACCTCACGGATCCCCAACCGGATTAACCTGCAACCGAGTTGAACCGTGCCGAGGAAGTTGCCGGCGTGGCACTCCAATTTCCTGACTCACGTCTTGTACGCCGGTCGACGCACGAAACCGCGAAAATCCCATTCGGCCCCCTGAGGCTGCCGCGCATGTTTGGCACCGAACAAGCGTTGACATCGCCGTGGAGATGGCTGCCGGATGCGTGATCCGATTCCAACTGCGGGATTTGTCTGAGCGAAACTAATCGTTTTAGTCGTTTTTCGAAGCGTTATCTTCGCTAATAGCGTCTGCTTCTATTTCCCCACCTTCTTCATCTTCGAAATCAGAGACCGCTACCCCCGCAACAGAAGCTCCCGGTCCATTTTCCTTTCCCCCACCGCTTCTTCATCGGGATCAGCGGGGGATGCCTCAATTTCTGGAGGTTTTTGCGTGCAAAGGCTGAGGAAATGCCTCCCGGTTGGTGTGAAAACATGAGTGCCCGCAGCTCGCAACCTCTCGATATCCGTCTTAGGCAACCAGGTGAAGATCACCAACTGAAAGGCAACGGACGCTAAGTCTCCCGTCAAGGACGAGAACAGTAGTTCGCGGTGTTCTTCATCTGGATTCTGTTGAAGTGGCTCGTCTAACACAACGGAGCCTGGGTGGAAGCCTCCCAAAATTCGCGACGCGTCTGCGAGAGCGAGGCTGTGCGCTGCAATCAAACGCGACTGGTCGCTTGCCGAACCTAAAGCGTGGAGACGGCGCGCGCCTAGATAGGGAACATAATCTTCTTCAATCCGAAGCGTCCCAATATTTTCAGACGTGATCGCATTATGACCCAGTTCGCAAACGTATTTCGCCACCGCCTCTTGCAACCTTGCACGGCGACGCGCAATATCGGTGAAGACTTCGGCCCGGGCATCCAGAGCATCCGCTCTTCCAAGCCATCCATCCACTTCACGCTGGAGCTGAGCTATCTGTGCCCTCATGGCAACCGTCCGATCCTGCTCCCGTTCTGATGCAGAAAGATCGGCCGCTCTTCTTGTCAACTGTTCCCGCACAGCCCCGACGGCATCAGTGACGGATGTAAGCGTGCGCTCAAAATCTCGAAGCTGCTGGTCGAGAACGGTCAGGCTGCCCGCTTGAGCTTCCGAAGCGGTTACGATACTCAAGCGATTGCCTCGGATCAACGCACGATCTCGTCTCAAGGTATCGATGTAGGCCGCAATCTCATCAGCTGACTGGCGCGACAAAGAAAATGAGTCTGGCTCAAGATCGCGATGGCACGTAGGACATTCGATATGTTCCAGTCGTCCTACACCAGACGTCTTAAGGCGCAAAACATCGGAAGCCGATTTAATCTTACTATCCAGACTGCTTTCAAGCTCTCGAGCCTGCTGTAATTGCACCCGCAGAGAGTTCAATTCCACGTTAAGCCTGTGGCGTTCGCTCTTGAGCTCAATCGCTTTCTGTGAGACCGCACCCATCGTAGAAAGATCGGCTTTGCGCCGAGAAGGCCGATCTTATACTGAATGCGACCGGGTGGAAACCTGCCAACACGACCAGCCCCTTCTTTGACTGGGTATGGTATACCGTTTACCGGATTGGCTGATGGCTGCATCTTCCCGGGTTTCGGAATAAGGCTCCGGCAAACAAAGAGGAGAGCGTATTGCCTGCGCAGCAAAACCACGCCAATAGGCAAAGCCAATCTTTGCATGTGCCAGGTTCGCTGGCCCATCCGTGCTTGGCAGCAAGCCTTAATATCCGTGAGAGCTATATGTTTATCCGAACCAGTGCATCGGCGCAAGACCACAAGAGAGACAGATATTCAGAACTTTGCTGGAGCGATCGAATTCAACGCTGCAATTCTTGGGCGGAATGTGAATCGACAGATCAATGGGAGAATGGATGGACGAAATCGTGAGCGAAAAGAGTGCGCAGCCTGGGCCCGACCTCAGTATTGAGAGCGAGCGCCTGCGGCTTGGCTCCGGTGGATTCAGATCCTATTTCAAGATCGCACAGCTGTGGAGCCTGACTGACCAGGAGGCACTGGAACTGCTTGCGCTTAAAAGTAGCACACCTATTGAACGACTCAAACTTAACCCAGCCGCGCAGATCATTACGAAGGAGCGGATGCTCCGGATCAGTTATCTCATCGGCATATACAAAGGGTTGCACATTTGTTACGGAGAAGATTTGCCAACGGATGGATCAAACTCCGGAATCGGAATCAAATCCTCGGCGGCACCTCTCCGCTTCAATACTTGGTCTGCGGCGGTCTGGAATCAATGCATCAGGTCCGCAAGTTGATCGGTGCGCGGTGCGCTGGAACTGACTCTGCTGTCTGGTATCCGACTCAGGGTCTGAATCGGATGTGGATATTGCCATCCCTCCTGGGCCATCGTTCTGACGATTGCCCGGAGCTGTGGCGGGTTCGTGGTGCCTCACGAACTGGGGAGCTGTGTTGTGTGGCGTTCGCTGACGGTATGGTGTGGATCGATCGGCAGGAATGCGGTAGTTCATCCGGGCAATCGCTGAAGCTCTGGGCCGGACCGGTCCCGGAGCGGCGCGGTACCGGAGGATTCGAGAACTACGAGAAACTGCTTTATCATGGCCAGTCCGCTCTTCCGACCACAGCTCGCACTACTCCTGAAACCGCCTCTCTCCAAACCTTTACCGCACCCCCTGTCTGCACGGGGTTCTTTACAACAACTCGAAAGGACTCGCCATGCTCCTTGTAGCCTCGCTCTTTCCCGTCAAAGATCGAAACGCGAGGGACTTTTTCGTTCGCACCGTCCGGCGGGGCGGCAATTGGCAGACGGCTGCCTGAAACACAGTTCCAGCAGTGATCGATATCTCGTATCGGCATTGACCGCAAAGCCAGCGGTTGCGCCGGACGGTCGATCCTTCGGTTGCCGCGCAGCACGGACAACTCCAACCGCCAGGCCAACACAATGCCGCCAGGTACTCGATACACTCTTCTTCGCTGGATAACCGTTTTTCCAACTCCAGCAACGTCCTGGGATAATCCCCATCCACAATCCAAACGCTGCAGTTTGGGGTCGGTGGCGTCAAATAGATATCTAGATTGCGGAAGATCAATGCTGACTGGACATCTGAACATTATGGTGTTGCAACAGGTCGCCGGTAGCATGATCCAGATTGGCCAAGGCCTGTTGATAATTTATTTCCGCTTGAACAAGTGAAGCTTCCGCCTGTGCGAGCTCGGTCTGCGCTTCCAGAACGAAGAAGACCGGCTCGTTCCCCAATTGTTGCTTGCGCTCCTCAGCATGTAAGCTCTTCCGGGCAAGTTCGGCCGAAATCTTTGCCGCCTCGATCGAGAGCTTGGCTTGCTCCACCTGATGCGCGGCGTTGCTAACATCGAGCAAGATGCCTTGCGTTACCCCGCGTTGTTGGTATTGGTCGTTCTTTCTGTTCACCACGGCATTAGCAAGGTTGGCCTCTGCCGGATGATTCTTAATAGGAAGGTTCAGTGAAAGCGACACGCCATAAGCTGGATAGTCGAAACGGAAAACCTGGTTCAAGCTGTTCGAGAATCCGCCCTTGGATATCAATACCGGGGGCGTGGCACTGAGATTGTATTCAGTGCCGCCGGTGCCACTGCTTCCGTAGAAGGCGGAAAGTTCCAAGTTCGGGCGCAGACTATTATGGGCAAGGCGCAACTGAATATCGTCGTTGGCCAGCTGCAAACGGGCTGCATCGAGCTCTGGGCGCTTTACCAGTGCGCGGGCTTGCGCGTCCGGGATATCGACCGAAGCCAGTTCGCCCGCAGGCTCTGGGTTCTCCGTCAATTGCAGGTCCAGCGGCTTCACAGAAGAATCGAGATCCGCGCCGATGCATCGCCTCAAGGAATCTTCATCCTCCTTGAGCGCATACTCGGTTTGAATGATGGCGAGGCGCCGGGAGGCAACCTGCGCTTCCGAGCGGTAAGTATCCACAGGCGCCTTCACGCCAAGATTTAACTCCCTCTTGTCACGGTCATAACTTTTCTGGGCGAGGTCGAAGGACTTCTGCTGCACGGCGAGATTCTCGCGATCGTAGACCACGGTCCAATACTGTACCATGGCGTTCAGTACGATAGCATTTGCTTCCGCCTCAAACGTTGCGCGGGCTTGCTGCACGTTACGCCGGGCAATGAGGATTGGTGCACGATTGGGAAACGGACCAAGATTCCGCAACAGCGGCTGGGTCAGCGTGAATTGCAAATTGGAATTGAAAGATGGATTCAGAAAATAGTAGTCGTTGTTCGTGGAATACTTGCTAACGTCGAAGCTGGTCTGAACACTCGTTCCTGTCTGAAAGGTTTGGGCGTACGTGAGCTGCGTCGTCTGAGATAAGGAATTCTGAACTGCGGCACCCTGAAGTTGCGATGTGGTGGGTGTTTTCGACCGGGAAGATGTGAAACTCGAATTCAACAGCGGATCAAATGGACCATAGGTGTTGTGCAAGGCGTTCCGGGCGAGTTCCAGCGGGGCATCGGCTATCTTGATGTCCGTGTTGTTCTGGAGCGCGAGGCGGATTACTTCTTCAAGGGATAGCACCAGCCTGCCATCCTTTACATGCTCATGCAGCCCTTGTGGAGGTTGAAGTGAGGTGGCTCGTGCAACTCGTGCGGGATAGCCGATAAGACGCTCGATGCGCGAGGACTCTTGTGCATGAGCCGACAGAAGCGCGCATACCGACAATAGACCCAAAGCAAGAAAAGGTCCGACCTTACTCATTCTTTCCTCCAGGTGACATCCACAGCGACCGACATTCATCTACTTGGCAACTGGTCCACTCGCAGATAGTGGCCTCGGTGCCACGTGTTGGTCCTACTTCAGTTTGATTCGGTCGAAACCGTCCCACGCCGACATATCGGAGAGAATTACTTTGTCTCCGGTTTTCAAACCTTCAACGACTTCAATCGTGTCCGCCGAACTTCGGCCCAGTTTTACGTTGAGGCGGACGGCTGAGACGCCGTCATCTGCTACTTTGAACAACCCAATCGTGCTCCCACTCTGCGCGCGCACCGGCCGCGCCACAAACAGCACATCGCGCAAATTATCGAGTTCAATGGCACCTTCCACGCCCGTATCCGGTCGTGTTCCCTTGGGCAACGGGTCGGTAATCTCGGCGTCCACGGTCACGGTGCCATTTATAACTGAAGGGTCAATGCGAGTAACTCGTCCTTCTGCTATACCATTGTGTGTGTCGATGGATACTTTCTGGCCAAGTACCACGTCCTTGGCTTGTGTCTCAGCGATAGCGATCTCTGCCTTGAGTTTTTTCGGATCCGTGACGCGCGCCACATTGGTTCCGGCTCCGACCTGCTGGCCCACTTCGACGGGCACCTGTTGCAGGACACCTTCTATGCCTGCACGAACATGCAGGGCATCCAGCTTGCTGCGCTTCAATTCATACATGGAGCGTTGCTGATCCACCTTGGATTGGGAAGCCGACAGGCGCGATTTCGTCGAGTCGGCTGCGCTCTTGATGGTTTCTTCTTCCACTTGAAGTTGAATCGCAAGCTGTTCTACTTTCCCCTTCGACAGCTTCGCGGTCAGGTCGGATCCCAATCCTTCAATCCGGAACTGTTCATCCACATCGCTCTGCAACTTGGCCTGCGCGTATTGGCTGCGCGTGGTGGCTGCCTCGGCCTTCTGCTTGAGCAGTTCTCCGTTTAACTGCGCCTTGAGACTCTCAAGATCAGCCTGCGCACCTTTCAGTTGATACTCGGCGTCTTGTAACTCCCGTTGCACCTCCTGATTGGTGAGTTCGAGGATGATTGTGTCCGGATGGACGGTTGCGCCGGGATGGATCACGATGCGATCGACGCGGGCATCGGTCTGCGCCGTAATCCACCGTATCTCCTCGGGAACCAGCGATCCGGACCCGCGAATCTCTCGCACCATGGGCCCCCGTTTCACCTCATCTGTCCAGATGGATCCCTTATCGACAGAAGGAGCCGCGGGGCGCAAGTGCAGAACAGTGTAGGTAACTCCGCTGACCAAAACAAACGCAATCGCGGCATACACAAGAAGGCGGATTCTCTTTGCGCGAATATTGGACACCCGGGGGATATCCATACTTGATGCTTGAACCATGTTCGCTTCCTTCTTTCCCAGCAGTTGCTCTAACAAGGGTGTTCCTCTCGGGCGCACAAGGTATGCCCCGCATTCTTAGCCGTCGTAGCGCAAAGCGGTCGACGGGTCGGTTGTTGCGGCGCGCAGTGCCGGCCACATACCTGCAGCCAGCGCGATCACCAGCAAGATCGCCGCGCTCGAAACATAGCTGATGGGATCGGTAACGCCGACCTCAAACAGCCAGTGCTTCAGGCTGAGCCCAAGGAGCCACGCTCCAAAAGCGCCCGTGGGCAAGGCCAACAGCGCCAATCGGATGCTCCTCCATAGAACCATCCTGCCGACCTGTTGCGCACTTGCGCCGATGGCCAGCCTGATGCCCATCTCCCGCGTTCTGGATGCCGCCATCAGCGTGGCCGTCGCGTAGACGCCAAGGCCGGCCACAATCACGCCCAGGATGGAGAAGCAACTCAGCAACGCGAGTGCGATGCTCAGGTTCCCCATGGGAGCTTGTTGCATCGGCACAACCGTTGGCGGAATGGCATCTGCGTCTGTGGGCGGCAAAACTTTGAGTATGCCGTCGAGCTTTGTGCCCGGGCGTAGCTTGACAAGAAAAGTCGTCTCGCGGCCCAGGGTCGTTTCGACCGTAAGGGGCGTATAGACCGTTGGGTAAATCAAGGGATTGTCTCTGGTTTCATGAATGTCCGCAACCACGCCGACGACCTTCTGCGGGAAGTAATACCTGAAAGTCTTGCCGAGCGGATTCTGGTTTGGCCAGGCCGTATGAGCGAACTTTTCATTCACAATCACCGGCTCGGTGGGCCGGGGGGTATTGTCGTTCTCGTGGTACAGCCATACCTTAAAAGCATCTATCGTGGGAATATCGCTCGGCACAAAGTCGCGTCCGGCTACTAAACGAATGCCCAACATCGAGAGAGCGCCGACGCTTACCTCCCGGTAATATCCAAATCCCACCCCTCTCGGATGTCTTTCGCCGGGTTCAGGCCGATCAAATTCCCCTAAGCCCATGCAGCAAAAGTCTGCATCCTTAGTCAACGGAGGCGTATTCATGGCTGCTACAGAGACGACACCAGGGACCTCTGCAAGGCGCCGAGTCGCGTCTAGATAAAACTGTTTCTTGATGGCAATCTCCGCTTCGTTTGCGGGCCCAGTAGATTTTTCCATTTCCTTGTCGGCTGCAGGCGTGCGAACGCAACATGGGTGCTGCGTCCAATAGTTCTTGATTACCGCCCGCAAATTGAGCGGATACGGAAACCTCACTTTGACCAGGGCAATGTCTTTCGGACTGAAGCCCATTGGAAAATTGATGCGGGCATTCAGGCTATGCAGCAGCAGCCCCGTGGCGATCAACAGGATCATGGCCAGCATCAACTGTCCACCGGCAAAAAGTTCATGCGCAGAGAAGCGACCGCGGCGGAGTGCGGAGGTGCTCGCCACGGTGTTGCCGGCTTTCAGCGCGGAGTTAAGGTCGACGCCCGTGGCATGGAACGCCGGCGCCACGCCGCACAGAATGCTCACTACCACGGTCAGCACAACCACCAGCGCAATGGCTGCCGGCGAGACGGGGGCGGTATCTTTCATCAGTGCCGGAAAGAGCATCCCCAGCCCATAATGCGCCAGCACGGAAATGCCAATGCCGAGCAACCCGCCCGCCGCGGCAAGCAGCAGTGTCTCGCATAGAAGTTGGCGTATCAGCCTGCCGCGCTCAGCGCCCAGGACGGCACGCACCACCATCTCCGGGCGGCGGCGAACGCCACGCGCCAAGAGCAGATTGGCCACTCCGGCACAGGCCAGCGCGAGGAACAACGCAGACACCGCGCTCAAGATCCACAACAACGGGCGCCGGTCGCCAAGGATCGCGTCATGCAGGGATTCCAGAGTGACAAGGTTCACCGCGCCCGCGGGAAGATCTTGGCTGTCCACGGTCTTCAAGCCCACTTGGGCCTGCGTCATGGACAATCCAGGGCGCAAGCGGCCAACCTGAATGACGGAACCATAAGAAACCTGTCCCGCTTTCCAAACCTGAGCGCCTGAGGGGAAATCAAAACTCGGCGGCATCACACCGATGACCGAATAGCGATTCCCTCCGAGGGTGATCCAACACTTGCGAAGATCACGCTCACTCCTCAAGCGTGTGCGCCAGAGTTTGTCGCTCACCACGATGTTGTACACGTCTTTTGGATCGTGATAGTAGTCGGTTTTGTAGCTGACGCTGGCATCCACTGGAAGCCCTGCTCCCAGCCGCGGCCCCACGCCAAGCGTTGAGAAGAATTCCTGAGTTACCGTAGCGACTTCGATATCCTCTGTCGGGCCGTCACCGGACACGGTTTCCTCGCCTGCCGAATAGGCCATGAAATCGGAAAAGATCGGGTCGTACTTGCGTCTGTTCTTGAAATAAGTGTTCTTGGCATAGATATCGAATCTCAATATGCTGCCGCCGGCCTTGACCAACCGGTCCGGGTGCGGAAATGGCAGCGGCCTGAGAACCAGCGAGTAAAGTGGCCCAAACAGCGCCATAACTCCGCCCATACCGAGCGCCAGCAGCAAGACCATCGCCACCGCCGAGCCCGGCGCGCGCTTGATGCCGCGTCCAGCCCAGCGAATATCCTGCCCCAGGTGTTCGAGCCAGGTCCAGCCCCATGCCTCGTGCGCCAGTTCGCGCATGTGCAGCATGTTGCCGAAGTTGTTGCGGCCCTGGCGCGCGGCCATCTCACGATGAAACTCCATGTCGCTCTTCATCTCCGCATCAAAACGGCGGCGATGGAGCAGGTAGTAAATGCGGCGATAAAGCTCGCCCACGGTCGGTCTCCTGTCGGGTTACGTCTCTGGTTATGCGGTGCGCAAAACCTCTTGAATCGCCTGGGTCACGCGGTCGTAGCCCGAGAGCTCAGTTTCGAGCTGTCTGTATCCGTCTGGCGTGAGGTGATAGAAACGAACTTTACGGTTGGTCTCCGAAATACCCCACTTGGCCGTTACCCAGCCTTTGACCAGCATCTTTTGCAGGGCGGGATAGAGAACACCCTCTTCTACGCCCAGCACTTCACTGGAGAGCACATGGATCCGCTGTGCGATCGCATACCCGTGGAGGGGACCAGAGCGGAGCACACGCAGAATCAGCATGGACAACGCGCCGGGAGGCATACCTTTTGTAGGCGTATTTTTCATAGGCATAGTATACATATGCCTATGACGGTTGTCTAGAAACTAGAAAGGTGTAAGCTAAACATCCCGGCGAGGATTCGGATGGCAAGTGGGATCCCAAGCCCGCAGAATTGATCCGGCTATTCAGATGCCATAGTGATGGAGGTCGGCTGTTTCGAGAATTCCTGTAGGGAAGGACTGGATTCCGGATGCCTTTGAGCTATGAGCGAAAGCGAAAGCGGGAAATGGACATGCACCCATCCAAGCACGATGGGGTGAAAAGGAATCGCCATTGCAGCGAATTCCTCGTGGTGGCAATTGCATTCACATCTATTGCCATGGAGCCGACTCTTCTCTGGAGGAATGCAATGGCACAGAGCGGCTCTGCGCTTTCGGTCGACGCGGCGACAAAAGGATCGCCTGGGCCGAAGCTTTGTTGCGTGACATCGCGGCCTCGAGGCGATGGCGCGAGTTCAAGGACCAACCCACGCAGGGCGATCGCCGCAGACGCCTTTACCGCAACCCTTGGCATTGAGGTTCATCTACAATACAACGTTGCGTACGCCGGGGGCGCCTCGCCCTATAGTCACGTCGAGCAGGTAGTGCGGGAGATTGGCTTCCTGAATCCAAACGGCCCGGGCACCGGAGTCGCCATCTTTCGCGATTCTCAGGTGCCGGGGGCCGCTGTATTGCAAAGAGTTGCGGAAGCAACGGGCGCTCGCGCCGACCTATATTATGGATATGATGCCTCCTCCGCAAACAGTCTCAGCGGATTTTGTTCCGTAGCAGATGCCCTGCTGGCGAACGGGCAACTGGCTTCCGTCGAAGGTGGTTTGGAAGTGGACAACGAGGGATGGGGACTCGCTGTCCACAGCGGAACCTACACCTCACTTGACGGAAAGACCACATCCGGCTGGCAAGCGGTGATCGCCTCACAGAGTGATCTTTACCGGCATTACCATGGCAAGGTTCCTGTTATGTTGTGGAGCCTGGCCGTCCCTTCGGATGGCTCTGCGTCTTCGCCTGCCGCGCTGGCCGCCAAAAAAATTGGCGCAACTATCTCCTCCATTGCCGACGTCGGCAACCTCCACTTCTATGCGCATCATGGGCAGAACCCGCAGGCTGAAGAAAGAGGTTTTTTGGTCCAGGAGACCGGGTACACCCCCGGATTGCCCTTTGCAACCACCGAAACCGGTTTCAATTACGGCAATAACTCGGACGGCGCTTACGCCGGAAACGAGGTTGCGAATGCGGTCTACACGCTCGAAAACGCCCTGAACCTTGCGCGCGATGGTTCGATCCAGACGGATATTTATGAGTTGAATAACGACATGGTTAGTGGCGGGTTTGAGGATCACTGGGGCATTTTCAACAACGACGGCACGCCTAAGCTGGCGGCCTCCCTCCTGCGAAACTTCCTCGCGGTCGTGTCCGATGGGAAAACGAATGCGGCGGAAACGACCACGGAAGCCCTGGATCTGACCATTACGGGGATGCCCGATCCCGCGGACACCATGCTGACTGCGAAGAAGGATGGGACGCCGGACCTGACCCTTTGGGACAATCAATCGCTCTCCGACCGGAGCGGCCAGACGATTCAACCCAAAAGTACCGCAGTTCACGTCGATCTGGGGAAGGTCTTCTCCACCGTCCAGGTCTTCGATCCCTTAAAGAGTGCGAAGCCCTTTCGCACGCTCAGAAATGTGTCAGCGGTGGATATCACACTCGCCGGGTCGCCCTTGATTATTCAAATGGCGGAGCGCCTGGGGAGTAATGCATTTTCGATGTCGAGTAATCAGGCACATCACCTTCGCGGATTGAATCCAAGCCAGCGAGATCTCCCCACAAGACTGGCCCCATCGGACGATTGACTACCACACCTCGGAAGCCACGACTTCCGCCGGTCCGGCAAGGCTATCGGTTGATTCCGTTTTCAGAACAACCAGCACGTTCTTCTCCCGCCAGTTCGATGGAAGGTGTTCCACCATCTTCTGCAGGGCTGCATCGTCCGACATGAATTCACCCAGCACCTCCGTGCCTGGTCTGCCAAGTCCCCCGAGGATCACGACCGGCTGACCCGTTTCCGAATGCGGTAGTCTGGCCACCAGTGCGTAATCGATCCATCTACCGCTGGCGCCAAGGGGCTGCATGATCCATGATCGGTGTGCGCCTCCGGCCTCCACCAATGCGAATTTCCATGGCCCGAGTTGTGCGAAGTGGATGGGAAGATCTGCGCTAAGTTGTATCGTCCAGCGGTTGTTGAAACCTCCTACGAGCACTGACGGGTTTGAGCGGATATCCTCGAACGTGTAGTTCTGGCCGATTCTCGCCTGAAACCTGTGTCCCGATCGAGCGAAGGCGGCAGCCAACTGTATTGCCGCATAGGTGTCGCCAACCCCGACTCCGTGATCCATCATCGGCCACAAATCACTCGCATGCAGAGGGGTATCGGGAGCCAGCGCAGGCCAGTCGTTCAGTCTCTGCCACTCCTCCTCGAACTGGTGTGGATGATATCGATCGAACCATCCCCGGCTCAACTGGTAGGTCGCGGCACGTGGCATACAAAGAAGCACCGGCTTGCCCGGAATGAACATAGGAGCCCAGAACTCCTCGAATGCCGAGTGCTGCCACCTCAAATCTCGTTGTTCGCGCCCGGCTACAAACCCGCAGAGAAGCAATATCACGGCGACGATTGCAAAGAACAAACCCCGGTGAAGGCCGCGGACTGTTGAGCGCGGGCTCTGTAGCGAACCTACCGCGGCCGGAGCCACGGGCTCCGGCAGGTTTGCCGCTTCCGCTGCCAGTGCTCCATCTGTCGCCGACTTTGCGCCGGAATGGTTCTCAGTGCTTTCGCGAAAGGCAAAGTGGGGGCGGTAGCTTCCGGCCGGAAGGGAGATCACGACGTCCGGATCCCTTGCTTCTTCAGAAGCATAAAACCGCTGGAGCCGACGCCGGACATCCATTGCCTGGACCCGAACGACGGAATCCTCGCCGGTCGAGTAATCCGACGGGCGATGGAAGACCTCAACTCCTAACACGCGCTCCTTCAGTTGTTCGCCATCACCGGACAGCATGGTTGATACAACAAATCGGAGAAAATCACTGCTCCGCTGCGCATTGCTGAAAGAAGCGGAATTCAGCACCGCGAGCATCGCCGATTCAATGCGAGTGCGCTCGAACTCCGAAAATACTTCGCGGGGAATCGTTTTTCTGCCACCCTCTCTGTGACTGCAGGGTACCTCAGAGACTCCTCAAGAGTCGAGCCGGGGCTCTCTTTAGCGCCTAAATAGTATCGGGCGGGATTAGCCTCCCTCTTGGATTTACCAACATCACACCTGGAATCAACCACTTAAACGGCCACCAAACAGTTAGCCAACCGTGAAGAACTTGCTATTCGTCTTTTCCCGCCACTAGGGTTGCGTCGGCTCGGGAAATTCGGCGAAACAGGAAGTGTTTCTCGAGGGCAGGAAAGTAGCGCCGGAGCTGGGCCCCCATCGTGGATGGCTCCGCACCAACGGGACGGTGCCGAGACGCAGATTTCCGCAGCCCGCTTTCAAGCTTTGCATCGTCTTCGTTTCGAGGTTGTAGCTGGAGGTTACTTGACAGGAGCGCAGTTGGAGGAGTGGACGTGTTAGGCGTTACGTTACTCCCAGAGAATAACGAACGATCACATGAATGCATGATCGCCCATGTAAACGCTTTCTTAGACAGAAAGATGGGGAACGACATGCCTCAACATTTTAGGAGAAGACGCAAATGAAGCAAAAAACTAGCATTAGGAGAAAAGTCAGTCTATTTCTCCTGCCACTTCTCGTATGCTTGCTCTTCGTTGGCAACCTGGCAGCGCAGGAGTTTACGGGGCGCGTCTCTGACCCGACTGGCGCCATCCTAGCCAAGGTGGCCGTCACTGCCCACAATCTGGATACCAATCTCGACACGTCAACAGTCACAACGACGTCCGGGGACTATACCATCCCCTATCTGACACCTGGAAACTACAAAGTAACCGCGACGGCCAAGGGCTTCAAGCAGGAAGTGCACACTGGGCTGATTCTCCAGGTTGGTCAAACGGCAACTGTCAACTTCACTCTGAGGGTCGGTGGCACATCTGAAACGGTAACCGTGCAGGCCGAGGCTCCGTTGGACCTCGGGAAGGCGGATATCGGAGAAGTCGTAGAGAATACTCGCGTCACAGAACTTCCGTTAAACGGCCGCGATCCCGGTATGCTGTCGATCCTGAGTGCCGGCGCTATTTGGACAGGGAGTCTCCAATGGCAACGGCCGTTTGATGATACGCAGGCGAATATTCAAATCAACGGCGGCCAGCCGGGAAACGTCTCGCTGATGATGGATGGCGTTCCCAATACGTCCTCTCCAATCAACAATGCCGGCCAGACAAACATCTCCTATGTTCCACCTGTGGATTCCGTGCAGGAATTCAAGATCATCACCAACGCTTTTGATGCACAGTACGGACTGATGGCCGGCGGCGTTGAAAACGTTACGCTGAAATCTGGAACCAACAAGCTTCACGGCGACGTGTATGAGTACGCTCGCCGCACATTCCTCGATGCCAACACCTGGCAGAACAAGTACAACATCGGTCACGCGACACCCGGCTCCAGCACATCAGCCTTTAGTACCCCCAAAATGAGCCTGGACCAGTACGGCGCAGAGTTGGACGGCCCTATCGTGCTGCCCAAACTCTACAATGGCCGGGACAAGGCATTCTTTACGATGCAATACGAAAACTGGCACGAGGTCGAACCAAACACGGTCAGCGACTCGGTGCCAGACCCCGCGTGGCTTACTGGCGACTTCCGCAGCCTCGTCTATTGGACCGGGACGGCATACGCCCCCATTAGCATCCTTGATCCTCAGAACATCCACCAAAATGCCAACGGGGCATGGGTCCGCACTCCCTTTGGTCCCACTGATACCATTAACCCCACTGCAGAAGCGAACATCATCCCTGCCTCTCGCATCAACGCGATGGCGCAAAAGATACTGTCCCTTTATCCCAAGCCCAACACTACCACCGCCCAGGGTTCCAACCCATTTGCGAATAACTATACCGTGGGTGGAAATGACGTCGATCGTTATCGCAACGTGCTGGGGAAATTGGACTATAACCTTTCGGCGAAAGATCGTATCAGTCTCCACTATGGATATTGGGAACGTGTGGAGAACCGCAGTTACGACGGGTTTACCGGTCCGGAACAGGAAGGGCAGTTGCCGCACGGCGAGCGCAGTCACACCTTTACGCTCGAAGAGACGCACACCTTCACGCCCAATCTGCTGTTCGACTTCCGAGCCAACGCGTCAATAAGGGCCGACTACAGCTATAACGGTCCAACATACGATCCAACCGCTCTTGGCTGGACCGCGGCACAGACTGCAGCTATGGGCCCTGCGGCCCAATCCGAATTCCCCTATTTGGATATCAGTGAATTCTCCAGCTTTGGCACCAATAGCAACGGCCAGAACGTCAAAAACTCCCTCTCGATTTTCCCGAGCATTACCTGGATCAAGAACAAGCACACTCTCCATGCGGGCCTCGATCTGCGGATCTGGCAAATCGGGTACGACGTGATTGGCGGCGGCAACAATTTCTGGATCGATCGCACCTGGACCCAGACCAACTGCGGAAGCTGCGGCTCATGGGATCCGGCCAGTGGCAATTCCATCGCTTCTCTGCTGCTCGGCAATCCGACTTCAGGCAGCAACACCATCAACGTCAAAACCTACTGGTCTGCGCACTACTGGGCGCCTTTTGTCCAGGACGACTGGAAAGTCACCAAAAAGCTGACCCTGAATCTTGGCGTTCGCTGGGACTTCGTGGAACCGGAGACCGAGCGAAACAACAAGGCCAACGGGGGATTCAACTCAACCGCCGTGAACCCCATCAATTCCCAAGTCTCCGTTCCCGGATACAGCCAGCTTCTAGGTGGCGTCACCTATCTGGGAGTCAATGGCTATGGACGTTCGGCTTATCCGCTGTCAAAGTGGGACATCCAGCCGCGCGTCGGATTCGCCTATGCACTGAACGACAGGACAGTGGTTCGCGGGGGTTTTGGAGAATCGACAAGAAGTCCGCAGAACGCACCCAACAGCATCGGCTATTCCGCCACAACCAACTACCAGTCCAACGATCCAACGCACCCGGGCAGCACGTACCCCAACCTGGCCAACCAAATCGACAATCCATATTCATCGGTGGTCCAGCCCACGGGACACTCACTGGGCATGCTGGAAGATCTCGGACAAGGCCCGTGGACAATCAATCCGAAGTACATCATTCCCACGTTCTGGAATTACTCGATGGGTGTGGAACGGCAGTTCCTGAAGAGTGACACGGTAAACATTTCCTACGTGGGCAGTCGACTCTACAATGGCGACTGCCAGAACAACAGCTTCCTCGGACAATGCCCCAATATCAATCATGAAGACTCCGCGGCAATGACGAATTGCAACCCAGAAACCGGCGGTCGACCAGAGAATTGCGACAATAACAACATTCCCAATCCCTTCTTGGGAATCAGCGCATTCAATGGATCGAGTTATTACAATTCCACGACGATTAATGCGCTGAACCTCACCCGTCCGTTCCCTGAGTTCACGGACATGACCATGTGGCAGGCCAATACCGCACACACTTGGTATAACGCCCTGCAGGTAACCGGCTTGCACAAAGTGAGCAACACCCTGACTATCCACGGCACCTGGACCTGGTCGAAGATGATGGACGCTGGCGGCGTGCTCGACACCACCTTCCTCACGACCTTCCGCCAGATTGACAAGAACGACTACACTCACCGCATCACGCTCTCCGGCGTTTATCTGTTGCCGGTTGGACGCGGCCGTACCTTCCTGCCGAACGCGAACAGGATTGTAGACGGAGCTATTGGCGGATGGGAATTGGGCAGCCTGTACATCTATCACACGGGCGCGCCATGGATACTGCCGGGCAATCCGAACAAAGTCTACCTTCACAGTGCCTACGTCAAGCCGCATATTCAGAAGGATAATGGATTTATCCGCCTCGTAGCAGCTTGCGCTGAGCAGTATCAGGAAGACAAAACTACCGGCGTCTATAGCCTTGTGCAATTGCCCTTCGATTACGATGGGTCCTGCTCGCAGGGGGCGAACTTCAAGCAGGTGCCAAGCTATGCTCCATATCCGGTCAACGTCTACACAGGTATCCGTCAGCCCAGGTCGCATCAGTTCGATGCTAACCTGTCGAAGAACTTTGCCCTCTTTGAGGACTTCAAGCTGCAACTACGTTTGGAAGCCTTCAACGTCCTCAATCACCCGTTGTGGTGCATGGATCCAGACGGCAGCACCAACGACTCAACCTTCGGCTTGATTCAAAGAGGACCGTCGGGGCAGAGTAATTTGCCTCGCCAAGTCCAGCTTTCAGCCAAGATTGTCTGGTAAACAACCAGTGCTTTAGATTCTCTTCCCCTGGGGGATCTGCCGTGCGGCCCGCACGTCTTGGTCCTTCCAGGGGAGACTTTTGGTTGCCACAAATGCCGACCGATACCGCCCCAAGGGGAAGTCGCGGTAGGGATACGGATTGCTCCGTACCCCCCGCACAGATCCGGACTGGCGGATTTCCCGCATCCGGCTCCTACCTCAGGTAATGACGCCCATGCGGCGCAGAGGAAAAGGATGATACAC
>Ga0224528_1000610_pt1 | contig 26600 bp, 25 predicted proteins | sample CBST25metaG_2_FD_179888 | JGI IMG/M metagenome (GOLD analysis project Ga0224528, IMG submission 179888) | Peat soil microbial communities from Stordalen Mire, Sweden - C.B.S.T25 | ecosystem: Environmental > Terrestrial > Soil > Wetlands > Peat | place: Sweden: Norrbotten County, Stordalen Mire...
TCTCAACATCACTCCGGATCACCTCGATCGCCACGGCAGCTTCGAGAATTACGCTCTCGCCAAGGAGCGCATCTTTGCCGTGCAGGGCGCGGACGATGCCGTTGTCCTCAATGCCGACAACGAGCGCGCCGCCGAGGCGGCCACGCGGGCGATCTCCCGGGTCTTCTGGTTTTCCCTCGAACATTCCGTCGAGCAGGGAGCCTGGCTGGAAAACGGCTACGTGGTCTTCCGCGCCGCCAAGGATGCGCCCATCGAGACCGTGATGCCTTTGACCGGAATCACGCTCAAGGGCGCGCATAACGTGGAGAATGTGCTGGCCGCGGTGGTTGCTTCCCGCCTGGCTGGCGCACCGGTGGCGGCTATTCGCCTGGCCATCGAAAAGTTCCACGCTGTTGAGCATCGCCTGGAATACGTCACTACCCACAACGGCGTCGAGTTCTACAACGATTCCAAGGCCACCAACGTGGACGCCACCGCCAAGGCCATTGCGGCCTTCTCCGGCGGCATCCACCTCATCCTCGGCGGCAAGGACAAGGGCTCCGATTACCGCGTGCTCTCCGACCTTCTTCGCGAGCGTGTGCGCGCTGTTTACACCATCGGCTCGGCCGCGGCCAAGATCGAATCCCATCTGCGCGGCATTGTCCCTCTTCACTCTTGCGAAACTCTCGACAAGGCCGTTGCCGCTGCCGCTGAGGCGGCGCGTCCCGGCGAAATCGTGCTGCTCGCTCCCGCCTGTTCCAGCTTCGATCAGTTCGAAAGCTACGAGCACCGCGGCCGCGTCTTCAAGGAACTCGTCAACCAGCGGCGGGGTTGGAAGGTATGGCAAAGCTCGTAGGGGTCGACAAATGGCTCTTCTTCATCACCGTCCTGCTGATTGTTGTGGGCCTGGTGATGGTCTTCTCCGCCTCCGCCGTGATGGCCCAGGAGCGTTTTCACTCCCCCTATGCCTTTGTCGGCAAACAGGCATTGTGGGCCCTGGCCGGGATGCTGGCGCTGCTGATCCTGATGCAGGTGGATTACACCCTCTATAACTCGCCGCGCTTCATCTTTCCCGCCCTGGCCATTACCACCTTTGTGCTGGTGCTGGTCTTTTTCTTCCCCGGCTCGCACAATACCCACCGCTGGATCCACTTCGGCAGCTTCTGTACCTTTCAGCCCTCTGAGATCGCCAAGCCGGTGATGGTTCTGTTCCTGGCCTGGTTTCTGAGTTCACGGCTGGACCGCATGCGCGACTGGAAACGCACCCTATTGCGCGCCGTCCTGATCCCGGTGGTCTTCATGGTGCTCATTGTGCGCCAGCCCGATCTGGGCACCGCTCTTGTTCTGGGCGGCGTTACGGCCTTGATGCTGATCCTGGCCGGGATGGAGTGGAAATACCTGCTCCTGGGCGTTGCCGCGACTCTTCCCCCTCTTGCGGCTCTTCTGCTGATGGTCTCCTGGCGTCTCCGGCGCATGATGGTCTTCCTCAATCCCGAGTCCGACCCCCAGGGCGCAGGCTTCCACATCAACCAGTCCCTCATCGCCGTGGGCACTGGCGGCCTGACCGGGCGCGGCTACATGGAGGGCGTGCAGAAGCTCTTCTACCTGCCCGAAGGCCACACCGACTTCATCTTTGCCAACATCTCCGAGGAACTGGGCTTTATCGGCTCCATCTGCATCCTGCTGCTCTTTGTCGTCTTCGGGGTGCGCGGCCTGCGCGCCGCCTTCCGCTGCAAGGATCCCTTCGCCCGCATGGCGGCCTTCGGCATCACCACCACCGTCGTTCTGCAGGCCTTCTTCAATATCAGCGTGGTGCTTTCCCTGGTTCCCACCAAGGGCATTCCGCTGCCCCTCATCTCCTATGGCGGAACCTCGCTTTTTACCACCCTGGCTTCGGTCGGCATTCTGCTGAACATCACCAAAAAGGCCGACTGACGCCCTGTTGGGGCTCTCATTGCACGATGGCCCAGATTCCAGCCTTGTTACAATATTTTGAGGACGGCGTTGCTCGGAGCTGCCGACACATTCTTCCTTCGGGCTCTCCCTTTTTCCCATACCGAAAGGAAACCACGTGGCGCAATTCCGCGTTCTCATTGCTGGTGGCGGCACCGGCGGTCATATCATCCCAGCCCTCGCCGTAGCCCGCGAACTGGTAGCTCGCCATCATGCCGAGGTGCTCTTTGTCGGCACCGCACGGGGCATGGAGAGCCGCCTTGTTCCCGATGCGGGTTTCAATCTCCGCCTCGTCGATGTCGGCCAGCTCAAGAATGTCTCCCTGCTCACCCGCCTGCGCACTCTCCTGGATCTGCCGCGCGCCATCCAGACCTGTCGCCGCCTGATCCGCGAGTTCAAGCCCGAGGTTGTCTTCGGCGTGGGCGGCTACGCCTCCGGTCCGGCCATGGCGGCCGCCCTGCAACTCAAGGTGCCGGCTATGGCCTTTGAGCCCAACGCCATGCCGGGGCTGGCCAATCGCCTGGTGGGCAAAAAGGTCCAGGCCGCCGCGGTGAACTTTCCTGCGGCGATGCAGTGGTTTCGCAATGCCGAGGTCACCGGCATCCCGGTGCGCCCCGAGTTCTTCGCCCTTGAACCACCGCCCGCCGGAGTGCCCCACCTGCTCGTCTTCGGCGGTTCGCAGGGTGCGCGCCTCTTCAACACCCATCTGCCCAAGGTGATCCCGGCGCTGCTCGACAGAGTCCCGGGCCTCACCGTTCTCCACCAGAGCGGAGTGCGCCACCTGGACAAGACCCTGCAGGCCTACACCGAAAGCGGCGCGGATCCCAGCCGCTGGCAGGTGCGTCCGTTTCTCGAGGACATGCCCTTCTGCTTTGCGCGCGCCCACCTGGTGATGGCCCGCAGCGGCGCCTCCACGGTGGCCGAACTGGCGGCAGCCGGCAAGCCCAGCCTCCTGGTTCCCTTTGCCGCCGCCGCTGACAGCCACCAACTCCGCAACGCCGAGGAGATGGTCCACGCCGGCGCAGCCCAGATGCTCAATGAATGGGATCTCGACGTTCCCGGCAAGCTGTTCGGTGCGCTTGCCGATCTGCTTACCGAACCGGAGCGGCTGGCCGCCATGGCCGTCGCCGCCCGCACCCAGGCCCACCCCGGCGCCGCCGAGCACATTGCCGACCGACTGGTCGCCCTTTCCGAGTCCCGCGCTACGCTGGTCGAGAACGGATAGAGCAGAAAGATAAGTGCAACGAAAAAGGCCCGCCTGCCGAAGCAGACGGGCCTTTTGGGAGAAGCCGCGCAATTTACCGGTGTCCGCCGCCGCCATGGCCGCCACCACCACCTGCATGACCGCCGCCACCAAAGCCGCCACCACCCACGTGGCCGCTGCCGCCGTATCCGCCACGCGGTGCAGCACCACCGCCGCCGGCATATCCGCGGCCTACTCCGCCGCCATAGCCACGCGGTGCGCCCACCCGGGGGCCACCACCGTATCCGCCGCCATAGGGAGCCCGTCCCACGTATCCGGCGCGACCGCCGTAGCCGTATCCGCCACGATAACCGTATCCGCCGCGGAAGCCGTACCCGCCCCGTCCGTACCAGCCGCGATGGAACCATGGGCCGGCGCCGATGAACACGCCGCCATAAAACCAATTCGGTCCGTAATAACCGTAGGGCGCGCAGGCATAGGGAGCGTAGGGATAATAGCCCCAATCGCACACCGGGGCGGCATAAACCTCAGGCGCATCAACGATCGCCGGGCCCACACCGACTCCCACCGCTACTTGTGCCTTGGCCGTTGCCGCAAATGGCACAGCCAGCAATACCGCTAACAGAACCAGGCGCATATTCCGCATCGCATCCTCCTCGTGCTGCCCTGTCGCGTTATTGCCGACTGGGGGAACGGAGACCACCTCCGTCTTCAGCACTGCCGGGTCCTGGGTTTCTGTTCCCAACCGGCTTCTGTACTGTCAAACAGTGTTCTACCGCTTTAGTTGCGGTTGCGCGCGAGAAAGATTTATCCAGCACCGGAAAAGGCCGATTTGCCGGGTTCTCCCCGCCAAATCGGCCCTTTAGAGTCTATCTTCACTTGGGTTCAGGCAAAGAAGTTGGAGTTTCCTACTTCCTTAGTTCGCCAGCACTGCGCGATAGCGGACCTTGTTCTTCTTCACCTTCTCGATGGCCGTATTGGCCTTGGCCATGGGGAAGCACTCCGTGGTTGCCTTGATTCCGTGCCGCGCCGCCACGTCCAGCATCTCCTTCAGCCGGTAAGGACTGCCCGTCGGGTTGCCGGTAATCGACCGCAGCCCGGAGATCAGCGGAAACGCATGGAGGCTGATCGGCGACGGCGGAACTCCCACAAAACAAAGCGTCCCGGTGGGCCGCAGCGTCTGCACGTAGACGCCCCAGTCCTGGTCGGCATTGATGGTGCTCAGCACAAAATCCATGGTGCCGGCCACTTCCTTCAGCGCCTTCGACTCGCGGGCGTTCACAAAGTGACTCGCGCCCAGCGCCCTGGCTTCTTCTTCCTTGGCCGCCGAGGTGGAAAACGCCGTCACTTCCGCGCCGAAGACGCGCGCAAACTGGATGGCCAGATGTCCCAGCCCGCCGATGCCCACAATGCCCACGCGCGAGGAGGGGTTGATCCCGTGCGTCCGCAGCGGGTTGTAAACCGTGATGCCGGCGCACAGCAACGGCGCCGTGTGCTCGCTGTCCAGAGAGTCGGGAATCGGAATCACGAAGCGCGCATTGGCCCGCACCCGGTCGGCATAGCCGCCGTGCCGGTGAACGCAGGTTCCTTCCGCGGCCAGGCAGAGGTTCTCCATGCCCCGTGTGCACCACTCGCACACGCCGCAGGAGTTCGACTGCCAGCCCAGACCCACGCGCTGGCCTACCTGGAGCGACTTCACTTCGGCCCCCGTCGCCGCCACGCTGCCCACGATTTCATGACCCGGAATAAACGGATACTGGCTGATTCCCCAGTCGTTGGCGATCAGGTGAAGGTCGCTGTGGCAGATTCCGCAGTGGGTGATCGCAATCTCTACGTCATGCGGTCCCAACGTGCCCGGGTCGTACTTGAAGGGCAACAGTTCTGCCCCTGCCGCATGAGCTGCAAGTCCTTGAATTTGGTCCATAACTATCTCTGAATCCTCGCTGGGGAAGGCAACAAGGCGTGCCAACGCGCAAAGGCGCCTAACGCAAATTGGAGAAAAGTGTACTCCCCCGCTCCTAGTCTAAACCGCCTCCCGCCTCTATGCGCAGGTTCAGTACCGCAAAACCCACGAGGAAGCCTTCGGCCGGCGCCTCACCCGCCAGTTCCACCGACTCGCCGTTCAGGCTTGCATCCTGCGTGGCGCGCCTGGATTCCAGCGCGTTGCCCATGGAAAGCGGCAGCCCGGTCAGCGTCTGCCCCTCCATCCCTGCCTGGGTTTCTGGCGCCAGCAGGCTCACATACACGCGATCCCCCGCATGTTGCCCTCGCGCCGCGGCAATCGCCGTCTCCAGGCCGGTGGAGTGAGTTTGAAAGCGCGGCTGGTCCAGGGTGCGGTCCAGCGTTCCGGCGTCGGAAATGAGCAGCCGCAGGTTGCCAGGCCCCAATCGAGCCGGAATTCGCACCGGAATCCGGACATTATGCGCCGGTTGCCGCCACGGGCGCAGGGAGGCTTCCACCATCACGGTGTCGCCGGCGTGCACAATATCGCCTGAAACCAGCCGCGCTCCTGCCAACTCCACCCCAACCCGGCGAGGAATGGCTTCCACCTCCAGGTTCACCTCCCGCACTGCTCCTTGCCGGCTGCCGTTGGCATAGAGCCGCAAGAACCGGTCCTCGGTCGCGAAAGCCGCCGACATCGGCGCGCCCGTCCCTTCACCGGCCGGGGCCCACACGTCCAGCGGCGCCGGCGGGTACCCGTCCAGGCTGATGCTGCCGGTTACGTGATAGCTGGTCTCGTCGGTGCTTTCATTGCTTTGCAGCAGGCCCTGGTAAACCGCCACCAGCACCGCCATCGGCGTCAGGGAGGGCAGGTCGACAATCTCCACATTCAGCTTTCTCGGCTTGCCCTGCCCATGCACCGCAACGTGCACCGGAATCATCCGCGCCTCGGCCCCGAAGACCCCGCGAATCGCCGCGTCCCGGTCCTCGTTGAACGCCCCGATCGTCGCCCCGGTGTTCACAATCTTGAAGGCGTTCAAGGGCGATGCCAGCGTGGCCACCACCTCGGCCGTGGTCATCGGCAGCGAAACCTGCCCGGCCTGCAGAATGGGGTGGCCGCAGGCCAAGAGCTGTTTAGGATCGACGTAGGTGACCGTGCAGGTGGCCGCAATTTCCAGGTCTCCGCGCATCAGTTGCGCACTCACCGCCGACCCCGGCACAACCTCCCTGGCTGCGGAGCTGGAGGGCTTGGTGTCCATCGTGGAGGAGCCGCCCATCCCCCCGGCCGCCACCATCTCCAGGCCCGTCCCCGCCGCCTGCTTCTGCCACAAATGAATGGCTTCCGGCCCGAATCCTCCCATTATCAGCGGCGTCTCCATGGCCCGCATCATGGTTTCGCCAGTTGTTTCTGCCGGCTTCTCCGCCATCCCTGGTCCCTGATCCCTGTTCCCTGACCCCTGATCCGGCAGGTCCTTGACCTCCAGCATCTGCGCGATGGGCGTGATGCCGGCAATCGGGTCCTTGCTGAATTCGCCGATCCGGTAGGAAAGCGATCCCAGCAGCCGGTCGCCGATATACACCGGGCTGCCGCTCATGCCGGCCACCACCCCCGTGTACTCCGGCTTGGCCCCGTGCAGTTGCGCCAGGATCATGTCGTGCCCCGGGCCCCGCGCCCCGCGCAGCACGCCCAGAATCTCCACTTCCATCGGTTCCGGCTGACTCCCGGTAAAAACCGTCCACGCCGTGCCGGTCAGGCCGCGGTGAACCTCGCTGAGGGGAAAGAATCCGCCTCCATGGGGTGGGCCTGCCGGCGCAGGGCTTTGCGCCTCCATCAGTGCGGGCAAAAGAAGCGCAGCCATTGCCGCGCCCAACGTCAGCACCGGCGTCCACACTCGGATTAGGGTTTCCTTCAGGCGAGTTTTCACGTCTATAAGAGTACAACTGGCCGCGCGATCCTGGTCGGCCGGTTGGCAGCGCCCCAAGTTACACCGGGTTGGACGCTGTCTTTCGCATCAGGTCATCCCGTATGCTGTTGAACACAGAGGTCGTCATGCCCATAATGCGCCCATCCGTTCCCGTCCGCCGCCGTTTCTTCCCCATGCTTCTGCTTTTGGCCCTGCTGGCCTCTGCGGCTCTGCCTTTCTGCCGGGCCCAGGCTCCCGCTACGCCCGCCCCCCAGCAGACCCAGCAGCCCGACCAGGCAACCCCCGACTCCGGCGGTCCCGGCGCCGATACCGGCGTCATTGCGCTGCCCAAGAAGAAGGAAAAAGACGAGGACGTGCCTCCGCCCGCGCCGGCAGCCCCCAAAATCAAGAACCCCGAGGGCATGAGCAACTTCTCCCTGCGCGTCGAGGTCCCCGAAGTCACCGTGGACGTAGGCGTTCTGGTCGAGAAGACCCACCAGTTTCTTCCCGGACTCAAGCCCGGCAACTTCCGCGTCTATGAAAACGGCGTCGCGCAGAAGGTCACCGGCTTCAAGCGCGTCGAGGCCCCCGTCACCGCTCTGCTGCTGTGCGAATTCGCCTCCAGGGGCAATTACTACAGCACCTACAACTTCATCTACGACATGCGCAACGCGGCCTTCGCCTTTGCCCAGCAGTTGCGGCCCCAGGACTACGTCGCCATGATGACCTACGACATGCGCACGCAGATCGTCAGCGACTTCACCCAGGACAAGCGCCAGCTCTATGAAGCCATCAACTCCCTGCGCGTCCCCGGCTTCGCCGAGCAAAATCTCTTCGACGCCCTCTATGAGGCGGAAGACCGGCTCACCCGCATCGAAGGGCGCAAGTACATCATCCTCATCGCCAGCGGCCGCGATACTTTTTCCAAGATCACCCTCGACAAGATCATGCAGAAGGTGAAGGCCACGCCGGACGTCACCATCTTTGCCGTCTCCACCGGCGGAGCCATGCGCGCCATGACCGAGGGCCGCGGCGGCTTGGGCGGCCAGATGCGCGACATCGACTATCTCCAGGCCGACAACGAGATGAAGACCTTTGCCTCCGTCACCGGCGGCATGTGGTTCGCTCCGCGCTTTGCCGGTGAGATGCCGGATATCTTCTCCACCATCAACCAGAACATCCGCTCCAAGTACCAGTTGGTCTATCACCCCACCGACGCCAAGCAGGATGGAACCTACCGCAAATTGCGCGTGGAGCTGGTCGACGAAGAAGGGCAGCCCTTGCGCATTCAGGACGAGAAGAAAAAGCCGCTGAAATACGACATCATCGCCCGCGACGGTTATCGTGCCAAGCAGGAAGTGGAGTAGAAGCAGAAGGAAATCATCGCAGCATGCAACAGCCGGCGGCAGCCCCTGGGCCGCCGCCGGCTGTGGTTGGATGCCGGTAGATTCTGCGTACTATTGGAAACGCTGCCAGAAATCCCAGATGTAGTAGCCGATCACCATCAGAGTGGCCGCCAGCACCAGCCACATGCAGACTTTCAGGAGCGGCTCGACCTTGGCCACTTTGGCCAGAATCGCCTCCTGCTCGCTTTTTTCATGATCGAACGAATCGTCCAGAAAGATCTGGTCTTCTTCGTCGCGGGTGAGGCGGGAGCGATACAAATAAGCAACGGCTGTAATAAGGACCAGCGCGCACCAGATGGTCCACATGATCGGAACAAACGTCATACTCCACCTCCGAATGACTTTCTGGCCCCCCGTTGCCGGCGTTCCCATCAGTATTCGCGGTCCGGCAAGTACAAGAGCCGTTCGGTTGACCATCATAGCCCCGAATGGGTGTTCTTGGGGGGACAAAAAATAATAAGTGGATCTTGCACTCGATCTGATCGATTTCGGCCTGATCGGGACCGTCCGGGCGCCCCATCTTGCTCATTTCACCCGCCTGAATCCGCTCCGACTGGCTCTGCGACTTTCCCGCGTTCCGTCGCATCCAATGGAACGAAGCCGCCGATGGGACTTGAATCCCCGTTCAGGGGGCAGTAAAGTACCATTACGGCAAGCATTTTTACCGCTGGGAGATCTCATGGCCACTGCAACCGTTGCACCCGCACAGGAAACCGAAAAGAAAGCCCCCCTTACCCTGACCCCTCAGGCCATTGCCAAGGTGCGCGAAATCATGGCCACCCAGGATCCGCTGCCCGCCGGATTGCGCATCGGTGTTGTTGGTGGCGGCTGCTCCGGCTTCCAGTACTCCATGGCTTTCGAGAACCAGGCCGGCATGATGGACAAGGTCTTCCCGTTCGAGGACCTCAAGGTCTTCGTCGATGCCACCTCGCTGATGTATCTCAACGGCTGTATCGTGGACTACGTCGAGACTCTTGAGGCTGCCGGCTTCAAGTTCGACAACCCCCAGGTCAAGTCCACCTGCGGCTGCGGCTCTTCGTTCAGCGTCTAAGCGCCCGCACCGCGGCGATCTTCGCCGCAGGCGCTTCGTCGAAATAGTTCTGCCCAAAAAGAACGGCCCGTCCCTCCACAGCAAGGGGCGGGCCGTTTTGCGTTCTGTTTTGCGTTTCCGAATCTCGCCGCGCACCCTCCGCGGATATACCGGCAGGAACTTGTATCGCCGACCTCCCGGTCGGCTGTAGCGTGGGCTTCCTGGCCCACGCTCACTCAACCCTGATGGGCGAGATGGTCAGACCCCGGGAAGAATGTTCTTGCGGGTTCTGACAAATCCGTACCTGCTCCCAAATAAGGCACTTCTATTGTTGCGGCGGCGGTGCGGGCGTGGGCTGTGGTGCTGGCGGAGTCTGTGTCGTCGTGCCGCCCGTTGAGACACCTCCCGTCGTGTTCCCTGGCGTGCCCGTTGACTGCCCGAGGCTTCCTGCACCGCCGCTGCTGATCGTCGTCATATCGCTCAGCGGATCGTAGACAAACTCCCACTCGTTGTAATGGTTCTTCTTCTTGTACACCAGGATCGACTGCTTGGGGCTGTTGGGCGAGAAGCCGATAATCCCCACTCCGCCAAAAGTCTGCCCGCTCACGCCTGAGCCAGTACTGCCCAAGCCTGTTCCCGTGCTGCCTGCGGTGCCGGAGGTCTGGCTCGGATCTGGCGTCGTGCCACTCGGGGTCGCTCCGGATGTCGGGTCGGTCGGATTCGTTCCCGGCGTCGCGCCGCCCGTGCTCGTTCCGGAGTTGATGAGCGAGCCGGTGCTTCCAAGTCCCGAGCCCAGGTTGTTTCCTCCGCTCGGACCCACCCCGGCCACAACCGAGCCGCCTGCCGAACCAGCCCCGGCAATGGGTTGACCAAAGAAACCCAGGGTCTGCGTCTTCGCCTGCCCGAAGCGAATCGGCTTCCATTCTTCCTTGCCGGTGGTCGGGTCAATGTACTTCTTGCGCAGGTAGCGGATATTCGAGGTCTTCAGCAGCGCATCCACATTGGGCGGGTAGGCCCCGAATTTCTTGTAATAGAGCTTGATCGCATGCATGTACTGCTTGCCCCGATGCATGGTTTCCACTTCGCGGTCCCGCTGGATCTCCTTGGCCACCTTGGGCGCGGCCAACGCCAGCGAGATCATCAGAAGCGTCAGCATGAAGATCACCGCCAGCAGAATGTACCCCTCTTCGCCGGGGCGCGGACTACGTCGGATTGGAGCGGATTTCTTCATTTGAGTTTCTATCGAGTGCCGAGACTGCGTCACTACGGGAGTAACACTGGCCTCCCGGTCGGCTGTAGCGTGGGCCTCCCGGCCCACGCCTGTCTCTTTTCCGACTCACCTAATCACAAAGCCAAAGCACTGGATGCTAGCCATTAACTGTTAGCTGTTAACTGTTAGCTGTCCACTGCTTTTCAATTCCCCTGGAACGGCAGTGTCTGCGTGTTGTTGTAGCTCAGGTCCGTCACCTGCGCGCTCCCCGGCATGATGCTTACCACCTTGTAGCGGTGGTCGATGACGTCCCCGGGCCGGGCCATGAAGATGTCCTCTCCATGGATGAAAAACGCCCGGATGGATTTGTCCTTGCCCTGGGAGTAGCCGAAGTACCTCAGATCGACTGCGGGTGGATGCGGCGGCTCGGGCCGTGGCGGCGGCATCGCCACCGTGGGCTGGCTGCGCGCGCTTTTCAGCGGCTTTTCAATCTCGACCGGTGCGGATTCGGCGGAGAAGATGTTCCGGCCGGTGCCGAAGTACTCCACCTGCTCGCTCTCGGCCAGTCTGGCCAGGTGCAGTGCCGGGTCAATGCCGGCGTTCGTGATCTTTTGCGCCTCCGGTCCGGCTTTCGCGGCTGCCGGCCGTGGAGCGCTGGGACGTGAAGCGGGCATCGCCACGGGCTGCACCACTGGCGTTGGGCTCGGCGACGCGCCAAACAGGTACTTGTGAATCTCCCAGCCGCCCGCGCAGACCACCAGGGCAAACAGGCCAATCACCAGGTAAACCTGGCGCTTGTTTTCGGTTCCAAGGGGGATCGGCATGGCTATTCGCCCACCTTTCCTGCCGCGGAGGGCGCAGCGGGCGCATCACCGGGTTCGGGAGTGGAGGGCAGCCCGCTGGCGGCAGCGTCGCCCGGCCTCAGCCACGTGGAAACCCGCAGCCGCAGGTTCACCAGCCCGCCTTGCTGGCCGGTCAGCGACATGGCGCGAATCACAAAAAATGTCCGGTCCCGTTCCACGCCGTTCACGAAGCGCATGATCTGCGGGTACGCGCCGGTGATGCCGGCGTCCAGCGAAATCTCCGTGAAATTGCTGCCCGGAGGGCCTTGCGAATATTGCACCCTGGTCAGCCGCACCGGGCCTTTCAGCGCCAGTTCGCCGATGCGGGTGGCGATCGACGAGTAGTTGGGCGGAATGCGCTTCAAATAAAAGTCCCGGATGTCGGCGCGCGAGTCGTCCACGCGCTTGCCCAGGCCGCGCAAGGGGGCGGTCTCCATGTCCATGGCCTTCAACTGAACCTGCTTGGCGGCCAGCTCGTCGGTCGAGTTCGTGTTGGTGGCGGCCCAGTCCATGCCGAAGCGGATGGCCAGCGCGACCACCACTACCAGCAGGACGGCAAAGCCTGCGTAATGCCAGGTGAGCGGAGAAGCCAGGCGCTTGCGCCACGGGGAAGCTGTGCGGTCGCTCATCGCTCACCTCCCGGCTTGATGGCTGGATTGGGCTTGGGCCTCGTCGGCCCGGTGTAAGGCTGCCGGACAGGAGGAGCCGGCGGGGTCGTCATCCGGGCGGGAAGTGCGCGCCTGCCGGGGAGCCTCGTGCCTTCCGGAGAAGGCTTTCCGGCCTCCTGATCCGCCGTCTGTTTGTTTTGCGCCCGGTGCTCGATCGGCGCGGAGGTGTTGTAGTCGGCCAGCAGATCGAAGTTCTCCCGGTTCGATGCGCTCACCGGCTCCAGTTGCTGACCTGCCCCGCCGGTCGATTCGGCGCTCTCGCCCACAATCCGCGGCAGCAGAAAACGCCGCGAGTGCTCCAGGTTCTGGACCAGGTCGACCGCCCGGTTGCGCGGTCCCACCACTCGCAGATGCAGGGTAATGGTGCCGGTCTTGTCGCGAATCGGTTCCAGTTGCGTCACTTGCACTCCACCCGGCAGAACGGTCTCCAGGTCTTCCATGGCCAGCGTCCACGAAAAGGCCTTCTCGTCGAAAAGCTGGTTCAGCGCCACGGTGTGAGCCAGCAGTTGTGCGTTCTCCGGCTGGCGCATCAGGCTCTGGTAATTCTGCCGTTCCTGGGCAATCCTGGCGATCTGGCCGTCCAGCGAGTGTTCGCGAGCGCGGGCTTCTTCCGCCTTCTGGTGAAAGGCGCGCAGCCCCAGCAGCAGGCCAAGACCGATCAGAACCAGCACGCCCATGGCGATGCGCAGCCGCTTGATGGCCGGTCCAAAGTCGGTGTACGGATGGGTGGCGAGATTGAGGGAGATGCGCATGATTTAGACTGCCCCCGCCAGCGCGCCGGTGACGCCGGCCACGCTCAGGCTGCCCCAGGCTGTGGTGGCCCCGGTCTCCGGCTGCGGCGCCATTTCGGTTACGGTCATCTCGGGGTCGTTGAGCCAGACACCAAACTCTTCCGCTGTACTGTGGCCGCTGCTTGTGCCGCCCGCAAAATGCAGCACATGGGGCCGCGCGCCCAGCTTGTCCTCATAGAACGCCGACGCCACGGCGATGTCGCGCTGCACCTCGTCGAGGCGCAGGCCGGGATCTTCGGGCAGGTCGAGCGTGCGAAACAGCAGCAGGTCCTGTCCATTGGCAATCGAGGTGGTCAACGCGCGGTCGGTCAAGTTCGCCACCAGCACGGCTTCCATCTTGTCCAACCCAGCCAGAGCTGCCAGGCTCGACGAAAGCACCGCGCCCGGTTCATAGCCGGCCTGCCGCACCACGGCTTCATACTCGGCCAGGATGGGACCGGGAAGCACCGCGGCCAAGACTCTGCACTCCGTCTTGTTCTCTGAAAGCATCTGGTAGCTCAACCCCGCGTGCTCCACGTCGAAAGGAAGCATCTTGCGCAGCCGGAAGCGCAGCACCGGAACCGCCTCCGCAGCCTTACTGGGCAGGGAATCGAAGTCCAGGATAAAGACACGGACCACGCTGTCGGGCACCACCAGAGTGACCGCACGGCTGCGTGGAGAAACCTTGCCGAGGGCGCTGCGCATGGCTCCAGCCACCGCCTCCGGCGCCTTCACATTCTGTTCCGCGATGCCCGGCGTCAGCGCTCCCGCCTTCAGCGGCTCGAAGGCGAAGACGGGCGCTTGTCCCGGCGCCGGTGTGGCGGCTGCCAGCACGCCCTGGGGCGCAAGCTCCACCGCCGCCGGCGGACGCCCGTCGGGATGGGAACCGAGTTTGGCTTTGCTCAGAATCGATCTCACTATCTTGACGCCTCAATGAACGTAACCTTGTTGATCTCCTTGAGCGTGGTCAGCCCGCGCCGCACGCGGTCCAAAGCCGATTCTCTCAGAAAGGTCATGCCTTCCTTCTGCGCCAGCTTGCGCACCTCGGAGGTCGGTTTCTTTTCCAGAATCAATTCCCGAATCGGATCGGTCAAATCCAGCAGTTCGTGGATCGCCGTTCGCCCGCGGTAGCCCGTCCCGCCGCACTCGATGCATCCGGTGCCCTCGCGGAACTCGAAGTCGTGCCAGTGCTCGGGATCGACGCCCGCGGTCCGCAATTGCTCGTCGTTATAGGTGACCAGGTGCACGCAATGTTCGCAGACCGTGCGCACCAGCCGCTGCGCCAGAATGCAGTTCAGCGCCGAAACAAAGTTGTACACTTCCACGCCCATGTTGACAAAGCGCCCCAGCACGTCCACCACGTTGTTGGCGTGGACGGTGGTAAACACCAAATGCCCGGTCAGCGCGGAGTTGATGGCAATCTGCGCCGTCTCGTTGTCGCGGATTTCGCCCACCAGGATCTTGTCCGGATCGTGGCGCAGAATCGACCGCAGTCCTCTGGCGAACGTAAGCCCCTTTTTCTCATTCACAGGAATCTGCGTGATCCCGCGAATCTGGTACTCGACCGGGTCTTCGATGGTGATGATCTTGTCTTCGTCGCTCTTGATCTCGTTCAACGCCGCGTAGAGAGTGGTGGTCTTGCCCGAGCCGGTCGGCCCCGTCACCAGCACCATCCCGTACGGCTCGCGGATGTAGCCCCGGAAGCGTTTCAGATCGGCCTCCGCAAAGCCCACCACGTCCAGCGTCAGGTTGCGGAACTTCTCGCTCATCGACTCCTTGTCCAGCACGCGGAGCACGGCATTTTCCCCATGCACCGTCGGCATGATGGAAACGCGGAAGTCGATCAACCGCCCCTTGTAGCGCACCCTGAAGCGGCCGTCCTGCGGCACTCTACGCTCGGCAATGTCCAGCTCGCTCATGATCTTGATGCGCGACAGAATCGTCGAGTGGTGTTCGCGCGCAATCGGCGCCATGGCTTCCTGCAGCACGCCGTCGATGCGGTACTTCACATGCACCGAGTCGTCGTAGGTCTCAATGTGAATATCGGAAGCGCGCCGCTCGAGGGCCGTGAAAATCGTCGTGTCCACCAAGCGGATGATGGGACTGATGTCCTCTTCGCTGGTGAGCTTTTCGATGGAGATGTTTTCGTCGGCGTTATCTTCGCCGGTCAGCACGTCGAAGGTCAGCCCTTCGCTGGCTTCGTCCAACACGCGCTGCGACTGCTCGGTCTTCTTCAGCAAGTCGGTAATCTGCGAAAGCGTCGCAACGCGGGGCACAATGCGGTGCCCCAGCAGTCCGGCAATCTCGTCCAGAATCATCAGCTGCGAGGGGTCGGAGACGGCAATCGTCAGCGCGCCGCCCTCCACCTGCTCGATGGGAACGAAGTTATAGCGGAACATCAGCTCCACCGGAACCGTGCGCAGCAGATCGTGCTGAATCTTGAAGTTCTTCAGGTCCACAAACTCGGCCCGGTAGCGCCGTGCCAGTTCTTCGGCCTGGGCGCGCTCGTCGGGCGCCGCGGACAGCGGCCCAGTGGGGAGTGGACCCGTGGGCAGCGGCGCGGGGGGAAGCGCGATATGCGTTGTGTCAGCCATTTTTTATCCCTGACCTCCGCCTGCCGCTCCCAGAGAGAAGATGGGCAGGTACAGCGAAATGAGGATGAAGAGAACCACCGCTCCCATAATGATCAGGATCGCCGGCTCAATGAGGGTCAACGCCGCGGTGAGGGCTGTGGCCACGTCCTCTTCAAAGAACTCGGCAACGGAATTGAGCATCTGCGGCAAGGCGCCCGTCTGCTCGCCCACGTTGATCATTTCGGCGGCCAGATCGGGGAAAATGCCGGTGTTGGTCAGCGCTTCGGCCAGACTCTTGCCTTCGCGCACCGTCCCAATTGAGGTCAACACCGCCCTTGAAACGCGGCGGGAAGAGATGGAGCGGGCCGCTGTTTCGAGAGACGGCACCAGCGGCAAACCGCCCGTGAGCAGCGTCGACAGGGTGCGGGCAAAGAGCGCCACCTGATACTTCAGCCAGATCTTGCCGAAAACCGGCATCCGCACCCGGAAGCCGTCGATAAAGTCCTTGCCCCGGTCGGTGATGGAGAAGCGGTAGAGTCCGAAGGCCGTGCCGATCAGAGCCAGGAAAATCCACAGCAGGTTGTGGTTGATCCATTTGCCGAAGGTGAGCAACTCCACCGTCATGGCCGGCAGCTTGGAGCCCATCTGGTCGTAGAGAACCGCGAACTCCGGCACCACAAACGCGAACATGAAGAACATCAGCCCGCTCACCAGGGTCAGCAGCACGGCGGGATAGATCAGTGAAGCCACCATCTTCTTGCGAAAGGTGAGCGAGATGCGCTGGAAGCTGACGTAGCGCTCCAGCACCTCCTGCAGGTTGCCGGAGCGTTCGCCGGCCAGCAGGGTGGTCGTGTACATCACCGGAAAGCCGCTCTGCGCCTCAAAGGCTGCGGAAAGCGACTCGCCCGTTTTCACGCGGTTCGAGACATCATCCAACTGGCTGGAGAAGTGGGAATTCTTCTGGTTCTTGGCCAGCATTTCCAGCGACCCAAGAATGGGCAGCCCGGCCTTGATCAGCGTCAGAAACTGCTGGTTGAAGATCAGAAACGGCTCCAGCTTCACCTTGCCGCGCTTCAACCCGGCAAAACCGGAGCGCGAGCGTATGGAAAAGACGTGATAACCGGCGTGCACGAAGCGGGCGCGCAGCTCCTCCGCCGTGGCCGCCGTCTGCACCTGCTCCAGAACGTGGCCGCGCTCGTCGGCCAACTTGATTACGAACTCTGCCATAGGTCCGGTTGCCGTTCAGGCGCTGACCGCCTGCCGGCCTTTCTCCCCGCCTCTAACTAGCTCAAGGTTAACAGTCTCACCTACACAATAGACGAGGAGAGCGGGCCGAGCGTTCATGAGGCGGAATGTCCGCTGCGCGGAACGGATTTGTCTGCCTCAGGCCAGTAGCGGCACTCCCGCGGCCAATGCCGCAGCCCGGAGATCCTTGTCGAGGGTGGCCAGCGGCAGGCCTTCGCGCGTGGCAACCATCAGGTACACCGCATCGTAGAACGAAAGCCGATATTGCCGCGCAAAGCGAAAGGTGATCAGTTCGTCTTCAATGGGGTTGACTTGAATCGGATAGGAAGAAAGCAACTCCAGAAACACAGCCGTATCTTCAGCCGTCATGCGCTTCCGGCGTTCGCTGACGACCAGAAGGTTGCGAACTTCGTACCACCACAAGGGAGGCACCACCGCAACCTCATCCTTCAAGCGGCTTTGGGCCAGGTCGGCCAGAGGAGACGATTCGTCCGCCAGTGCCCAAACCGCCGTAACTGAGGCGTCCATGACGAATGCCATCAGGCTCGTCCTTCATCGCGTGCAGAGAGAATTTCATCCAGGGAGAGTTTGCCAATCCGCTGGCGCAGGGCGCGCATCCCCTCGGTCGCTCTCTCGACCGCTTCCCGGTTAATCTCGGCATGAGGGCTGATGCGCGCCACGGGCTTGCCGTGTCGGGTAATGAGAACACTCTCGCCCCGCTCCACATCGTCGAGGATGCGGAGAAAGTGCGTCTTGGCTTCCGATGCTTGAAATGTCTGCATAAATTGACCAGTCAATCCGACTGGACGAAGTCTAGCACGCTCCGAGCGAGAAATTCCCAGGGAGATTCGATCATCCCTTCGGCCCATTCCGCTTGCTCAATCTCTGCCCGAGTCAGCCTTCGTACCGGAACGGGCCTCTTGGTCTTTCGGTTCCCATCGGGAGACCCAGGCGAGTTCGGCTCGCGACGAACCCGCGCCGCGCTGTTCCAACTGTGCCGAAACGCCGGTATAGCGATAGTATTCACGCTGAGCGGAACGTATCGTCAGGCCAATTTCACCCGTGGATTTCATCTCCGACACCCCTTTTGGGCAGATTCTACAGCCAACCTGCCGCCTCAATACCCGCTCGCCACCAGCCACGCCTCGGTCAAATCCATCTCCGGCTTCTTGGCCAGCATCTGCGCGAGCGCCAGCTTCACCAGCACATCCGCCTCCACGTTGATCGGCGCGCCCGGAGCCAGCGTGTGCAGGTTCGTCCGCCAATACGTCAGCGGCAAAATGGCAATGGAGATTGTCTCCCCATCGAAGTCCGCAATGGTCAGGCTGATGCCTTCAATGGCCACCGAACCCTTGTGCACCATCCATGGCCGCACATTTTCCGGAACCTTCACCTTCAGCGTCCAGTCGGTGGTTTCGCGGTCGAACTCCGGACTTGCCTCAGAGATGACAGGATCAAGCGAGCGGAGTTCACCGCAGCCGTCCACGTGGCCTTGCACAATGTGCCCGCCGAGAGGACTTCCGGCCGCCGTAGGCAGTTCCAGGTTGACCTTGGCCCCCGGAGCCAGCGCGCCCAGAGAGGTTTTATCCAGAGTCTCCTGGGCCAGGTCGGCGTGAAAATAGCGGGGATCCACGTCGAGAGCGGTAAGGCAGACCCCGGAAACTCCCAGCGAATCGCCCTCGCGCAGTTGCCCGGCGAGGCCCGGAGCCTCCACCGTGATGCGCCGTACGCCGCCCCTGCTCTCCAACCCAATCAGTGTGCCCGTCTGTTCGATAATCCCGGTAAACATGCTTCCAGTTTAAGGGATCGGACCGGCGGCAAAAATCGTCACCGTAACCGGAGCACAAACCACAGGGAAGTTGCTGATGAGCAGCTTCACAGGCTGCGACGAGTCAATCTGGAATGAACCGCCGCCAACTCGCCAACTCGCGATTTCCGGGAAGCGGAAGCTAACCTGCTGATTTTGTTGATAAAGACCGTCATTCAAACTTTTTGTTGATGAGGAGATGCAGGATCGCAAAAACCGGGTATCGAAAGCCATGGATATCGGCAGTGAAACCCTGGGAAATCACGAGCCCCAACCAGCCTCCCCTTTAGCGCTTCTCCGCCGCAGGCAACTTCCCCAGCGCATCCGTCACAATTCCCGGTGTTAGCACCTCGGGCAACATCTGCGGTTCCTTCTGCCCCGGCGTATAGAGCGCGTAAGCCGGAACGCCGCTCCGTCCCAGCGCGGTCAGCGCCTGGGTGATAGCCTCGTCGTGCCGAGTCCAGTCGGCCTTCATCAGGACCACATTCCGGGCCTGAAACGCCTGCTCCACCGCGGGCTGCCCCAGCGCCACACGCTCGTTCACCTGGCAGCTCAGGCACCACTTCGCGGTAAAGTCCACAAACACCGGCTGCCCCGCCGCCAGCGAACGGCTCACCGCCGCCTCCGACCACGGCTGCCACACACCCGTCGTCTCCGCAGGAGTCGAACTCTCCGCGGCAGTGGCCAGCTTTTCAGGAGCCAGCGCCGACAAGGCTACAAAGCCCAAAAGAATCGTCGCTGCCACCGCCACCGCCCAGCGCTGCGCCGGCCACCGTCCCAGAAACCACCCGGCAATCGCCAGCAGCAGAAAGCCGCTCAGCAACGAAACCAGCAGGCCTGGCCCGTACCCGTTCGCCAGCACCCACGCCAGCCAGATCACGGTGGCAAAAATCGGCACCGAGACCGCCTGCCGCAGCACTTCCATCCACGCGCCCGGCCGGGGCAGAATGCGCGTCCACGCCGGTTGCAGGGTCAGCGCCACATAGGGCGCGGCCAATCCCAGCGCCAGCGCCGTAAACACGGCAAAGGTCACTGCCGCCGTCTGTGCCAGCGCATAGCCGATCGCCGCTCCCATGAACGGAGCCGTGCACGGCGTCGCCACCACCACGGCCAGCACTCCGGTAAAGAAGCTGCCCGTATAGCCCTGTTTCGCCGCCAGCGAACCGCCCGCGCTGGTCAGCGTCAGGCCAATTTCAAACTGTCCCGCCAGAGAAAGTCCCAGGAAGAACAGCAGCCCCGCCATCAACGAGAGAAAGACCGGCGACTGGAACTGGAATCCCCAGCCCAGCGTCGCTCCGGCCGCCCTCAACCCCAGCAGCAGCGCCACCAGCGCCCAGAACGAAACCAGAATTCCCGCGGCGTACACCAATCCATGCGCCCGCAGCTTTTGTCGCTCCTCGTTGCCGGAGTTCACCAGCGCCAGCCCCTTCAAGAACAGCACAGGAAAGACGCATGGCATCAGATTCAGGATCAGCCCGCCCAAAAACGCCAACCCGGAGATGCGCAGCACCTCAACCCCTGTAGCTTGAGCCGCCTTGCCGCTTGTGCCTTGCCCCGCCGCCGCGGAACTTGCCGGAGCAGCAGCCGGACCTTGCCCGCTGGGAGCTTGAGCCCCGGCAGCGCCAGCCCCGGAATCAACGGGCGTCTGAGCCTCCGCAGCCGGCTTTCCGGCGTCATTTCCAGCCGTCGCGCCTGCCGCCGCCATTCCCGGCAGTGCCACAATCTCGAACGCTCTTCCCCCGGCCAGCTCTAGTACCCCTTGCAACTGCTTGGGGCTCTCCTTCAGGTTCGCGTCCTTCTTCAGATCGAGCGTCAGCCCTTTGCCCGTGGCCGTCAGCTTCTGCGCCGCCGGATTGTCCACAATGTCCTGGTCCGCCGGGAAAAATGCCGCCTCGGTCTCTTTCCTGCCGGTTTCGACCGCAAGCCGCAGCCCGTCTTTCGCAGCCTGAAAGCCCACCTTGAAGCTCGCCGGCGCCGGCTTGGGAATCCGCGCAACAAACCTGCCGAAGAGCGCGGAATCGGCGGCCGACGCTCCCCCCTTGCCGGCATGATCCAGAACATTCCGGCTCACTTCGAGTTCGGCCTTGCCGGGAATGCACCTCTCGCTGCAAACCAGCCAATCCACCTTGGCGTCCAGCACCGCCGGCCCGGTCTTGGCCGTTTGCGCCACATTCAGCGTCAGCGGGAACAGCACCTCGTCTTCATACCCGAAGTCCATCAACGGACCCAGCGGCAGCCGCTTCGGCGCAGGAAACTGCAATCCTCCCGCCGTTACTCCCTCCGGCAGCGTCCAGCGAATGTGCGGCGGCAGCCCGGCATCGCCCGGATTCTTCCAGTAAACGTGCCACCCCGGCTCCAGCTTGAAGTAAAGCCCCGCCTCAGCCTGCGCACCCCGGCCCAGCGTCTGGGGAAGCACCATCAGCTCCACATGCACATGCGGCGCATCGGCCGCGCTGGAAACAGCCCGGGCCGGCAAACTCGCGGCCAGCAGCAACGGTACAACGAAAATCAATCGAAAAAGGCGCATGGCGGGGAAACTCTGACTCCTCAACAGTTGGACTCAGTCTACCGGACGAAGGACGCAAACCATCTCATCCTCGCGATGCACCCAGCTAATCCGCCCACGCCGCGTGCTGCCGATAAATGCAATCGTTCTCCACGCACTTCACCCCGGCGGCCCGCGCCCGCTCGAGGGCCTTCTCGTGCATCACGCCGTCCTGCAGCCAAAGATACGGGATGCCCAGCCGAATCACGTCGTCCACAATTGCCGGAACGTGCTCCGAGGCGCGAAAGACATCCACCAGGTCGATGCCGGCTCCGGTTGCGTCGCGTGCCGCAGCTTGTGCGGCTTCGAGGTCGGCGTAGCACTTCATCCCCAGCACCTCGCCCAGCGCAGGATTGATCGGCAGCACGCGGTAGCCATGTCCGGCCAGGTACTTTCCAATGTTGTAGCTGGCCCGCGACGGCTTGTCGCTCATGCCCACCACGGCAATCGTCTTCGCCCTGCGCAGCATCTCGTCCACAACTTCAGGATCGGTCATTTCTCTCCTCCTGCCCAGAAGATACACATTCAAGGGGTCTTCCACCCCAGAGCTTATGGTGCCCATAAACAAACGCGGCCTCACCGCTTGGGTGAGGCCGCGTTTCTGCAGAACTGTCCTTACTTGGTCGGGATCTTGATGAAGATCGTGGCAAAGGTGAACAGGGTGAGGGACTCGATGAACGCCAGGCCCAGAATCAGCAGAAGCTGAATGCTGGCCGTCGCGCCCGGGTTGCGGGCAACCGACTCGGTCGCCGAGGCAACTGCTTTGCCCTGGCCAAGGCCGCAAAGACCGGCCGCCAGCGCCATGCCCAGACCCACGCCGATGGGCGCCAGGTCGATGACCGTATTGCCGCCATCCGCGGCAAACGCCGGAACGGCACAGCACAGAACAGCCAAAACCATCAGAACTGTTTGAAGCTTACGCATGTATTTCTCCAGCTTCCCTTGGATTGGCTGCCAGTGGGTGGTTGAGGCTCACCGAGCTGGCCCCCTCACGCTTGCAGCCGTCCGTTGGTCCAGGGCGGAAGCTCTCCCTGGCGGAATCTTTTTCCTCGCCTCAGACCCAAGGCGCAGGCTATACAACAAAACTCTAGTGATCGTGCGCCACAGCCCCGCCCAGGTAGATGGCGGAGAGAAGCGCAAAGACCATGGCCTGGATCACCGAAACCGCCAGGTGAAGCCCCAGGAAAACCGCCGGCAACGCAACCGGGATCAGCGAGAAGAAGACCAGCGTCACCAGATCGCCCGCGAACATGTTGGCCCAGAGACGGATGGTGAGCGACATCATGCGCGCGCAATGCGAGATGATCTCAATCGGGAACAGCAGCCACGCAATCCACCAGATCGGACCGGCAAAGTGCTTCAGATAGCCAATCGGCCCCTGCACGCGAACCCCGTGGAAGTTGTAATAAAGAAAGACCGTAACCGCCAGGCCCAGCGGCACCACCGGCGACATGGTGGGCGCCTCGATCCCCGGAATCAGTCCCAAGAGGTTGCAGACCAGCACAAACAGAAAGATGCAGGTCACAAACGCCTGAAAGCGCTCGTACCCGTGCCCGATAATCGACTCCGCCTGCCCGCCGACCAGTTCGTGGATCATTTCCGCCACTTGTTGCGACGACCCCGGTTTTTCGACCGAGAGGCTCATGCGCACCAGTGCGAAAAAGGCGATGAAGCAGAGCACCACGCCCAGCTCCAGCGCAAAAGTGTTGTCGATGGGAGCGGCCGGATTGGCGGGATGCACGCCAACCGCCTGTAGTAGCGCGTCCACCGGGCCGGCAAAAAGGCTGTTCAGCAACTTGGTAAAGGCCAGCGATTCCTGCATGAGGGCAAAGTTCTTTCTGTTTCCAGGTGATATTCACTGCCACTGCTTGGCTACTCGCGCAACAGCCGGAGCGCTTCCCACGTCAGTGTCACGACCGCAAGACTCAGGCCGCAGATCAGCGCAATTCCCGATCCCCGGAGACATTTCAGGCTACCATAAATGGCCGCCCCAAAAAAGCACAGCCGGAACAGGAAGAACGTGATCACGAGAAACGCGCTCTGCGAGCTCTTCTGCTTCCGTATGCGGTCGTTGATCAGTTTGACCAGCCGCTGCCATTCCATGATGCTGGCTGCGGAGATCACGGTGCCGGTCATCAGCATCGCCCCATTGCGCCAGCCGCTGGCAATCGTCAGTACCACGGAGCCCAGTAGCCCCAGCAGCACGGTGTTGCGGATAGACCGCTTGAGCAATGCCTGCAGGTCTTCGTCGGTCAAATTGGCAAGAGAGGGTGCTGCTTCGGTCATGGTTTCGTTTCTGTATCTTCAGATTTGTCTTCAGGCTCGGTCTCGGCGGTCTTTGTGCTCATCACCAGCCGCACCACATACACCAGCCCGGAGACGCCGCCAAAGATGATGCCCGCCGTGGGCATCCACGACTGGTGCAGCAAGCTGCCCAGCCAGTAGCCCAGCAACCAGCCAATAAAGGCCGCGCATGGCAGCAGAATGGCAATCTGCATCATCTTTTCCGCTTCCACCAGCGTCTTCAGCCCGCTGGGATAAATCTTGCTCTTCTTTGCATTCGGATTGGGGCGGGTAAAGGCCATAGGAGTCTCCTCCCCAGCATACAGCCCCAACCGGCCAGCGGGTATACTTCCCTTTTGGGCTCTCGCCCATTCAGTGGAAGGAAATCATCGTGTTCGATTCGGAATTTGAGCGCAGTCTCTTCGATTTGCGCAAGTCAAAGCTGGAAGAAATCGTCAAGCTGGGACAGCCCGCCTATCCCAACCAGTTCCCGTCCACGCACACTCTTCCCCAGGTGCGCGCCAAGTGGGGCGAAACCACGGCTGAGGCTCTCGAGGCCCCCCGCGTCACTGTAGCCGTTGCCGGCCGCATCATGGCCATCCGCGCCCAGGGCAAGGCCGGCTTCGCCACTCTGCAGCAGGATGGCCAGCGCCTCCAGATTTACGTCCGCCTCGATGCCGTCGGCGAACAGGGCTTTGCCCTCTACAAGCTGCTCGACATGGGCGACCACATCGGCGTCGCCGGCTACCTCTTCCGCACCCGCACCGGCGAGCTGACCATTCATGTCGAGCGTCTCACCTTCCTCTCCAAGGCCATGCTCGCCCTGCCGGAGAAGTTCCACGGCCTGGCCGATGTCGAACTCCGCTACCGCCAGCGCTACGTGGATCTCTTCACCAACCTCGAAGCCCGCGAAGTCTTCGTCAAGCGCTCCAAGACGTTGAAGGCCCTGCGCAGCTTCTTCGACGAGCGCGGCTACCTCGAAGTCGAAACGCCCATGATGCAGCAGATCGCCGGCGGTGCGGCCGCTCGCCCCTTCAAGACCCACCACAACGCCCTCAATCAGGACCTCTTCCTGCGCATCGCGCCGGAGCTCTATCTGAAGCGCCTGGTGGTCGGCGGCATGGACCGCGTCTACGAGATCAACCGTAACTTCCGCAATGAGGGAGTCAGCGTCCGCCACAACCCCGAGTTCACCATGCTCGAGTTCTACCAGGCCTATGCCAACTACCAGGACCTGATGCAGATCACCGAGGAGATGATCGAGTTTGTGGCCCGCGAGGTGAACGGCACCACCATCGTCGAGTTCAGCGGCCACACCATCGACCTCTCCAAGTGGGAGCGGCTCAAGATGACCGAGGCCATCGTGAAGTACTGGCCCGCGGAAGCCGGTCCCAGGCCCGCCGCCACAGCCTTCGAAGACCTCAATGTGCTCAAGGCGCGCCTCACGGCGGCCGTCGACTCGCTCAAGACTGCGATCAAGGCACAGGACATTGCGCCGGTCGAGCCCGAGGCGACCCAGCCAGAGCTTGATCCCGCCGCTCCGCCTTCGCCGGTAAAGGAGCGCCTGGCCGACCTCAAGACCATTACCGCTGCTCTCTTTGAAGTTCTGCACGAGATCGATAAAAACATTCCGCTCGGCAAGGCCGTCTACCACGTCTTCGAGGCTGTGGTTGAGCCCTTCCTCTTCGATCCGACCATTGTTTACGAGTACCCGACCGTCGTTTCGCCGCTCTCCAAGCAGAAACCCGACGACCCGGAGCATGTCGAGCGTTTCGAGTTCTTCGCCGGCGGCTTCGAACTGGGTAATGCCTTCAGCGAGCTGAACGACCCCGTCGAACAGCACAAGCGCTTCGCCGATCAGCTCAAGGAGCGTGCTGCGGGCGACGACGAGGCCCACCAGATGGACGAGGACTACGTCCGCGCCCTCGCCTACGGCCTGCCTCCCACCGGCGGCGAAGGCATGGGCATTGACCGCCTCGTCATGCTCCTCACCGGCTCCCGCTCCATCCGCGACGTCATCCTCTTCCCGCTGATGAGAAACAGGGAACAGGGATCAGGGGTCAGGGATCAGGGAACCGAAGACACCGCCCAGGCAGCCGAAACCAGCGGCCAGCCAACAGAAAAGTAAAAAGCAGCAAAGATCGTCAGTTTGTACGGAGGGCCTCCCGGCCCTCCGCGACCTTGCTAGGCCCTGAATTCTCGATGGTTGCGCTCTCTGCGAGAAATGCAAGCTGGTGCTCCATCCTTTGCGGTAAGTTATAAGACAAGACTCTCATCCAGAGCTAAGTTCAGTGCTCTTTGGAGCGAGGCTCAGCTCTTTTTCAGATTCTGCGGTTCGGAATCCTGCCTGAGCGTAGTCAAGGGGCCGTGCTTTTCCGGCCCTGAACGTAGTCAACGAACTTCGGGGCAGCTAAAAGGTCCCCTGACCCCTGAGCCCTGAACCCTGAACCCTGGAGTCCCTTTGAACATTCTCTTCGTCGGCGACATTTTCGGCAGCGCAGGACGCCGCATCGTGCGCGAGCACATGGACTACCTGCGCGAAGCCCATTCCGTCGAACTCCTCGTCATCAACGCGGAGAACGCCGCCGGCGGCTTCGGCCTCACGCCGCAGATTGCCGAAGATTTTTTCGACCTCGGCGCCGACGTCCTGACCACCGGCAATCACATCTGGGACAAGCGCGAGCTCATCGACTATCTCAACTCCGTGCCCGCCGACAGCCAGGACCGCCCTCGCCGCGTCCTGCGCCCTGCCAACCTTCAGCCGAACTTGCCCGGCTACGGTGTCTTCGAGGGAACCACCTCCACCGGCGTTCCCTTCGCGGTTGTGGACCTCCAGGGCCGCGTCTTCATGAACACGCCCAACGACCCTTTCCATGTCGCCAACGATCTGCTGGCCACCATTCAGGCCAAAGTCATCCTGGTAGACTTCCACGCCGAAGCCACCAGCGAGAAGGTCGCCATGGGCTGGCACCTCGATGGCCGCGTCACTGCGGTCCTCGGCACCCATACGCACATTCCCACGGCGGACGAACGCATCCTGCCCGGCGGCACGGCCTTCCAAACCGACGTAGGCATGAGCGGCCCTTACGACAGCGTCATCGGCGTCGAGAAGGAGCTGGTGCTGCACCGGTTCCTCACCGGCATGCCCGGCAAGTTCGAGCCCGCCAAGGAAAATCCAAAGATGTGCGCCACGCTGGTCTCCTGCGACCCCGTCACCGGCCGCGCCTCCCGCATCCAGCG
>Ga0224528_1000616_pt1 | contig 26442 bp, 26 predicted proteins | sample CBST25metaG_2_FD_179888 | JGI IMG/M metagenome (GOLD analysis project Ga0224528, IMG submission 179888) | Peat soil microbial communities from Stordalen Mire, Sweden - C.B.S.T25 | ecosystem: Environmental > Terrestrial > Soil > Wetlands > Peat | place: Sweden: Norrbotten County, Stordalen Mire...
ACGATGCCACTGTCTTTCAGCAGCAAGAGCAACGCAGGCAGCATCAGAAAGCAGCAAGGCTTCACATGCAGGCAAGAGATCTCGGATTTCAGTTGGTCCCACTGAATTCTGTTCCTTAGGAGAGCCGGGGGTTCTCCTATTGTTAATAGATGCCCGGCGTCAGCCCAGGCCGCCCCAGCTTGTCGGCATAGAAGCGGGCGCATTGTTCCTCCACGAAGGCGTCAAAGCCCTCGCCGTCCAGCACCTCGTTCAGCCGAACATAGAACGGATGGCCCGGACCAGTAGCCATATCCGCGTACGCCACCCACAAATCTTCTTGCCGCTCCCGACCCTTGCACGTGCCCATCGCCATATCCCAATTCTATCGAGGATCGCTGTGGAAACTATGGAATCCTGCAGGTTCGAGAATCGATACTTTCACCACGGGCTGATAGGCGCAAACCACTTCAACAACCAAGACAAAGGCAAGCAAGCTCTGCGACTCGTCAGCCGGTTGCAAAGCCTAGGATTCGCCGTTCAGATCACGTCGATGGCAGCTTTATGAAGGGTTTGTTTCTTCCTAGCGGCAGATGTTCGGGCAGAATGGACAAAATGTTTTCTTTGACACAGCTGCAATGAATTGATAGCCTGCATTAGGGCGTGTTCAACCGAAGCGGGCACTTCATCCGTCCTTTTGCGTCCCCGTCGTCTAGCCCGGCCTAGGACACCGCCCTTTCACGGCGATAACACGGGTTCAAATCCCGTCGGGGACGCCAATCATTTCAGCAACTTACGCGCTTCGATGATTTTTTCGTACGTCCGTATTGTTCCAATAGCAGCGGTGCTCTCGTTGTGAGGGTTGTCGTCGAGCAACATGCTCACCAGGCGGCTCTGCGCTTTACGCTTCACATCCGTGATGGCCTGCGCGTAAAGATTCATCGTCACCAAGCTATTTGCGTGCCGCAATAGTTCCTGCACAGTCTTGACATCTTCCCCATTCGCTTTGAGAAGTGTCGCGTATGTGCGCCGGAAGGTGTGCCAACCGATCCGGCCCTGGATTCCGGCGGCCTTCACTGCCGGTTGCAAGTGCCAGCGGTTGAGCGTCCCCGGCCAGTACGGCTGTGTTCCTTTGACGTGGGGACTGGCAAAGACCCAATCCTCTGGTTGCGGGTAAGCACAAAGGGTCCGCCAGCGCCACAATGCTTCCGCCAGACGCGCATCCAATGGAACCGGCTTGCGCGATGCTTCCGTCTTGCATTCGCCGACATGCTGAAGCGAGATCGACCGCGTGACGCTGATCTCGAACTTCTCGAAATCAATGTCCTGCCATTTAAGCGCCAGCAGTTCACCCACACGCAGCCCGGTCATTACATCGACCAGAACGGCGGTGTGCGTCGGCTCTTCGAGATAGAGAAGCAATTCCTCGACTTCGGCAAGCGTCAACACGGTGGGAATCTCTTTGCGCTTGGAGCTCTGGCGCACCTGCGTAATGGGGTTCCGGTCGTGCCACTCCCAGCGAACTGCGTGATTGAAGACCGCGTGCATGATGTTCCGGATCTTCGCCTTGCTGCCGTTGGAGAGATCGAGCGAACGCAGCCACTCTTCGACAGCAACCGCTTTAACATCCTTCAGCCGGTAGTTGCCCCAGCGGGGCAGAATCCACTTTCTGAAGTAGCCCTGATACGTTCTGCAGGTTGCGAAGGTTTTGTTCGAGTCCTTGCCCAGTTCCTTTTCCCGGTAATGTTCGACGAGCGTTTGAACACTGATCGGTTCGAGGTTAAAGCGCGGACTTTCAGCGTTGATGTTGACCAAAAGCGATGCAACGGCCCGCTTTGCCGATGCCTCGTTCGGATACTGTTCCACACTTCCGACAACCAGACTGCGGCGTTTGCGGCTGCCGTCGGCAAGGGATTCGTACCAGCGATACTCCCAGGCGCGTGGACCGCGCTTGCGCTCCGCAAGCTGGAGGTTGCCCTGTTGATAGCGTGTCCGTCTCATTTCTTCTCCATATCAAGAGTGGTGAGGCGGCACGGATAGCTGTTCCGAGTTTACCGCGTAAGGCAGACAATGCTCGAGATCGGAAGCCCGGAATCGACACAGCTTGCCTGCCTGCAAACCAACCACAAGGCCATTGCGGGCATACTGCGGGAGGGCTTTGCGAGGCACCTTCGCGAGGGCCTCAGCGTGTTCGCTGTCGAGTAGGTGTTCAAGAACTTGGCGGGAATCGAACATCCTTCGTACACTCCTATTTACCACGATGCATTGGATTGTTCAGCGTGTCCATGTTGTGCAGGGGAGCCATTTGCGCATTATGGACAATCGCCAAGGCATCATTGGAAACCGGAGCTGCATCAGGGCGCGGGGGGAAACTGAAGGCTCTTTGAGGAACAGTCGGCGCAAAGAAGTTTTGATTTTATGAAATCGAAATATGGTAGCCCCGGCAGAGAATTCCATCTGGAGGCCGGCGGAAGGGTGTCTGTTTCCCGAGCCCGCCCAAACAGTCGTGTAACCGTTCGATCTCCTATCGATATGTCACCGTTCGCTCCCTTTACAAAGTGTCACCGTTCGGTTACTATTCTGATGTGCAGGAGGGATTTGCAGGATGCGCATCCGAACCGCTACCGATTTGGGGGCATTCATCCGGGAGCGCCGAACCAAGCTGGGGATGGATCAAATTGCCCTGGCGAAGAAGGCAGGAACGAGCCGGAAATGGCTCATCGAGGTGGAGCAAGGAAAGCCTCGTGCCGAGTTCGGCCTTATCTTGCGCACACTGAAGAGCCTCGGCGTATCCCTCGACTTGAAGGTGGATTCTTCGCTGGAAACGCCCTCAATCGGCAAGGCGAAATCGCCGGACATTAACAGTGTTTTGGACGCTCTGAAGAAACGGCCATGACGAATCGACTCATTGCGCTTTTGGCTGGCCGCGAAGTCGGCACGGTCCATTACAAGAATGCTAGGCTTTCGTTCGTCTATAGCGACGCATGGAGAGCTGATCCCAATGCTTACCCGCTATCGCTCTCCATGCCGTTGGCTTCGGCCGAGCACGGCCATGCGCGGATCGAGGCCTTCTTATGGGGACTGCTGCCCGATAACGACCGGGTTCTTGAGAATTGGGGCAAGCGTTTCCAGGTTTCGCCGAGGAATGTCTTCCGGCTGCTTGCCCACGTTGGTGAAGACTGCGCGGGCGCTGTCCAGTTTGTCGACCCGGAACGCCTGGAAGCATTGCAAGCAGACACGGCTGCCAAAGAAGTCAAGTGGCTGACCGAAGACGAAGTTGCCGCGCGGCTGCGCGCCTTGCGCGCCGATCATTCGGCGTGGCGAAGCGCTCAAGACACAGGGCAATTCAGTTTGGCCGGAGCACAACCCAAGACGGCTCTTCTTTTTGAGCGCAAACGGTGGGGAGTTCCGTCTGGCCGCACTCCAACCACGCATATTCTCAAACCGCCCACGGGCGACTGGGATGGTCACGCGGAGAATGAGCACTTCTCGCTGCAATTGGCCAGGGCCGCCGGGCTGATCGTCCCAAACTCCACCGTCCAGCACTTCGGCGACGAAATCGCCATCGTTGTAGAGCGTTATGACCGGGTACGCGATGGAAGACAGTGGGCGCGCATCCATCAAGAGGATATGTGCCAAGCGCTCGGCATTTATCCCATGCGCAAGTACGAAAACGATGGCGGCCCGGGAGCGCGGACGATTGCGGAACTCTTGCGGGAGCAGTCGAGCAATCCAGAAGAGGATGTGCAGTCATTTGTGGATGCGATCATCTTCAACTGGCTCATCGCCGGGACCGATGCTCATGCAAAGAACTACGGTCTGCTGCTGGGCAGCGGTGGCGTAGTACGACTTGCGCCCTTCTACGATCTGGCAAGCATTCTGCCGTACCAAACAATCGACATTCAAAAGGCAAAGCTGGCCATGAAGATCGGCGGCGAGTACAGATTGAGATATATCGGCCTTCGGCATTGGCGAAAATTCGCAGCCGAAATGCGTTTGGACGAGGGTTTGCTCATGGATCGTATCCGGGCAATAGCCGCGTTGCTTCCAGATCATGCCGCATCCATCCAGAAGGAACTTGAGACATCCGGTCTCTCGCACGGGACGATCACACTGTTGACACAGAAGCTGCAACGGAGAGCCGCATTGTGCCAGCAGCTTGTCCACTGAGTGGCAAGAAAAACTCGTCACTCTCTTTTCTGATTGAGATTCACAATCCTCTGCGCCAGTAGCTATATGCTGCAATCCACTCCGCGCCTACTGGCGTTGGCTTGGGCAGTGGCAGATCGAGAATCTCAATCCTCAGCTTAACTCCCTCTCGCCGACAGACTGCGACAATCCGGCCATCGCGCGTCATATCCACCTTTTCCACAACGGCCTCAACCCCGAGGATACTCACAGTAAAAGGCAGTGCAAGATGCTCCTCGAGCATAGTAAAGAAGCCGACTGCCTGCTCCTCATCACCGTAAGCATCAACCACGGCTTCCTCAATCAGTGCGTCCAGCTTCGCCTTGCTGAGGGACGAAAGGTTGGTCTCAGGTTCAAGTTTCAACTTGCGAATATCCATATGAACTACAACGGGTTTGCTATGCTTCCGCGTCATATTCCTCCATGTCCTCAGAGTGGCTCCGCGTCCGACCTTTCCAGGCCATTTGCTTGCCGTTCCTTTTCAAATACATCATAGGGGGTATTGCAAATCCGGTAACCGATGGCACTGTAGCCCTTTAATCGCCGCGCATACATTCGTGCCAGCATGAGGACGTTGGAATCAACATAATCGTAAACTCGAACAACGCGCTTCGCGTCGTGCAGCCGATGAAGACGCCCAACATACTGCTGCAACGTACCCTTCCATGAAATAGGCATTGCAAGAAACAACGTGTCTAGGCGAGCATCGTCAAATCCTTCGCCAATATAACTGCCAGTTGCCAGGATGACTCTTGGTGCGCTCTCCGGCACGGCTGCAATTGCTTCTGCTATTGACCGCCGTTGCTTTTTCCCCATTCCGCCTTTCAGCACAAAGACGTTTTCAACCTTGCCCGCTAGTGCGGTCTCAAAATACATCAGGTGTTCTGTCCTGGCGGTGAGTAACAGCGGCGAGCATCCATCTTGGACTACGCGCAGTAGATCTCCCACTATCAGTTCATTGCGGGTATTGTCGTTCACAAGCGCAGCGTACAGCTCTTGAATCGTAATGTCAGCCATTTCCGGCGGTGAGCGAAATTCAGTCAATCGAGGAATTACTTCATGCTCAAACGGAGAGGATGCGGTCATTGAACGCGCACTGAGCTTGTATCGTATTGGACCGCACTGCATATAGATGATGGGGTGATGCCCATCTTTGCGCTCAGGCGTTGCCGTCAGGCCGAGGACATATTTCGCCTTTACCTGTTTCATTACCTGTTCGAATGTAAATGCAGATAAATGATGGCATTCATCGACAATGACCTGACCGTACTCCGCGACGAAGTCTTTCGCCCCAGATTTGTCGTGAGCACTTTGGATAATCGCAATATCGATACAGCCACTCGGATCGCTCTTGCCCCCGCCAATCTGACCAATTGATTTTTTTGGGAGTTTGAGAAACATCTCTAATCGGGCGTGCCATTGATCGAGCAACTGTTGGCGGTGAACCAATACGAGTGTATTCACTTTCCGCGTCGCAATCATCCAAGCGGCCAAAGCCGTCTTTCCGAATGCGGTAGGAGCGCACAGAATCCCATCGTCATGTTCAGCGATCATAGCGGCAGCATCGAGTTGCGCCGGACGTAGCTGACCAGAAAACTCAACGCCAATTGGGCGTCCTACAAACCGCTTATCATCGATCACCGTCTTGATGTGGTGGGTTTCAAATAGCTGTATGACTTCAGCAATACAACCACGAGGTAACGCAATATGGTTGGCGAGATCTTCTCCACACGCAATGACTCGTGGTTTGTTGAACGTCGGTAGCCGCATAGCCTGGGCTTTATAGAACTCTGGGTTTTGAAATGCTGCCAGGCGTAGAAGCCGGTTCAACATCGCTGGAGGAAGCCCATCTTTCTCGACATACACAAGATTCGACCGAACAATTTGTACCCGCGCTGGAAAAGGTCCAGGGATTTCGCGTTCTGCTCTCGCTTTTGATGGTGGCAACATCCAGGGATCAACGTCTTCATCGTCAACATTGTTGATTCTGACACCGATTACGTCTCCGTGCTTTTGCGCCTCCAGGACCACTGCTTCAACGGCGTCATCAGGCATCCTCTTCACGCTTGCCAGAAACTCCCATTGATTCGGATAGGGGCGGAACTCTGTATCAATAAAGACGCTGTTCCCGTTTGCGCGCGGTGACTTTTGCAGCGGGAGGGCAATCAAATTGCCAAAACCGCCTTTGGGCATCGTGTCCTGGTTGGGGAAAAAGCGATCATAGGAATCCAATCCTATCTGGTGGCGGGATTCCATTGTCCGAGTGAGAATTACACAGCCAAGTTTTCGCGCGGTTGTGGCCGGAATCGCTCGTTCAAAGAATACCCAAACATGGCCGCCGTTTCCTGAGCGTGAGCGTTCCAGTGCTGCTGGAACGTTGAGTTCGAGGCAGGCTTCAAGAAATGCGGTGGCGTCTTGCTGCCACGTCTTCTTGTCAAAATCGACCGCCAAGAGCCAGCATGTCTCGTCCTGTAGGAGCGGATATATCCCGGCCGTATGCTCGCCAACAAGATGCGCGCGCACCACGTCATCAGTGAGCGGCCTGTAAGTTCGTGTCAGACGATCAACCTTCTTGCGATCCTCGGCTGTGGCGCTTAGATACGACTTCCAGTCGCGATCTGCCTTGGGCATGTATCCAGATCGACCGTCGGCATTTTCCCAGCGAATGGCATAGACATCTTCACGTCCACGAAACAAACTGCGAAACAAAGCGATTCGCTGCTCCGCTGTGGCCACTATAGGATTCCGTACCTCAGGAGCAGAATTGGAGGCTTGAGGGGGCTCACCAGTGAAATTCGCGGATTCCGGAATTCGTATGTCATGGGCAATCAAGAGGCTACGCAGGCGGGAGTTCTCTTCCCGCAGTCGTCGCACTTCCGCGAGGGACGCACCAGCGTCGGGAAGCTCACCATCGACTTTATTCACCGTGGGTCTCCGTCCGCTGACAAAATCTTCTTGAAATACCGTAAAATAATCGTACATCGCAGGGGCTGCTGTGACGCTCAGACGCTATAGTGATTCCCAAGAATCACCGGCTCATCCCCAGATCGCGTCGATGGCCGTCCTTTTTCCGAAGTAGCGACGGTTCAATCGTCTGCAATAGCGACTGCCCATAGTCAAGTGTTGGCGCGGGATGAGGCGACGCCTGTTCTCTCGCCAGTTCGGTTGCCGATGGCCGCGCCGTGGAGATGCCGAGCAAGTCGCGCAGTTGCTCACGGTCACTGGTGACCACGACAATTTCCTGGCGGCCACGCGAAGCCCCAACGTAGAACAACTCCTGCTTCATCGCATCGGCAGAAAGAATCACCGCATCCACCGTCTTTCCTTGGCTGCGATGCGCGGTAACCGCATAACCGTGATCGAACTCGTGATAATTGGCGGGCAGCATCCGGCCATCCTCAAGGTGAATACGGCCGCCATCGACATCACGCACTTTTACCAGTTCGCCGTTGGTGGCTCGGAAGCCCGCACCGCCGCGATTGCCCGTCAGCAGCAACTTGTCGCCAGGGGCCACCTCAATCTGTTGGCGTTCATGCACGGAAAAGGAGCGCGCTTGCGATGGACTCACCGTGCGCTCCATGCCATGCTGGTCCCTGGCATCGATGCCCAACTTGTCAGTCCGCTCGACGGTGAGCGCCTCATGCTTTTCGATCCCATGCGAAGAACGATGGAAGAGCAGAACTTGCCCTGACTTGTAGTTCGCCAAGTCTTTCTTTTGCGCCTCGGTCCATTGCAGCGGCACGTAACGCTCGGAAACAACGCCGCGATCCAATTCGCCGCGCAGCTTCATATCCTCACGGATGGCATCGGTAATCTTGCCGATCTCGTCATGCGTACCGGCAACAACTAGAACCGAACGGTTTGCATCCGACGTGAGCGAGCGGTAGGCAGATGCCACCGCTTGCGCGCGCTCCAGGTAGGGAACCTCACGAACGGCACCAAGCTGCTCCAGCTTTTCAAGTCCCTGCTCCGGCGATTGCCGCAACGTCTGTATTGCATCCCGATATTGAGCCTGCGTCTGCCGCTGCACAGCCGTCAACGACACACTCTTCATGCGCGATTCTTGTTCCAGAATACGCAGGGCATCCGATGCCTCGACACTCTGAAGTTGCCGCGTGTCCCCTGAGAACAGAATCCGCGCGTCTTCGCGCTTCGCCAGCTTGAGCAAGCCTTCCATCTGACGGCCTGAAACCATGCCCGCTTCATCCACAACCAGCACTCTGCCCTGCAGTGCTGCCTGCGCCTTTGGGTCCTCCAGCAATCGCGAGATCGTCATTGCATCGCGGAATCCGACCTTTTGCAATTCCTCAACCGCGCCGCGTGTCGGCGCAACTGCCAAAAATTCACGACCGGCATCGCGTAATCCGAGAGCCATTTCCGTGAGCGTAGCCGTCTTGCCAGTTCCAGCGGCTCCGCGCAGATTGATGGCAAAATCCTGCGAGTCCAGTATCTGATGAACGGCCCGCTTCTGTTCCTCTCGCAGGCATTCTGAAGGGCTGCATTCGCACTCCCTGCCCAGCCGCTCATAACGCCCGATGCCACCGTCTACCGCTGCAATCATGCGCTGTTCGCGTTCAAGACTTTCGCGCGTGGCCAGATTGTTCCCGGCCCGGATAAGAGCACCCTGTGACTGCTCCAGTTCCAGGGCGCCGCGCAGTTGGACACGATCAATCTTTCCGCGTCCGTGCCGCAGGGCTTCCGTCATCAACTTATGGTCACGCACGACGGAACTGCGCTCAAAGAGATGCTCTTTAGCGTGTTGAAGCGATCCCGCTGCCTGAGTGGGTTCATTCGGAATTTCTCCGGCATGCTCAACAGACTCTTCGTACAGATGCTTCAGCGCGTGGCTCTCTTCAGGCAACAGTCTTGCCTGCTGCTGTTTCCTCAATCTCTCCGTGGATATTTCTGTTAGTTTGTCAGCACGGGATTCACGGACCAACACGGCGACTTCATTATTGGTTGGCTTGCGGCCATGCTCCACCGTGAATCGTTCGATAGCGGCATCCCGCTGCGCGCTGCGCACACTGTATTTTTCGAGCAATTCATCCGATATGCCGCGAATCTCGAAGCCGTGATCACTTCCCTTGGAATCGCGGCGCGGCTCAATCTCATATCCCAGGCCAAAGACTTCACGCGCCAGTGCGTTCCGGTAAACCTCAGTCAGATACGCACGGCGTTCATAGAGTCCCGATGCTTGCAATGCCTTCCACCGGCCCTCTACGCCGTCATAGGTCAAATTGGCCGTGACAGCATGGGTGTGCAATTGCGGATCGAGTTCTCGGCTGGTGTCGTGCCGGTAGGCGGCCACAATCCAGTTTGCCGTTGCCCGATCCTCGTTCGCGCCGTTCAGCCGGACGCGCGCGGCAGCATAGTTCTCTGCCTCAGCCAGTGCCTCCCGGACAGCTTTGTCATGGGCGGCAATCAGGCGCTTATCCCCACCGACGAGAGCCAGAATCGAAATCGACTTCGGCGCGGAGAAGGTCAGGTCATACAGAGACCTGCCTTTGCTCTGTTCGCTGCCATTTGCATCAGTCCGGTCAGCGCTGTGGCGAGGCCGGAGGAATTCTCCAGTTTCTGGATGCAACCCCTCACGAACTGCTTCAAATTGCTCCCGCGTCACCTCTCCACGCAGGCCCAGCAACTCCGCGCCCTGACCATGCCATTCACCTTGAACACGACGGCCTTCATCGTAGTAGTCGCTGTGTTCCAGATGCCGTTGAGCATATCCGGCACCACCCGTCATGGCTCGCAAAGTCAGCACAACCCAACGCTAACCCTGTTCGAAATCCGAATGCAACAGCCTATGTCACGATACGCTGCTGAGGAACCCACAACAGAAACCCGAAGAGCGCATCATGCAATACCTTATTGCATTCGGGCTGAACTTGGAGATGCAGTGAAGGCCAATCTAGCATTGTGATCTACCCGCATTGCAGTCAAAGCCGCCTGATACTGCGAGCGTCATTTTGAGAGAACAACCAAAAAACCATTTTCGCTGCGCTCGCTTTGAAGGAAGACACCATCCCTAAGCCTGACGGCTTAGCGATGGTGACAGAATCTACAAAGACCGAACGGAATTCGGACAACGTCGAACAGCGTTCGAAGATGATCGAAGATTGTTCGCACTGCGTTCGAGAATTAGTGTATCCCGCCGGAAGGGCTTCCGACGGCTCACTTTTCCAACACGGCGACGATTTGCAGGTCACATGCCGCACGTTCCTGAGCATCGGCTACGGGCACGAAAGCCGATCGAAAGCAGCAGTGCCATCTCGCCTGGAAGATGCAGTGTAGAGATTATGCGCCTGCCGTCTGCGTTTGATTCTTCAGTTTATGGACGAATGCAAAATAGGCGACCATTACGCGGAATGTCTTGGACCGATTTACTCCGCCGAGAATCTCTCCTCCAACTCGGTCCAGTTCATCGGCGATCTCGTAGGTCAATGGAAATACGAATGCGGTGTCGATGCCCTGAAATGGAATGTTCAGCCATTGGTTGTTGTAGAACGCAAGGAGCTGCGACTGTGCGGCCTTGGTTTTGAAATTCATGATGATGTGCTCGGCCAGCGCGTTCTTGTTGCGGATTTTGAGCACTGCGAAAAGTTGGCTGAAATGGCTCTTGGTGAATTTGGAATCGACGGTCAGCCGAACCTGAACCCGCTCGTCGGCAGGGGCAACAATTCTGCGCTTAGGTCGGGTTGTGGCCTTCTTCGCGATAGGCATATGGCTTCCTTGACATAATGTATATTACAGTAAACATGTATGGTAGTAAAAGAGTAAAGGATAACCATTAGCAATCAAAGAAGTTCGCGCGAATGGTTAGCCGGTGAAATAGCGGGTTCATTGCATGAAGGGAGAGAAATGCAAACCTAATCAACGAGACCAAGTCCAACCGTGGGGGGCGGCGAGAAAAGATGTTTGGGAAGTCAGAGCAAGTTCGCGCCGAGCCATTCGCCTACGAAATCCTGGACTATATGCGGCCCGCCAATGCACGGGACACCTGGCCGTTGTCGGACGCGACAGTGAGAGCCTTGATCTGATCAATGCTGTACCCCATCGCAGCAAAATAACGGATACGCTAGATTTTGCCGTCCTTGCGGGGTTCGATATGTCGCATGACTTCGGCCCCAAGTTTTCGTACCTGCTCGGCGTTCAACTGACTTGGATGCGTCATTGCTTCAGAAGCTAAGGTCTTGAGGCTTTGCGAAGTAGCGGGCGAAGTCTTGGTGGGCTTGCTTGTCTTTTTCATGGCTCGAATTGTACTCCTGTTGAACTTATTGTTCGCGTTTCTAAAAAACGTTGACCGTCGATCTGTCCATCTCTTGGAGGATTGCGAGGATTGCAACAGCTAAGGTGTGACACAGCTGAGCTTCTTCCTGTTTGGAGTTCACATACCCCCAGTGAGCGATTTCATTCCGGCGATTGAAAAGCTCCATCTGAAAGTATTTCTTCGCGGAAAAATGTGGCGCGCCTGGAAGTACAGCCATGATCTTAATTGCAGCAGGATTGCTGCCAGCGAAATCGTCAAAGGTCATTCCCGTCCTCGCCTTGGAAACAAAGTCAGCGGGTTTAATGAAACCGCTCTTTCGGAAATCGTCCTTCCACGCTTCTTCTTGTGCCGGCGTTGGGAGGGTTAATGTTGTGGCATAACTCTCCATTCCTTTTAGCTTGAGAAACAGCCGAGCAAGAAAGGACTCAACAGCAATCGTGCCAATTAGAATCGACAGGCTGTAGTCCCCTCCGTCCAACTCTACTTTGCTGCGATTCAAAAGGCGTTCCGCCGTGACGCTGACGCTCAACGAATTGATTAGGCTTACCATGGACCCACATTGCGTGCAGACGGCATCCGGCCAAGGATCGTCCCCGTATGTTGAGACTTGAAAGGTGCGTCCACAGGAGCACAAGAATTCGTGAGTAAACTTCATGTCAGCCTCCAATGCTCGAACTCATGCGACCGAAAATCACACCGCGTAATGGCTTTTTGCTTGGAGAAACTCTCCAATGTGCTCTTCAATACCATCTGGGATGGTGGGCAATGATTCCCAGGCCACCCGGATTTCATCAATTATGTCCTCTTCCATGAACGGAACGCTATTGTCCAGATACCATTGATTGGGCCGGAGAACGGACATAAACGTCTGTTTCCCAACCCCCTCTGCTCTTTCTGCGGCAAACTTTGCGGTCGCAACACAGTATATAGCGAGAGGAAGTGACATGCGGGGTCGATAGGGGTGGGAGTTAAAAGAGAACTTGGCGTTGTAACGCCCCGATCCAATGGCTGCGTACCCGATGCTGTCCTCCAGCAATGGCCCGGAGCCATCAATCGACAGAACATGGGGTGTGTCGCTTTCGTCAAACCCTGCCACGAGAAATTGCCATTGTGCGGGATTGCCGAGACGGGCGTGAACGCACCCTGAGCCTTTCCAAACATCAGAGAGCGTGAATTTCCCGTCCAGTTCTTTCCGAAAATCATCAGCGACAAGCGGAAGCGTCGACATATCCTCCGAAGCAAACGCGAAGAACCAGTGACTGTTTATCCGCCGAATCTTTGTGATCACTCCCTCCGTTGAATCATCAACCCAGGAGATCTTCGTATCCGTTGCCGTCACGATTGCTGGACCGTATTCATCCTGCGCTATTGCCGCAATGCATATTGTCATCGGCTTTCCTTCTCCTATCTGTTGGCGGCCGTCGGAATTATTTCTCCGGCCCATCAATCCTTCTTACGCAACCATTCGCTCTGCTTGGATATTGGAACCACCCTCAGCCGCAGCTTAGTCAGGTTCCTTGCGCTTCGCAACTCCTGGTTGCCGGGTTGGCTTACTTCAGTCGCCGCAGGTTATCGCAGGCATACTTTACGCCTCCGTCGCAGGCTCTTTGGTAGAGTGAACGTGCCTGTGCAAGGTCCTGTGATACACCATCTCTGTGCTCGTAGAGCCAACCTAGATTGTTGCAAGCAACCAAAACTCCGCCCCCGCAGCCTTTCTCCAGGAGAAGGCGCGCTTGCGCATAATCCCTGGGTGTGCCGTGCCCTTTGAAATATAGCCCGCCGAGGCTGCTGCAGGACGTCACTTCTCCTCCATCGCATGCCTTCTGATAGAACGAGCGTGCCTGAACATAGTCTTTGGTCCCACCCTGCCCACTTTCATACATAGCTCCAACACTTGAGCATCCAGAGAAATTACCACCGGCGCAGGCCTTCTGATAGTACGAAAACGCTTGAGTATAACTCTTCGTCACGCCTTGGCCGCTGAAGTAGAGACTGGCAACGCTGCTGCATGCAACCATGTCTCCTCCGTCGCAGCCCTTCTGGTAAATAGAGCGCGCCTCGCCAAAGTCCTGCGAGCCTCCTTGGCCACTATAGTAGAGATTTCCTAGACTGGTGCATGCAGACATCATTCCGCTGGTGCAAGCCTTTTGGTAGAGCGTGCGCGCAAGCGCATAATCCTGGGTTACACCTTGGCCATTTGAGTAAAGCGTGCCTAGGTAAGAGCATCCCGACATATACGCGCCATCGCAGGCCTGCTGATAAAGCGACCGGGAATGGGTGTAGTCCTGCGCTACACCTTGGCCACTGTAGTAGAGATTGCCGAGACTGGCGCAAGCGGACATGATTCCGCCGTCACATGACTTTTGATAGGGTGTACGCGCAAGCGCATAGTCCTTGGTTCCGCCTTGGCCGCTGCAATAGACATTGCCCAGGCTGGCGCATCCGGCAGCATCTCCGCCGTCGCATGCCTGCTGATAAAACGAACGGGCCTCGAAATAGTCCTGGGGCACACCGTGGCCAAGGTAGTACAGATTGCCGAGGCTTGTGCACCCAGCCGCCGTTCCGCCGTCACAGGCTTGCTTGTAAAACTGGAGCGCCTGAGAGTAATCCCGGGGCACACCGTAGCCGTTGTCATACAGGTACCCTAGGCCAGTGCATCCTACCATCAAACCGGCATCGCAGGCCTTTTGATAAGAAGCTCGCGTTTGGGCAAAATCTTGTGGCACGCCGTGACCACTGTAGTATAGGAGCCCGAGTGAGACGCAGCCGAACTTGCCACCGCCGTCGCAAGCTTTTTGGTAAATCGCCCACGCCTGAGCATAGTCTTGTGGCACGCCGTGGCCGTTGTCATATAGATAACCGAGAGCGGTGCATCCGTCCATGAAGCCGCTATCACACGCCTTCTGAAACAACGCCCGCGCATGGGAATAGTCCTTGTTCACGCCTTTGCCCGAGTCAAAAAGATAGCCGAGTCTGACACATCCATCCATATTTCCGCCGTCGCAGGCCTTACGCTCCAGCACTAGCGCCTGTGTGTAGTCCTGGGCTACTCCTGAGCCACCGGCGTAGTACCCGCTGAGTTCGCTGCATGCGGATAACTCTCCGGCTTCGCAGGCCTTCTGATAAAGCGGGATGGCCTGGGCAGGATCATGTTTGACGCCTTGCCCATAATCGTAGAGATGGCCGAGGATATAGCATCCGGCCATATTTCCGCCGTCACAGGCATTCTGCAAAAGCGGTCTTGCCTCCTCGTAGCGTTTCATGTCGTAGAGCGTCTGTCCCTTCTTCAACCTTTCACCGGCATGATCGCGCAGATCCTGCATCCTGGCAGCCTCTTCCTGCGCAGTCTGTTGGGCTTGGAGACGGGCAGCACGCACAGATTTAAGTTCGACGGTTACGACTGTTTGGCCGCTCGCTTTGATCTCGCTGAACTGCTGAGCCTGATCGGCTCCGTCATCGGTCGCGGCAACCACTACGTGTTGGCCGAATTCGACCCTCGCTCTTGCCGCCCCTCCGGCATTGATATGGCCTTTCGGCTCGCCGTCCAGCTTCCAGTTGCAGGCCAGGTCGCACATAACCAACAGTGTCGCGGCCGCCGGCTTGGCCGCTGGTTTCTTTGGAAGCAGGATTGGTCCCTCATTCTGTTGCGCCATCAACTGCACAGTAGCCGTCGCCATGAATGCGGTCAGCGCCCAACCAGCGATCTTCCCGTTCCTCATCTCATCCTTTCGTGTGTCCTCTGACAAGAGGAGATGCCTGTGTTGCTTCCCACCAGCCATTTTCGCCGCTCCGTGGCTTACTGCACGCCGCGTAGTAGCTCGCAGGCTTCGGCCACTCCGCCCTGGCAGGCCTTGTTGAAGTACTTGCGTGCCTCCTCGCTGTTCCCCGCGTCCTGGTAAAGTGAGCCGAGACTGGCGCAACTGGACAAGGTTCCCTGATCGCAGGCTCTCTGGTAAACGTCGCGCGCTTTCTTCGTGTCGTGAACACCGCCGAGGCCTTTGGCATAGAGATAGCCGAGGTAGTTGCAGGCCTTCATCTCTCCGCCGTCGCAGGACTGAACAAAGAGAGGCCTGGCATCCACATACCGCTTCTGTTTGTAAAGCGAAACTGCCTTCTGCTCGATCTCGGCAATGTCCGAGACGGACGATGATCCGACAGCAACAGACGCTTGGCTTTGGCCTGCGCTGCCAGTCGCGCTGTAATCTGGAGCACTAGAAGTACCGTTCGGAACTGCGTATTTCTCAAACGGATCGTTTGCTGTTGCAGTGGCAGGCTTCGACCCAGCTTGTGAAACGATTTGAACGACCTCGCCAATGCCAACCAAGACAGCGAGAACAATCACAATGGCCTTGGCGACATCGCTATGTGCCTTTTTCCCTTGCCAATACCACGCGGCCCCAGCCCATCCAGCGGCCTCCAGCAGATAGATTGGAACAAGCCCCTTGACTATTGATACCAGCAGACAAATGACAGAAAATGCCCCAAACACCAAGGTGCCGACTCTGATTCCCGACTCGGCCACGCCGTCTTCAATCGGCTCAGATTCATCGGTCAGGGCATCTGTTTCCGAGTGAACTTCTGTCGAAGGACTCGGGGATTCAATCAGGGAAGGTTTAGAAACAAATGCCTTTCCACAGTACGGACAAAAGGTGAACTCGCTTGCGGATTCCTTGCCACAGGCATCGCAAATCATTTTGGTGGTTCCCTGGGGCTCGCTGGCTTTCAGAGGCGCATTTAAGACTGCTGCTGGCTGGGTATCCTGGTGCGGTTCGGGCGCTGGAATCACTCTTGGTAACTCTGTCGGGAACGGCTGCTGAGACTTAAGCGAATACTCCCTGAGACTCATCGCGGCTTTCGCCGTTCTGGCCCTATAGAACCAGATGCCCGCCGCCCCTCCACAGATGACTGCCTTCATGAGGGCTGTACCGGCCAAGTACTGAGCATTGTCTGATGAAGCACCGATCAAAGTAATGAACAAAAAGAACCACCAACAAGCAAGAGCCGCCATAACCCAACGGGTGATCAACCCTGCGATCTCTAAGAATCCATCCACTGTGGTTCTCCTTCCCTCAACTGAGCGTTTTACCCGCAGGCACGTTCTCCACCGTGTGTCATCTGAAAGTGGCGAGCAGATGCTTCTCCCAGAAACTCTTGGAACACCGCATCGTCAGCGTTTGCTTTGACCTGTAGAAGAGACGGACTGGCCCGTCCGTTGGTGCCTGGGCTTGCAGCGCTCTTGGGATGATGGCGAGGGCAGCTACCGCGGTCAGGACCGATGTGGAAAAGATCTTCCACGAGAGTTACTTCCAATGCTTGCTCGTAACGCCTCTGAGGTCGCTAAAATGGTAACAGATTCAAATCGGGCAAAAATCTGCTTCCCAAGTTGTCTTTGGTCAAGGAAAGGGGTCGATTCATAAAATCGTGAAAACAAACGCTTTCGCAATTGCCTTCTTTTGTTCCCTGCTGTCCTTGCCTGCCGCCTTCGCGGCGACGCACGAAACGGGCATCGACCGGGTCTACACCGCATATCACCGCACCGCACACTCATCGTCCGCGAGCCGCCCGCTCTATGGCGGCGGGCACCACACCAAGTCTCACGGTGGCAGCTACCCCGGCGAAACGAACGCAAATCACAAGAATGGCCATTACAGGAATTGGCGGAGCGCCAATCGCTATGGCGTTCACAAGCCTCGGTGATCACTGAGGATGGAAAAGGCAATGGACGAGTTCAAATTCGAAAGTGGGCCCCTGAAAGCCATATTGGAAGCACAAAAGGTGATCTCAACCACTACCGGCTGAAGCCGGTAGGTTGTATTGCGACTGAAAGTCGCAGTTGCGGCTAGAAGCCGCCTGAAGGGCTCCCGGCTCAAGCCGGCTTAAGGCTTGGTGGGCTCCGTTATCTTGAAGCTCTCCGCATCGTCATCCCACCTCTGGTTCTCGATGTACTCCATGATCGTCTTCTCATCCACTACGCCCACCGTCGCGCAAAAGTAGCCCCGTGCCCACATGTGCTGACCCCAGTATCTCTTGCGCAGATGAGGAAAATCCTGCTGCAACTGACGGCTTGACTTCCCTTTCACATACTGCACCAGCTTCGCCGGCGACAACAACGGTGGCACCGACACCAGCAGATGGATGTGATCCGGCGACACCGACCCGCGCACGATCGTCACCTCCCGCGCCTGGCATATCTGCCGAATCACATCGCGGGCACGCTCTGCCACTTCGCCACGCAATATCGGGTACCGATACTTCGTGATCCAGATCAGGTGATATTTGATATCCCATATCGCGTGCCCGCTTGTCCGATACTCGCCCATTCCTGCTCCTTACAACATTTTAGGAGCATGCTAAAGCTAACCGCCTGAAGGCGGTGGGATTAGACCCGGCGCGTTGAACTAAAACGAGCCCCCCGATTAGGGGGCTTTTCATTTGTAGTGATTATCCTTTGAACTGTAGTTATCGGTATGACCACAATGCGCGCAAACTACGGGTGTAAGCGGCGGCGTATAGAACGTGATTTCGTTTTTGCGCTTCAGGCTCAATATCCGCAAGATGGATATGCTCTCCGCACTTCTTACAAAGCACGCCGTATGATTTCGCCATTGCCTTCTCCTTACCAGTGAAACTTCGCTAGCGCGTTTTCAAAACCCGTTATCGTGTCGTTCATTAAACTCAAAGCGGGCTTTCCGAATCCTAAAGACCCCGACCGCTGAAATCCAATTGGATAGGTCGCACAGCGTTTCACGACCTCTCCCATGAAGAATCCAACAAGGTCTCCTTCCCCAGGAACTTTGTCGTTCACGAATTTGAGACCAGCAGGGATTCGGATAGCCATGTAGGTTTGTAGGAGTTCGACCGTTATCCCGCCTTTTACTTCGCGTATTTTGTCGGCTGTCCCCGCTCCCATCGCACGATTAAAGTCGCTCTTGTTGTTATCACGGCTAAAGAATGTTGCACAGAACATACCAAGGTGTGCCGCAATTGCCATACCTGCTATGCCACAATGGTTCGCAAGGAGATTCGATTTATCCACGGGCTTCCAGCCGTCCACGTCTGGGCAGAACAGTTCAAACCCTGCCGACCGCATCGCATCGGCATCTTCAAACATTTTCGCTATCGGTTCGGAAGAGGATTTGTTTGTCCCATGCCCCAAGAAGAGCGTCCTCCCCAAAACCAAGCCATTGTCATAAACGGATCGACCGAACGCACTCCCGAACCCCGAAGCACCCGATGCCTTCCCGAGCAAGTCCATGATTCCCATTTCGTTCCCTTTCAGATGCGTTTTATGGCGGTGCAGGGGATTCTACACCATTTAGGGGCTCGGCGCGTTACAGAACCGACCCAGGTGTGCTCGGCATCTGGTCACGCATGAACGCCTACGGAACGATTCTAATTGAGGCCAGCTTGCAATTATCCGGCGAGCTTCTGCTGTATCCATTCGTCGAGGACGGACGCGCGGAAGCGCCAGGCCTTGCCGATCTGCAAGCCGCGAATCTCCCCGCTCCGCGCGAGCTTCTGGAGCGTCTTGGGGTGGATTCGCATGATTGCTGCCGCCTGGTCTGAGTCGAGCAGAGGTTCGGCGGCAAATGCGCCGGTCGAAAATGCCTGCAAGCGAGTCGCCGAAGATTCAGCGTCGGATACAGCGGCGGGCTTTGTTTTCTCCGGGACGCCCCGCACGGTTAATCTGCCTTTGCCCGGAAGAGCCTCGCAAAAATGATTCCGCACCCCGTTGTCGGCGACTGAAGAATACCCCTCCACCGCACGGCGATCATCTTTTCGCATCGCATCATTCATCTCTGCCCTCCACAAGTGCTGCGAACGTATTATTACATATAATACATCATAAGAATAGTATCGTTGACGCGTAAAATGCGTTAAATAGCTACAGAATAATGACATGTACGTCTATTTTCGAGAGTGTCCGCAGAGGCGGGCGCTGGTCTCCAGCAGGCTTGCCGCCGGAACCGCCCTGGCGTCTCAGCCTCTGGCCAGATTCAGCGCATAGCGCGCGTGCTTGCGCTCACCCGAGCGAACAAGCGCCCCCTTCTCGGTCAGGTCAGCCAAGTCGCGGGTCGTGGTTGCGGGGGAAGCGCCGGTGATCGTGCTGTAGTTTCCCGCGCTCATTCCTCCCTTGAACCCATCGGGGCCTTCCCGGAAGATCCGCAGGAGCGCCTTCTGTTGCCTGTCATTGATGTGGCCGCGCAGCCGGTCGAGCAGCTTCGTCTTGGCTATCAGGAACTCCACCTGCGTGATGGTCCGGCGCTGCGCTTCCAGCGCAATTTCCGCGAACCATGCAAGCCAGGCCGACACATCCATCTGCTTATTCGCCTTTTCGAGGGCTTCATAATAGCTCTTCTGGTGGGCGAGAATCGTCGTAGCCAAGGCGACGAGCAGGGGCAGGCCGAAACTCTGCGCCATCGCTTTTTCGGCAATGGCGCGACCGATTCGCCCGTTGCCATCTTCAAAGGGATGGATAGACTCGAAGTACAGATGGGCAATGCCCGCCCTGGTCATGGCGGGCAAGGGTTCCGCGCCCGGCGGCGTTGTTCGATTGAACCATGCGATGAACCGCTTCATCTCTGACGGCACTTGCTTTGATGGCGGGGCTTCAAAATGTACTTTCTGAGCGCCAATCCGGCCGGAAATTACCTGCATGGGCTCTTTGCTGGTGCGGAATCTGCCGATGTCGATCAGGTCTTTTCGGCCAGCGGCCACCATCCGGTGCCAGCGAAAGAGCATCTCATTAGATAGAGGCTCAGCCGATGATCGAAAAAGATCGACCATCATCTCGGCGATCCCTTGTTCCGCTGGCGTGGCGCGTCGTTTGTCGGCAACCAGTCCAAGCTGGCGCTGGACGGAAGACTGAACACTGGCCCGATTGAGAATTTCACCCTCAATCTCGGAGGTCGTCAGCGCTTCTCCACTCATCGCTTCCACGAGGAGTTGATTGCGCTCGTCTTCGCCCAGGTGCTTGGCCGTGCCGATAACAACGCCCGCGCCGAGGAGAAACTGCTCTTCGCCAGCGGCCATCTGAGAACGGTCCCACTTGAAGTTCGGCCAATCCGGGTTTTGCCAGTTCCATGCCATGAGCGATAGCGGGTCTCTCTATCGCTCATGGTATCTGGTAATGGTGAGCGATACAACAAGATTCTATCGCTCATACTCAGCGCCGGTTTTTGCTTTTGCCGGGCTATGGCGCTGTTGCTTCGGATTGCCCGCCGCTCTGCCCTCCTCTTGTGGCTCGGGCGCTGAAACAGCTTGCACCGCTGTCGGCGTCGGGGATCGAGCCGCCGTGGGGGGAGAATCCATGCAGCCTTGAATCCCCATTCCAGCAAACAGCCCGACCGAAAGGGCTGCGGTGGCAATCAGCGGAACCCAGAAGCACAGCACATCGGTGTTCAGTTTGTGCAAGAGCGCGTCCAGAGCATTCTCCCGCTTTTCGAGAGACTGCGTGAGCAGATTGTTCGCGGACTCAATCTGAGCGACGACTCCGCCCTTTGGATCGTTCAGAGCGCCGAGTGCGGCAGAGAGTTCCTTCTGGGCGCTGGCCATCGCCACGCTGGTTGCTTGCAGGCCTCTGGCCGTAGCGGGAAGGCCAGATTCGAGGAAATGCTGGCGCAGACTCTCACCCAGCAACTTTGCAATGTATTCGGGATCAATGCCTGCTTCGATCTTGCGGGGCAGTATGGAAATCCGCGACTCCAACTCGTGGACATAGCCGAGCATCTTCTGTTGCGCCTCCTCTGAAAACTCCCGATGAAGATCGAGCATCTCCTGAATCCTTTCTCGCTCGTCGGCAATTTCCATCGGCGTTTGGCGGGTAAGCAGGGCCAGGACGCCCATTGCTTCGAGAATGCGCAACATCTCGTCGTCGGGGCTGAGCTTCCGAGTATGTGCGAGAACGCGATAATACGCGGTCTGCAACTCCTCGGGGACAAGCCGGGCGAGAGAGTCGAACAAAGTCGGCTCTCCCTCCGCAACGATTACAAGGTTGGAAGTTCCCGGTTCCGTGCTCATGGCAGAAATACCTGCCTTGCCCGGTCGAATTCAGAGAAAAGCCGCCGCCGGTAGCTCTGTGCGCGCATCACGAGAGACGCTCTCTTGAGTTCCTCGACATCGGCCTTGCGGGCTGCAACCTGCCCCAGTTGGATGCCATGCTGGCGAACCGGATTTTCGAGTTCGGCCAGCCGAAACTCCATCTGCAAGATCTCCGGCGCGAAGGCTTCGCGGAAGCGCTGCGCCTGCTCCGTGGACTTCCAATAGGTGAAGTCCGCCAGGGCGCTGGTTGCGTTCTCGACAATCACGTACTTGACCCGCTCCTGAAGACGGCTTGCCCAGGCAAGGACGCTCTCGACGCTGGCCGGGTCAGGCGTCACCACGCCGACCGCCGTAAAGCAGATGCCGGTTGCAGAGACATCGTCGTACATCGACTCGAACCAGTCGGCTGCAACCTGCCCGGCACCCGCGCCCATGTCGGCGAGAATAATGGGCGTGCCGCCGTCGAGATGATCGACGAAGGCGTCGAGTCCGGCGGGCGTGTGAATATTGACTTTGGTGACCCGCCCATTGAAAAAGTGTTGCAGGGAACCACGCGCCTTGTTCTCTGTGTCGAGATCGAGCAGAGTGACAGGAATCTTGTTGGCCTCAAACCATTCGGCCAGGGCGACCATCACGCCGGTTTTGCCGACTCCGCCCTTACCGCCCATCGTGAAAACCACGCGCTTCGTATTGGCCGTCATTGTTCGCCTCCATTGGTTGTCAGGGTCAGGGGTTCGTTTTCACGGAAGACGAAGCGGGCGCGCTTCGCTTCCTGCACCGCGGGCTTTGCCTTGAGAGCAGCAACGGGATCGAGCAGCGGCGACTCCGCCACAGCCAGGCCCACGGGCGGCAGTTCGAATTGCGTTCGTTTGCGGTGCTTGGCGCGGACCTTCACGAAGGAGTGAAGGGTGCTGAGGGCGACATGCAGCCCCAGCCGCTCCTGAAAAAGGCAGGCGACTTCGCGATACGTCCGTCCCTTGCGGCGCAGTTCGCGGATCAGTTCCCGGTGGGGCTCCAGTTTGGAGCGGTACGGCTTTTCAAGAAGAGATTCGAGTACAATCTGGTGTGCCGGTTCCATAAGGCATGGCTCCCGAGCACCTCACTGCGTTGTTCCAATAGGCGTCCAATAAGCGGTTCCGACGGTGCCTGAAAGTGCCTTGGTGGGCTATCCATGCCTCCTGATTTCAACAACTTACCAGGCTCTGAGCCACTTTCACGGCGATAACACGGGTTCAAATCCCGTCGGGGACGCCAAATATTTTCAAGCACTTACGCGATTTGGCCGGAAATTTCCGTGTACATTCTCGTGTACATCATTTCCCCTGTTTTCGCCGTTCAAACCGACATCTTTCCGCAATTCAGGACGAATCATAGCCACCACTTTGCTCTGCGCTGCACGCTTGGCCGGCGACATGGCCTGCGTGTAGATGTCCATGGTGATTCGCGTTGAGGCGTGCCGTAGGAGTTCCTGCACAGTTTTTATGTCCTCTCCGTTCGCCTTTAACAGCGTGGAGAAGGTGTGGCGGAAGGTATGCCACGTGAGGCGCTTGGTGATGCCCGCCCGCTTCGCGGCTGGCCAGATGTAGTACCGCATCACCGCAACCAGCCCCAACGGATGCAGACCCCGTTTTCTGCCCGCCCGATTGCTCGTGCTGGCAAAAATCCAGTCCTCAGGCCCGGCACAGGGTGCATGCCGGTACCACTCCAGAAGGTCCTGCGCCAGAAACTCATCCACTGGCACCGGTTTCTTCGAAGCCTCCGTCTTGCATCGACCCACAACGTTATTTACTACCGAACGCTCGACATGGAGAAGCAGGTTCGCAAAATCCATGTCTTTCCACTTGAGTCCGGTTAGCTCCCCCCTGCGCAGTCCGGTAGCCATCGCAAGAAAGACCAGGGCACGTTCTCGAATAGAGAGTTCGGCCAGCAGCGCTTGCATTTCCTCCACTTCAAGAATCGTGGGGATCTGCTCCCGCTTGCTCCCCTGGCGCACACCCGATCCGCGCACCGGTCCAGTAATTGGGTTTCGGTCGGTGAACTCCCACCGAATTGCATGGTTGAACAGAGAACTCATTAGGTTGCGTATCCTGGCCTTGGTCGCAGGGGCAAGGGGCTTCATGTCTTTCTCTGCTTTCGTTCCCGACTGAGACTCTAGTTGCTGAGGCAGCCTCAATCTCAGCGTCCGCAGCCAGTCTTCAACGGCCACCGTCTTGATATCGCCGAGGCGATAATTTCCCCACCTCGGCTGAATCCAGCAATTCAGACAACTGCCATACCGATCCCGCGTCGAAAAGGATTTGCCTTCATCTCCTTTGTCGATCAATTCTGTCAGCCGGTAGTGCTGGATTAAGGCTTCCATTGTGATTGCTTTCATCTCGTTCGGTCCGTCAGCGTTTACCATCAGCCGCAAACCAGCCGCTGCCTTTTCTGCGGCAGCTTTGTCTTTGTAGCGCTCCAGGGTGCCGATCACCTTCTGGCGGGGAACACGCTTTCCGTCCGGCAGGGTCTGCTTCCATCGAAACACCCATACGAGGTTGCCGCTCCCGTTTTTGATAAGGGAAATGCAACCGTTTTGATACCGCGTCTTTCTCATGTCCGCTCCTTTTTCGGAGACGCGGATCGCACTGGTGTCTCCAATGTACCTCTGAATGACTGGCATTTGGCGTCATAGTGGCTCTAACCGCGAAGACTTCAATTCCTTCTCGAACGAAGCCACTCTCCGAGTTCGGACAGAAGGAAGCGCCAGCGCACCTTGGCGCCATCGCTGACAGGGTGCGAAGGCAGAGCACCCTTACGAGCCAGCCTTTGGACCGTAATCGCGTGGAGTCCCAGGAATTCTCCCGCCGCACGGGCATCTACAAACCGCTCAGGCATCACTGCAGGAACTGTGATCTGATTCAACACGCCGCACCTCGAAGCCGCTGGAATTGAGCCAAAGCTGCCCCCTCCTCTCCGGCTGCACCCAAATTAAGTCAATAAATGGGGTGTAGCCTATGTCATTTCCAGTTGACCTATTCATTTTTGATATAGATTCGGTGAGACACTTCATGGCGCGAAAGGCACAATGACAGGTATGGCCGAATCGCGCTTCAAGGGCAAGCGATTTCGGAAACGCGACTTGAACTGCCACCGTCACTCGGAATTCAGACGCAAGCCAATCGGCGAACACTGGGCGACTTTCCGGGACCTATCAGTATCCGAAGTAGCCTCCGGATGTTCGCATTCAGTGGCAGACCCGAACATGCCGTTGAAACCTGGTACTGAATGCAGGGTTGAAAGAGCGTCTCTGTCAGCTCCCCGTTTAATGCGGTTGATTCTGAAACGCAATTATTTGGCTTGAAATGTTCGGGTGTATATTCGACTCAATGCAACACTGCCTTTACTGCCAGGAAATTCCGGGGTCGGAAGAACACCCACTATCGGCGGCCTTGGGCGAATTTAGCGCTGGACCTACGCTCATCAATCGGATCTGTAAGCAGTGCAACGAGCGACGTATCGGTCTTCTGGACGAACAATTTGTGAGGTGTGGTCCCGTTGCCGTCTTGCGGAAACGCTTTGGCATCGAAGGGCGTGATCATCATCAAAAAGTGAACTCATTTTATCGAGGCAGCGCTGGTGCTCAACCTATCAAGTACCTATCTTGGGATGAATCCCTTCAATGCAATCTCCTTATCGAGCCAACCGGTGGCGATCAAGTAGATCACTTGGTGCAGTTGATTCTGAGGGGACAGTCAGGACCCTGTCATTACATCCCCTTGACCTCGAAAATGACGATTGAAACTCTCCGCCAAAAAATTGCAGCTTTGAATCTCACATTTCCCCTACCCGAAGTCCGCCTTATCCACGATCCGGCAACGGAGCAGTGGGCTGTGGATTTGTTCAAGCAGCTTTGGCCCGATGTCACGTTGCCTGACACGACCATAGGGGCAACCTCGTTTGCGGGTGGCAAGGTGCAATTCGAGGTCACGGATCGATATTTCCGTGCGATTGCCAAAATCGGATTTCACTATTTCCTGACGCAGTTTCCAAACTATAGCGGGCATGAATCAATCTTTTCCGGAATCCGCGACTTCATCATTGATGACACAAGAGGGTTAGTACCGGCACGCATCAACCAATTCGTCGGCGTTCACCGATCTCCCCTCGCACCTGCTTCGTCCGGTTGGGTCGGTCACATTCTTTGTGCCGAAATTCGAGAAGGTGTCTGTCTTGCGCATTTTGAGCCATTTGTTACACCGGGTGGCAGAATGCAGGCGTTCATGGTTCGCCTTGCAACCGACACGGGAAGCAATGAATTTGTCGTACGGTCTCACCTATACCTCTACTACGCTAAGGGGAAGATCGGGCGCTACTCCGGCGACGCCTTGCAAATCCGCCCAGATCAACTCAATTTGGCAAACTCATTGTGCGCTCCCGCAATTGCTGAGTCTTGATGGCGCGTACTGCCCATTTGGGGACGCACCCAAGGTACCTGTGAAACTCCCCTGTTTTGTACCCATAAACGCCCTATGCTACTGTTTATGACATTGACACCATGTGCAGATGCATATTTGATCTTCTATAAATAAACATTGCGCCATGGCGACTTTTGATTAGGTCGTCGGTTCGGCTCCAATACCGAGCGCTTCTCTGGCTGCGGCAAGGCTCTCTGCGTCGTATCCTTTCACGGTTTCCATTAATCTGTCGAACCGTTCCTCCGGCTCGTCCTTCGTGATTGCATCATAGGCGGCGCGAACAGATCCCCCGAAGCCTAGGAGCGCATCGTTCATCTTGGCATCTCCGAGGACGGCAACCACTATCCGCCCTGTCTCGAACTGCTCCATAGCATTTGGCCACAAACTGATTACGGCTCTACACGAGAATCTGGTAGTTCCCCCTGTTTTATTGGCTTTTTGCCTGCAGGGCTATCCGGGTATGCTCATCAGGATGCGAGAGAACGACTGGACGAGAATTCTTGGATGGCCCGGGTA
>Ga0224528_1000618_pt1 | contig 26362 bp, 27 predicted proteins | sample CBST25metaG_2_FD_179888 | JGI IMG/M metagenome (GOLD analysis project Ga0224528, IMG submission 179888) | Peat soil microbial communities from Stordalen Mire, Sweden - C.B.S.T25 | ecosystem: Environmental > Terrestrial > Soil > Wetlands > Peat | place: Sweden: Norrbotten County, Stordalen Mire...
GTCATACTCGGCCAGTCCGGCTTGCCACAGGCGGAGAAAGAAGCCCGCCTGCTGCCACTTCTGAAAGTGCAAGTGTACAGCGCTGGCGCTGCCAAACTCGCGTGGAAGAGACTTCCACTGGCATCCCGTGCGCAACACATAAACGATGGCGGAGAAGATCTGACGTGGCGGCATGGGCTTGCGACCGCCTCCAGGTTTGCGAAGATAGGCACGATCCGATGACCGCTGCGGAACAGGAATCAATGGTTCAACCTTCGCCCAAAACGCATCGGAGACGGTCCATGACTTGTTCTGTGGCATCTTGAAATCTATCTTCGCCCAGTTTGCCCTTCTCAACACGGGCCGCTGACCTTCGAGAACCAAGATCGATACTAATTACGGATAAGATCTTAGTGCGGCGCGGTTGATACCGAAGCACCTTTTAGACTCGATAAGACAAAAAGCCGCCATGCAGACTGCGCTCCAGTGTGCGCCCTTGTTGTTCTCATCCGATTTCAATCCTGCTGAATGTACTCTTGCGTTGGCGGCCAGTCCGACGCATGCGGTCCGTTAAGGACCGGCCAGTGTCCGGGGAACCAATTCACGATGTGGAAAGTGGCTGGCGGGATCGATCAACTCTTATGAACCACTTCGAATGAGTACCCGTCCGGATCCAACACATCGGCCGCGTAATATCCCGGATAATATTCGAGTCGGGCCCTTGGCGAAATGTTGTCCGTCGCTCCAGCTTCTATTGCGGCGTGATAAAACTCATCGACTTGAGCGTTGTTATCTGCATCGAAGCCCCAATGGATCGAGCCTGGATCAGGCTTCCCTTGCTTGAGCCAGAAGTAAGCTCTCTTTCCATCTCCGAATCCCCACAGGTCGGGATGGCCATTTTCACCCTTATAGGGCATAAAGAATCGGATTTTAACAGGCTTCAGAGCGGCTTCGTAAAACGCCAGCGAACGCTCAACATCGCTTACAGTCAAAATGATGTGGTTGATCATCGTTCTTCTCCTTTATATTGCAAGTGATTCGATTGACTTTTCGCCATCGGGGATTGCGTGGCCGGAAAGGCCCGATATGTTCATTCCCTGGGCGCGCACAATCTGAACGTCGGTGATTCCTATGAAGCTCAGGATGAGGCGCAAGTAAGGTTCCTCCGTATCCCACGATTTCCAGGGACCATCGGTAAACACCCCACCAGAGGCAAGCACCAGGATCGCCTTCTTTTCAAGAGCAAGCCCTTCGGCTCCGCCCGCTGTATATTGGAACGTTTTTCCAGGGCGAACGATGTGATCGATCCATGCCTTTAGGGAAGACGGCAGTCCAAAATTCCACATCGGGGAAGCAATCACCAGAAGATCGGACGACAGTACTTCTTCGGTGACCAGGTCCGACAGTCGAAGCGCCTCCCGCAGAGACTCAGCTTCCGCGCGATCTCTCGTAAAAATGGCCTTCACCGTTCGGGCGTCCAGATGAGGAAGCGGGTCTTTCGCCAGGTCTCTCTCCACAAGTCTCGCTTCCGGATACAACGTTCTCAGGCGCTCTGTGAGCTTGCGTGTAAGCTGGCGGCTTGCGGATTCAACTCCCCGCGGGCTCGACTCAATGATCAGAATTTGCTTCATTGGTGTTCTCCTTTTCTTGATATACCCAAGCGACTACGGCAATGAAGCCGGCTTGAGATTCAGGATGAAACTCGTTCTCTGCGATGCATCAACAGCGTTCGGATGTGCTTCGAAGAGCGTCCGCCCTTCAAACACGCGATAGACATGGGCGTTTCCGCCGGACCATATTTGCACAAACTCGACCGAGAGTGGCGTATCCGGGATGCGTCCGCCGAACCAGTGCGGGTCTTCTCGCTGGGCCCAGGTGACCAGAGCCAGTACGCTGCCAGATGGGTAAGCAATACCAGGTGCGCCCCCACGCTCCATGACTTGCATCGCTGCGCCGTTGCCGTAGAGCGTCGCGGTTGTACGTGTCTTGGGATCGACATCCGTCGTGACTGGCCGCCAGCCGAGCGGCTGCCAAGGCAAACTAGAGGGGAAAGAGGCTGCAGCATTGTTCACGACTTGATCGCGATTTGCGTGAGCTCTGGTGATGGGAAGCGTGTATACGTAGTCATTGCCACGCACCGGCAGATGGCAGCCCGTGCATTCGCTGACGAATTGTGCATCCTCGCCGTAGGGCTTCAAATCAAGGCCACGCCAGCGGCCCCAGCTCCACCCATCCGTGTGCCTATATCGGCGAGAATCCTTGACCATCAACTCTACTTGAACGAACCTTCCCGCATGTATGAGCCCGTCTTCACCAAGTTCCTGCTGCCAGGCGACCTTTGCAAATCGCGTCCCGTCAGGCCAGGGCGAGATGTTGCCAGATTCGGCAGCCCTGACTGCCACATCATTCCCAAGAATGAATCGGAACGTGTTGTTATCCCCACGATCGGTCGTACTGAGGAGCCTCCAACTCTCGAAGGATGGATCGAAGGCTAACCCATTCGGCTCCGGCTGTACTGCGGACAACGAGATTCGCGTCGCTGAAGCATAGCCTTTCGTTTCATCGCTGGATAAGCTCGGCACAGTTGCCCACGGCGCAAGATGAGTTTTCAGCTCCGCTAGTTCAGCGGGCGAGACTCGCGCCTCGGGATGCACTGCCACGAACTGAGGAAGGGGCATTGCACCAAGCTGGATCATGTTCACGGCTTCAAAGAGCTTTGCCCTCTGTACTGCTCGTAGAGCAGAGCCAAGTGTCGAAAAATTGAGGTGGGACCGAGCATTCAGGATGTCATGCCGGACCATTAAGTACGCTGGCTCGATCTGGTCGAACCAGGCAAGTCGTCGCTCGTCGGAATGGCAGCTGTAACAGTTCTTGTTCAAGATCTGCTTTACGGAGGGCGGAACTTCGACCTCTGCCGCTGCCGGTTTCGCGGGAATGATGGGCCGAACCAGTTGGGCAAGGATAAACAGAACGCTCGCTGCCATTCCCAATTTCCAAATGACTCTCATACGTCTCTTCCTTTCCATCGCAGTCTGTCTCATAAGCGCCAGGCACTGATGAATTCGGCCCTGGCAAGTTTGATTAACATCAGTTCCGGCCGTGCACCGTCTCATAGAGAAACCAGGTTCGGCGTTCTGCTTCGTCGATCCAGACTTCGAGCAGACTTGCCGTGGCCACGTCTTTGAATTCGTCGCAAACATCATGGGCCGCACGCATCAGCTTCGTCAGGCACCGGCTATCGGCGACCAGCTCTTCGAGCATGGCTTGAGGCGCAGTCGATTCTTCGTTGTTGTCGAGCAGCCGCTGATGCTTTGCAATGTCGCCGATCGAACGCAAAGTTGTGCCGCCTATCTTACGGGCCCTCTCCGCGATAGGGTCCGTCATCGCGAGGATTTCCGTCGCCAGTTCATCGAGGAACAGGTGGTAATCGCGGAAATGCACCCCACTCATGTGCCAGTGAAAGCTTTTCGTCTTCACGTAGAGAGCGAAGACATCTGCGAGCAGTTGCCGCAGGGTTTCAGAGATCGCAGCGACCGCTGCTGACGAAAGGTCCGTTGGAATATTGAGGCTGGCCGGCATACCTTGCACCAGAGACTGCTTCATCTGCTTGGATGTCATTCCTCTCTCCTGATCCTGTGGAGGCTATCCACCGAGTTTGAAAGCGCGACCTGAGGTTGTACTTTGCCGTGCGGCGAATCCTTGGTTGGAATTTGCAGCACGGCTGAGTGGGCAACTACTTCCCGAGGAATGCGAGCAGTTCGTCGTTGACGATGTGCGCATGCGTGGTACAGAGCCCATGCGGCGCGCCCGGAACTATTTTAAGCGTCCCATTCTTCACCAGTTCCACGCTAAGGCGGCCAGAGTCATCGATTGGCACAATCTGATCCGCATCTCCGTGGATCACGAGTGTCGGCACCGCGATCTTCTTCAGGTCTTCAGTTTGATCGGTTTCAGAGAACGCCTTGATGCAGTCGTATGCGCCAACGATGGAGACCTGCGTCCCCTGGAGCCAGAACGAATCCTGTACCCCTTGGGACACCTTCGCACCTGGCTTGTTGTAGCCATTGAAAGGTACTGTAAGATCCTTGAAGAACTGCGAACGAACCTTCACAACGTTCGCGCGGATGTCGTCAAAAACCGAAAGGGGAAGACCTCCTGGATTGGATTCGGTCTTGAGCATGAGCGGCGGAACGGCGCCGATCAAAGCGACCTTGGCGACGCACTTCTCTCCATGGCGGGCGATGTAACGCACAACCTCTCCGCCACCGGTGGAGTGGCCGACCATCGTCGCATCCTTGATGTCGAGATGGTCCAATAGGCCGGCGAGATCGGCCGCGTACCGGTCCATGTTGTTTCCTTGCCAACTCTGTCGTGAGCGGCCATGGCCGCGCCGGTCGTGAGCGATGACGCGATAGCCATTTTGTCTGAGGAACAGCATTTGCGCGTCCCATGCGTCGGCGCTCCATGGCCATCCGTGCGGGAACGTGACTGCAGGGCCGGTACCCCAGTCCTTGTAGTAGATCTCGACGCCGTCGGGCGTGATGTGCGCACCCTTGTTCATAGTTACTTCCTGGGCTTTGCTTGCTTTTGTTGGAAATGCGCTGGCCCGGCTGCTGAAACTGGGTGCCATGAGCCCGCAGCCCCCGCTGCGAATAGGAATGCACGAAGCGCGGTGTGGTCTGTTGCGTATGCCAACTGAGGCTCTATCCGGCCTTCGATCATTTCGACCTCCCAGAACTTCCTGGCAGATCTAGATTTACTTGGATCGAAGCTCTGCAGTCTTGGATATTCCGGGCACCGCTGGGACATTCCGGTCACTTGCTTGCGGTAATTTGCGCGCTAAGAAACCGGGTGTGTATCATTTGTTGAGTAAGACCGATTTCCCCGCAAATTGGCGAAGACAAAATATGGATACCGATCGGATCAAAACCGAGTCGTTTGACGTTCCTGGTTTTGTGAGCGAGAGCCGTCCGGAATTTGAGAAGGTCCGCGCTGTTTCAAGCCGCTCGGAACGACCGCTCTTTTTCGCCAGGTATCGGCACGACAGGCCAAACCTCGGATTGCTCGAACAAACGCCGCTGGCGGATCAACTCATCGTGTCGGTGGAACTACGCCCTTTCAGAGCCATCAACGTGTTTTGCGATGGGCATCACAAGCGCAAACCGGCTGCGGAGCCTGGCGTATTGGCGCTTTACGATATGCGCAGATCGTGGTGCGCGGACATCCGAGATCCTTTTGACACACTGCAAGTATTTCTGCCGATAAACAGCTTTCGCGCCTTTGCAACAGAGCGCCGCAGTGACTTTCTTGATTTCCGTTTCGACATCGAGGAGTCACCTTACGACACCGTGATGCTGCACTTGATGCAAGCGATGCTTCCCACGCTGGAGCGGCCGAACGAGGTCAGTGCGCTCTATCTGGATTCCATGTTTCTGGCAGTGCGTGACCACATCGCCGAAACATACGGCGGCTTCACGAGAAGGGCCACAGGCAACAGACTTGGCCTCACTGCTCGTCAGCTTCGTCATGCCCTTGAATACATCGAGGCGAACCTAGGCAAAGATGTCAGCCTTGCCGATGTGGCAGATGCGTCTGGAACCTCAGTAAGTTCACTCACTCGCGGCTTCAACACCGCATTGAATGTTTCTCCTCATCGCTGGCTTCTGAATCGGCGAATCGCCCTCGCGCAGCGACTCATTTACGAGCGTACTATGCCACTCAACGAGGTTGCCATTGCATGCGGGTTCGCCGATCAAAGTCACCTCACGCGCGTTTTTGTGCGCAATGTCGGTAGCTCTCCCGCTGCTTGGCGGCGCGACGCCCAGCGGTGAACAGGTACGAGGCTGAACTGAATATGGAGCCTCGTCGCAGGTTTCTGTGTAAGGCGTCCCGCAAGTAATGGGAAGTGAGCCACAAGCTAATTCCGGAAATTCCACATGGAATGTGCTCACCACGCATTCGCTGTCGGGCGGATCATTCGCGTTCGCCAGCCTTTTATGCCATTGTCTCTTCGCCATTGACCTTGTCGATGAGCGCATTATCGCGAAGGCGATCAGGGAGCAAAGTCCCGGATTCGAAACGGCATTGGAATGCGCCGAAAACCTATTTTCCTGCCGACATTGCTTGCCGTACTCGTTGTTTCGCGGAGATGGCGAGCCGAGTGAGGAGGCCCTGATGTGCGTTCCTGAGATCATTCGGGAGAGGCGAAGGAAAACGCCTTCTAATCTTTCCACATACTTCGACGTAGGGCGTTTTCGGGGAGCACCCAGACAACCGCGCTTTACCGCATGTCTATGGGTCCTTATCGCCTGGAGTCGCCAACCGAAAGCCCGATTCGCAAGGCATCAGACAACAGAGGGCGAATGAATCGTCGAGCTATAGCCGTCCTCGGCTTGTCCCGAAGCGCGGGTTCCGACGATACTTCTTGCATGGAGAGTGTCAGGTCACACACATTCACGTCACTCTACCACCGGATGGGTGGCTATGACGTCATTGCCGCGCTGGTGGATGGTCTGTTTCAGCGATTGAAAGAGGATCCCCGCTTCGCGCGCTTCGGCATGGGAAGAAGCCTGGACTCGAAAGCGCGGGTGCAGCAACTCACCGTGGAACAGCTTTGCGCACTGGCCGGTGGGCCCTGCATCTATCTGGGCCGCGATATGAAGACCTCGCACGGGGGGCTGGGGATCACGGAAGCCGAGTGGGAAGCCAACCGTGAGCACACACTTTATGTCCTGCGAGAGCACGGAATCGGCGAGCCCGAACAAGGTGAGTTCCTGGAACTGTTCGAGCGCTATCGCGCGGAGATCGTGGACACGACGGAGTAGAGAGGTCTATCAGGCAGCACCATTCAGATGCATCAGGTCCATGAGCGCCTGATAACGCGGGTCATCGCGTACGGAATCGGCCCAGGGATGGACATTCATCCACATGGCGCGGGGATCCCGCTGCTCGATTGCCTTCGCCATCCATTGAACAGAGCCCTCCACATCGTTTAGCAGCATGCACATTCCAGCGATCGCCGTCGGACTTCCGGCGTTTCCGCGTGGGAGGGCTTCGATCCGGGCCAGAACCTGGTCGGCATCGGCCCGCTCTCCTGCGGCCGCATGTGCCAGACCGAGAGTGAAGAGACTAAGGTGAGACGGACCGAGAATTTCGATCAATCCGTGCGCGCAGGCCATGGCCTCCTCGTGGCGATTCAACAACCCGAGCAGGTATGTCTTGATCTGCCAGGCCTTGGCGAACCGGGAGTCGAGTTCGAGGGCATCCTGGCAGCATTGGATACCCTCGGCATAGGATCGCGCCCATAGAAGCGCCGTAGCTTTGGCCGTGCGTCCGAGCAATAGCAGCGGATCGTCGGCAATCACCCGATCGCATTGCAGGAGCGCTTCGATGGCGGCGGAAATGTCTACATAGGGAACACCGCATCCACCGTGGTGAAGGTGACGCCGGCTGGCGTGCAGACGACGGTCGCCAGCAATCTGAGTTTTCCAGATGCGCTTGCCGTTGATGGTGCGGGCAATCTGTTCATTGGTCAACACGCGGCCATCTCACAAGGAAACGCAAACGGCCTCGTGGAGGTCACAGCCGCCGGCGTGTTGAAAAACGTTGGGAGCAATAACGGCAATGTTTCCTCTGTTGCTGTCGACGCCGCCGGTGACGTGTTCTTCTCAGACAACATGAACGGCGGCATTTTCAAAGTCACGCCGGACGGCGGGCAGAGCACGGTCACGTCCAATATCTCCTATCCCGGTGTCCTGGCAGTGGACGCGGCAGGCAATCTTCTCGTTGTCGATCCAGCCAGCGGCACAGTACAGCAAATCACCCCGGCTGGCATGCAGACGACCGTTGCGTCTGGATTTACCGCTCCCTCGAGCGGAGCACTGGACAGTGCCGGCGACCTCTTCGTGGTCGATCAGGCGGGGACCGATCTGGTCGAAATTCCCCGCTCGCAAGCTCCTTCGCTCAGCTTTGCCTCCACAAACATCGGCAGCACCAGTAGCGACAGCCCGCAGTCCGTCCAGATCGAAAACATCGGCAACGCATCGCTCAACTTCGCCGGCATAAGCGTTGCGTCCAACTTCGCGCAGGTGGATGGAGCCGGTACGCCGGCAGATTGCGCCACCGGCCTGCAACTCGCTTCGGGTGAGGCCTGTAGCCTGAGCCTCGGCTTCAGGCCCACTGCCGCGGGCTCTATCTCCGGTTCTGTAGTTCTCACTGACAACGCCTTGAATGGGAATCCGGCCCGGCAGACAATCCAGTTGAATGGGACAGGCACGCTCGCGCCCCAGACCATCACCTTTTCCGGCTTGCCGCCCGCTGCGACCTTCGGCTCCGCGGGTCCCTACACCTTGAACGCAACGGCGTCCTCCGGTCTCCCCGTCAATTACTCCGTCAGCGGTCCAGCTTCGATCAGCGGGGCCACGCTCACGATTACCGGCGGAGGCAGCGTTGTGGTCACCGCCTCCCAGGCCGGCAACGCAGATTACTCTGCCGCCACGCCGGTCTCTGAGACCATTGTCGTCAGAGCCGCCGCCCAGACCATCACCTTCGGCAGTATCGCCGCGCAAACAGTCGGCGCCTCGATCACTCTCAGCGCTTCCGCCACCTCCGGTCTCGCCGTCAGCTTCACCTCGTCAACCTCCACGGTGTGCTCGGTCTCCGGCGCCACCGCCAAGATGCTCGCCGCCGGCACCTGCACGCTCCAGGCATCGCAGTCCGGCAACGCAAACTACGCCGCTGCAAGCCCCGTCAGCGTCAGCTTCAGCGTTGCCACCGCAGCAACCTTCAAACTCGTCGCCACCCCCAACTTTGAAACCATCCGCCGCGGAATCCTGGCAGCCTTTATCCTCGAGGCCCAATCGGAAGACAGCTTCTCCGGCAAGGTCAAGATCACCTGCTCCGACGGCCCTGCCGCTTCAGTCTGCGGGTCCTTCCCCAAAACCCTCACCGTGCAGGCAAACAAGACGGCGCTGGCCATCTCCGGCATCCTCCTCCCGGCCAACACCGCGCCCGGCACCTATTCCCTAACCTTCACCGGAACCTCGGGCTCGATCACGGTCAGCACCACCGCGCAGTTCAAGGTGCAGAACTAACGAAAGCTCTCAGTATCCGGCGTCCCCACATCAGGTCGCCGGATACTGCATCTTCACTTCACTCGCAACGCAAGATACGCGATTACCGAAAGGAATCCTCGCGATGCATAACCTGACCGGAGCACCTTACGCGATCGCCCCCTGCGGGTACTTTCTCTTCATGGAGATGGGCGTATACGCATTCCTGATCGCTTGCCTTATCCATGCCGGCAAGCGCCGCGATGGCGCGCTGCCGTACCTGCTGGGCGGAATCGTCTTCGGACTTCTGCTGGAGTTCTTCGAGGTCCTCACCGGTAGCTACAGCTATGGCCGCTTCTGGTTGATGCTGGGTCGCGCACCGATGGATGTCCCTCTCTTCGTCGGCGTCGCTTGGGGCGTCATCATGTACACGGCGCGCCTATTCAGCGACGCCCTGGGCTTACCCACCTTTGGCGCAGCTGCACTCGACACGCTACTGGCCCTTAGCATCGACCTCAGCATGGATTCAGCCGCTTACCGCATGCACTTCTGGAACTGGGACTGGAATGGAGCCGGCCGGGATCCTCTAACCGCGAACTGGTTCGGTATCCCCTATGGAAATTTCGTCGGTTGGATCACGGTGGTCTTCTGCTACTCGCTTTTCAGCCGTCTATTAGAACCTCGGTTGTTTAGCAAACGGCGAAGCGCATCCCATGTCTGGTGCATTCCGGTCCTGGCGACGGGCATTTCCCTTGCAGTGCTTTGCTCGACGGAGATCCGACTGTTTCCGGCCCTCAACCGAATCGGCGTCACATCCGGCCCTCGCTGGCTGATTCTCACAATCTTGCTCCTGATGATCGCTGTAAGTGGATGGCGTCAGCGCGATCCTTCGGCGGAGAAGCCACACCCGCTTGCAGTGTGGGTTCCCGCCTGGTTCCACATCTTCTTTGTGTATTGCTTCTTCGCGTTTGGCTTCTATCGCGAGAACCCATGGTTGACGATCGCAACGGCAATCAGCCTTCTTGGCGGCATTACATTCCATCTCCTCCCGATACGGATGCGTCCGGCGGATGGGGTCCAGGCACCAGACGATGAAGTCATTGGACCGCTTCTCAGCGAACGCTAAGCCAAGGCGCTCATACAGGCCGAGCGTCTTGCGCGCGAGGCGATGGCCATCGAAGCGCGGAATCTGCCGGCGAGCCATCCATCTGTAGTCGATGCTCGGGTCGCGCTTGGCCGGGTGCATATCGGGCAAGGCCATTACGAAAACCGCGATCGATGAGCTGAAACAAGCCTTGCTCCTGATTCCGGCACGCGACGATGCTCGCCTTGCCGTCGGCAGGTCTCAGTGGCCTCGGAAACGATTTTCCAGGACAGCCGACTCCCCGTGACTCTATGGTTTCGGGCAGCGTGGCGGGTGACCAGCCAGAAGAACGGCGTCAGCGCCATGGGCTTCAGCGGGTGCTGGGCTTGAAGAGCTACAAGACGGCTTGGACTTTGCTGCATAAACTACGCCGCGCCACGGTGCTTCCTGGTCGGGATTTGCCGAGCGGGCGCGTCGAGGTGGACGAAGCCTTTGTGGGCGGCGAAGAGGAAGGGGTTCACGGGCGCCAGACGGAAACCAAAGCCATGATTGCAGTTGCAGCGGAAGAAGACGGACCAGGTATCGGCCGCGTCCGAATGCGTCGCGTCGTGGATGCGTCAGCGAACAGTCTTGCGCCGTTTATCGAGGATTCCGTCGAGCCAGGAAGCGTAGTCCATACCGATGGCTGGCTAGGCTGCCTGCCGCTGAAAGACAAGGACTACAGGCACGAAGTCACCTACTTGAAAGGAAACAGCAAAACCGCATCGGAGTTGACGCCGCGGGTTCATCGGGTCGCAGCGCTGCTCAAACGCTGGCTGCTGGGAACTCATCAGGGAGGAGTGAGCGTGGGGCATCTGGATGCCTATCTCCACGAATTCACGTTCCGGTTCAACCGCCGCAAGTCGCGCAGCCGAGGCAAGCTGTTCTACCGGGTGCTGGAGCAGGCAGTCGCTGTCGGGCCGGTGCTTTAAAAATTTTTGGTCAAATGCGCGCCAGATCCGGATTTCTAAACCCGCAAGCCATTGTGGTCACCCGAGTCACGTAAATACTCATCTGGGGGATAACGGGGACTTATCGAAAGCGACCAGAATTTGTAAGTTATTGACTATTGTGGCTGCGGGGGCTGGATTTGAACCAGCGACCTTTGGGCTATGAGTTAGTAAATGCAGCAATATAAGAGAGTTAGCAGACACGGTTGGTTACCGGGTATAGCCCTTGGGAATTGACAGGAAGTTCAAGGAGCTTCTTGGATGGGTTGAATTTGGGTTGGCGAATTCTCCACTCGGAACACTTGGCAATTGGAGGAAATGATGCCCGCTCTCAAATCTGTTCCCCAGAACGGATCACCTGGGGCAGCCTTCCACTGCCGCGCGAACTCGTCCGGCGTTCTGTAGGCAAGCGAGCTGTGTGGGCGCCGCGAGTTATATTCCGTCTTCCAGGCTGATATCTTCTTCCTGGCGTCGAACAGGTTCCAGAACCAGCTTGTGTTCAGGCACTCGTCGCGCAGCTTTCCGTTGAAGCTCTCCATGCCTCCGTTCTGCGTCGGCTTGCCCGGCTGGATGTGTACAAGATCGATCTTCCACTCGATGGCCCACGCCAGGTAATGACGAGGGGTAAGTTCGGGCCCATTATCACTGCGAATCGATTGCGGCTTTCCCTGTGCTGCTATAGCCCGTTCGAGCACACGGGTAACGCGCAGCTGGGGAAGCTCGTCGCGACATCCAACGCCAGACACTGCCGGGTGAAACTGTCGATCACGCCCAGGACGCGGAATCGCTGTCCGGCGGCCGTAACATCGCTGGCAAAGTCCAGAGCCCACTCCTGGTTGGGCGCCGTCAACACCGGCCGCGGCTGAAGCGTCCGCCGCAGATGCTTGCGCCGTGTCCGCTTCACGGCAAGGCCCAACTCGCGATACACGCGCTGCCCCTTCTTGTGGTTCACTCCCATCTCCCCGTGCAGGTACAAATGCAGACGCCAATAGCCAAAGCGCGGATGCTCACGCGCCAGCTCTCGCAGTCGTTCTTGAATGTGGCTGTCGTTTCTCCGGCTTCGATACCGGCCACTCGATCGTGACACCGCCATCAGCTCGCAGACGTGGCGCTCGCTGGCCTGGAACTCCTCAAGCAAGCGCCGCACTTCCGATCGCCGCTCCACGAGCCCAAGGAGTTTTTTCGGATCACCGACTGCAGCATGTCCTTGTCGAGGCTGAGATCCGCTACAAGCTTCTTCAGGCGGGCGTTCTCATCGCGCAGGTGCTTGACTTCTTCGGCCTCGCTCACTTCCATGCCCCCGTACTTCGCCTTCCAGGCATAGATCGTGTGCTTGCTCACGCCTTGTTCCCGCGCAACATCTTCGGCCGTGCGCCCGTCTCAACCTGCTTCAGCGCACCGATAATCTGCGCCTCTGTATGCCGGCTCTTGCTCATCGTCCTTCCCCTTGCGTTCGGCCAAATCGTATTCCAAATTGGACTGATTCAGGGGGCCAGGTCACAAACTAGGGTAAAGTTGTGGCGAAGCTTATTGCTGATAAGAAACATTTGGAGCAACCGCATTGCTTCATTGTGCTACAAACATTACTAGGGTACTAGAGTCCCTTGACTTAACGCCAACTTGGAAAGCGCGGTGCATTGTGAATCTATGGAGGCCGACACGGTGGTCTAGTCTCTTTTGGGGACTACTTTTGACCGTGCTGGCATGTTCCGTAGTCCTGTGGGGCCTAGAATACAAGCTTTCTCTCTACTATCCTTCCCAGGCTGCTTCCCACCAAGTTCCAATGGCTAAGCTCCTTTCGAAGAACGAACAGTCGAGAACGCTGGGAGCTTCGCCATATACGCAAACCAGTCCAGCGATTAAAGCTCTCCTGCAGCGGTCGAATGTTTTGCCTTTTATTTTGTTCTTCGTATGTGCATTCAAAATGCCCGTCTCGGCTTTTCGGGTGGCTCTCAATCATCCGCCCCTTAAATTGCAACAGGTACCCCTAGAGAAGTTTTTTGTTCGCCCCCCTCCCATCCCCACCTCGTAATTCCTCGGATTCTTAAATTGGGCTTTCGCTCCTCTGGTGGAGCCATCGCCCTCATACCATTGCTCTTCTCGGGAATTTCCCTCTGGATAGCGTGACGATCCGCGCCGCGTTTTCAGATCAAACATCGTATTTGAGGTGCATTTTGCATATGCGAAAGCAGACCTCCTTGCTTCTCGGAGCCGGACTTACGCTTCCACTTGCCGTCTGCCTTGTTGCCTGCCATGCGAACGGCAAAAGTTCGGATGCTAAGGCCGATGAGATTCCATCGGCCAGAGTGGCAACGGCGCAACGCGGAAACCTTGCCCATACATTGAGTCTTGCCGGCCAATTCCAGCCCTACCAGGTGGTTGACGTTCACCCCAAAGTGACCGGGTTCATGGAGAAAATCAACGTGGACATCGGCGACAAGGTACACAAGGGACAGGTTCTTGCCGTCCTGGAAGTGCCGGAATTGAACGCTCAGTTGAAGGGAACCGGGTTCGAGATTGAGCGGTCCAAGGACGAGCTGCTCCGCGCCCAGCACGAGATCAAGCGGGCAGAGGCGAACCATGCAGCGCTTCACGCCGATTACCAACGCCTAATGGAAGCATCAAAGGCCCAACCAGGCCTTGTGGCGCAACAGGAACTGGATGACGCGCAGAGCAAAGACCTTTCATCGGAATCCCAGGTGGATGCAGCTAAAGCTGCCGCGGCCGGAGCACGGGAACATACTCAAGTTGCTGGCGCGGACAACGAGCGCGTGCAAGCTCTCAAGAATTACACAAAAGTGACTTCGCCTCTGGACGGCGTGGTTGTATGGCGCTACGCCGATACCGGTGCGCTGATTCAAAGCGGCACCAATTCCAATGAGCAGGACATTCCGATCGTGAGGCTTTCGCAGAGCGGTCTATTGCGCTTACGCATGCCAATTCCTGAAAACGATGTCCAGTTTGTGCATGTGGGCGATCGGATGCAAGTGCGCGTGGATGCGATTGGACGCACGTTCACCGGCAAGATTGTTCGCTTCACGCGCGATGTGAACTTCGAAACCCGAACGATGGAAACTGAGCTGGATGTGGAAAATCGAGATCTCTCCATCTCTCCAGGGATGTACGCAAATACGCAAATGCAGCTGGCGCACGCTGATAACGTAACGACGATTCCCGTTGAGGCGCTCGTTCTGAAGGGAAATCAACAAACAGTCATTGCTCTGGATTCCGAGAATCGCATTCGCACGCGCACGGTGCAGGTTGGCCTTCGCGGATCGAAGCTCGCCGAGATTAAGAGCGGCATTCAACCCGGTGATCGGGTGGTTCTGGGAGGACAGGAAAACTACGCCGAAGGCGAACAGGTAGTTCCGCTTCTCACTCAGGAGCCCGCTTCCGAGGTCGTCCATGAGTCAGGCGGCGTGATCGACTTGAAAGAAGAGTCAGAGGAGAACAACGGAGGCGCGAAGTAATGCCAAAGTTTGCACTCAAGTATCCGTTCTTTATCATCATGCTTTGCTTGGTGGTGGCGCTGGTCGGCGTTTTCAATGTGGTTCGCATGCCTGTGGATCTCTTTCCCAAGATCGATATGCCCGTGGTCGTGGTGGCCACGTTCTATAACGGAATGCCTCCGCAACAAATCGAAGCCGACATCACGAATACCTTCGAGCGGTTCTTCACACTGGCCGCGAACGTCGATCACAGCGAATCACGATCGCTCACCGGCGTGAGTCTCATCAAGATCTACTTCAAACCGGGCACCGATCCAAACGCAGCCTTGAGTAACGTAGCCAATCTCGCCATGGCAGACCTGCGGCGTTTGCCGCCCGGAACACTGCCTCCCGTCGTGCTGGGCATGGATGCCTCGACGCAACCGGTGTGTCTTGTGACTTTGAAGGGGCAGGGGCTCAATGAAACCCGGCTCAAGGACCTGGCGCAGTTCCAAGTGCGCAACCAGATCTCGAACGTGCAAGGCGCCTCGGTGCCACAACCATACGGCGGAACCTATCGTCAAATACAGATTTATGTCGACCCGCTCAAGATGGAGGCGCGCAATCTCAGCCTGAACGACGTGGTGACTTCGGTTGATAATTCCAACCTGATCTTGCCCGCGGGTGACGTTCGCATTGGATCCAAGGACTTCAATATCTACGCCAACAGCCAGTTCCCCGATGCGAACTCGATGAATCGGATGCCGCTCAAATCGGTGGGCAATTCATCCGTTCTAGTGGGCGACATTGGCAAGGCAGTCGATGCAGGCGCCCTGCAATACAATATCGTTCGCATCGATGGGCAGCGCTCGGTCTACGTACCCGTTTTTAAACAGGGCGGCGACAGCAACACGATCACGATTGTTGACGGAATGAAGGCTGCAATCAAGCACCTTGTCGACATTCCTGCATCGCTCAAAACTTCCGTCGTGTTTGACCAGTCCGTCTTCGTCAAGCTGGCAATCGGAAACGTCACGCGCGAAGCCGCCATTGGGCTCGTCCTGACTGGGATGATGATTCTCATCTTCCTCGGCAGCCCCCGCGCCACGGTCGCCGTCTTGTTGTCGGTTCCTCTTTCCATGGTGGTCTGCCTCATGATCTCCAATTACATGGGAGGCTCCATCAACACGATGATTCTTGGTGGCCTGGCGTTGGTCTTCTCCAGGCTTATCGATAACGGAGTCATTGTTCTCGAAAACATCTTCCGTCACATGGAAATGGGAGAATCCCCGGCCGCCGCGGCAGACAACGGTGGCACCGAGGTCTCAATGGCTGTGCTGGCGGCCACCGTCACCACCTCCATCGTCTTCTTTCCGGTCACATTTTTCAGTGGCGTCAGCAAATATATTTTCACACCCTTGGCGCTTGGCGTCGTGCTGTCGATTTTCGCCTCGTATTTCTTCGCCATGACCGTTGTGCCGCTCTACTGCGCCAAGTTCATTCGCCTCAAAGATGAAGAAGGACATGGCGGCAAAGCAAGGATTAGCATCTTTACGCGCTTCGAAATTACATTCAATGAAAAGTTTCAGAAAGTGTTGAATTGGTATGAGGCTTTAGCCATCAGAGCCATGCGGCGTCCCGGCTTTACCGCGGCTGCAATTCTTGGTGGCGTGGTGCTCGTGCTCGCCTGTACCAGCCCCTTCCTGGGACGCGCGTACTTCCCCCGCACCGACCCCGGACAATTCGTAGTCGACGTGCGCATGCCCAGTGGCACGCGGCTTGAAGTGAGTAACGAATATATTGCGAAGGTAGAAACTATCATTCGCAGCGTGGTCCGCCCTCGGGATCTTGACATGATCGTCTCCAACATCGGCGTCTATCCAGATCTCTCTGCTATTTACACTACGAATGCTTCCATGGACACGGCGTTTGTTCAGACCAGCCTCAAGGAAGACCACAGTATCGGGAGTTATGAGTATATCCGCCGAGTGCAGGAGGAACTATCTCGGCAGATGCCGGAACTCTCGACCTATTTTCAGGCCGGTGGCCTCGTAGACTCGGTCATTAACCAGGGCCTTCCGGCTCCCATCGACATTCAGGTCAGCTCGAACAACATGGAGGGCGCCTATGCACTGGCCAGTACTATGGCGCAAAAGATTAAGAACATACCCAATGTGAACGGTGTTTACATCCCGCAGAGCCTTGACTTTCCCGGCATTGCCCTGAACATCGATCGAGAAAAGGCCAGCCTCATCGGCCTTACCACTAAAGACGTGGTGGACAACGTCATTACCGCCATGACCTCAGACGGCATGGTCGCCCCTAGTTATTGGATCGACCCCAAGAGCGGCAACAACTATCTTGTTGCCGTTCAATACGCGAATAGCTATCTAAGCAATATGTCGATGCAGGACTTTGAGAGCATACCCTTGCGCGGGGTTCGGCCAGCCGGTTTTGACCAAATGCGAGATGGTCACGGGGCGTCTTACCAGTCGCGCGAGCTGGCGACTGGCGACCACATTGCCGGGTATACACCGCTCGGATCGGTGGCAAATATCAAACTGATCAACACCCCTACAGAAGTGGATCATTATCAGATCCGTCGGGTGATCGACATCTACGTTTCCACCAAAACTGAAGCGCTGCAAAAGGTGGGCGGCGAGATCGACAAGCTGGTGGCCAATACCAGCACCGATCGCAACACGGTGTTGCATGTGCGCGGCGCCGTCGTCAGTATGAATCGCTCGTTCCTCGAGTTTGGAACGGGGCTCATTATTGCAGTGCTCTTGGTCTACCTCATCCTGATGGCTCAATTCGCTTCATTCATCGATCCGTTCATCATCCTCATGGCCATACCGCCAGGACTTGCGGGTGTTGCGCTCATCCTGCTGGTTACAGGCAGCACGCTGAACATCATGTCGTTGATGGGCGTGATCATGATGACTGGCGTTGTCGTTTCAAACAGCATTCTGATCGTCGAATTCGCAGGCACGCTGCATCGTCAGGGATTGTCGTTTCTGGAATCGATTGTGCAATCTTGCAAGATTCGCCTTCGCCCAATCCTGATGACCTCCCTGGCCACATTGTTAGGAATGATCCCGATGGCCCTTGGGATGGAGGCAGGCAGCGAGCAATATGCTCCTCTGGCGCGGGCGGTCATCGGAGGGCTCGCCGTCTCCGTGGTCGTAACGGTGATTCTTGTTCCGGCAGTCTATCTCATCGTCCATGGGCGCGAAGAAAAGGTCTCCGCAATTGCGGAAGGGGCATGACACTTATGATGCGATGTGCAATTCCGCGGGCCTGTCGTGTGGCCATCCTCGCTGTCGCAGTTGTAACTTCTGCCAGTGTCGTCGGCCAGACGCAAGGCGCCAAACAGCCACTCCCGGATGCGCCGCAAGCGCGTCTCGATCTTCTTGCGCAGCAGACTTCCGTGCCTATGCCCCAGCCAGCAGGTCAGGCGCCTCTCACCACGTCCGATAGCGCCGCTCTTGGCGAGCATCCGCACCTCACACTGCCGGATGCCGAGAAGCTGGCCATCAAGAACAATCCGCGAGTGAGCGTCGCGCGCCTTCTTGCAATGGCTCAGCACCAGGTCGTCCGTGAAACACGATCCGCCGAATTACCAACGGCCAACGCCGCCATTACGGCGGTGCAGGCAGAGGACGCTTCACGGATCTCTGCCGGGACAGTGACGGCGTCTCGTTTGTTTACACACGCTGGAGCGGGGGGAGGATTCACGCAACTGATTACGGACTTTGGCAAGACCAACAATCTGGTAAAGGCTTCCAAGCTTCAGGAGAAGGCGCAAAATGCGAACGCACTAGCCACCACGGAAGACATTGTCATTGCCACCGATCAGGCATTCTTTGATGCCCTTCAAGCGCAGGCGCTCCTGAAGGTCGCAACACAGAATACGTACACTCGACAGACCACGCAGTCCCAGATCAGCTCGTATACGCAGAACAAGCTGAAGTCGACGCTCGATCTGAGTTTTGCGGATGTCAACTTATCGCAGGCAAGGCTGCTCGAACTGAATGCAAGAAGCAATGCGGACTCCACCATGGCAGCATTGGACGCGGTGCTCGGTCTCGATAGGGAGGTAACCTACGATTTGGTCGAAGACACTAGCCCGTTGACGGCACCTCCTGCGGATGCAGGCCAACTCATTCAGCTTGCCCTCCAGCAGAGACCGGACCTCCAGGCGCTGACTTTGAGTCAACAAGCAGCGGTCAAGTTTAGCCATGCGGAGCGAGATCAGAAACTCCCGAGCATCACTGCAGCTGGAACTGTTGGGAGCGTCCCGATAAGGCCTGCACAATACTACGTCCAGAATTGGTGGGGTGGAATCGGAGTCAGCCTGAACATTCCGATCTTCAACGGTTTCTTATACTCCGCCCAGGCAAAGGAGGCGTCGATCCACGCCGAGGCCGACTCGGAGAAGGCTCGCGAACTGAAGGATCGTATTGTCAGAGATGTTCGAACTGCATGGCTGGCGGCGAATACCGTCTATCAGAGTGTTGCTGTCAATCAAGAGTTATTGAAGCAGGCAGACCTTGCTCTCTCTCTTGCACAGACGCGCTACAAGCTCGGATTGAGCTCAATCGTCGAGTTGAGTCAGGCGCAATATCAGCAGACTGACGCCGCCATCGGCTACACAAATGCTCAATATCAGTACCGCCTTGCGCTTGCAACCATCTCCTATCAGATTGGAATGACCCCATGATAGAAAACTTCAAGCTGAAGGTGTTCCGCGTCGTCGCGGAGTTGCTGAATTATCGCCGGGCCGCAGAGGAGCTTCATTTGACTCAGCCCGCGGTGACTTCGCAGATACGATCTCTGGAAGAAGGCCTCGGCATTGCCTTGTTCGATCGAATCGGCCGTGAAACGAGTCTCACCCCGGCCGGTGTAACGCTGTTGCAGTATGTTCGACAAATTGAAGCGATTGCCAACGACGCGATCGCGGCGCTTGTCCCCTTTGGTGGACAGGAAGGAGCCGAACTCAGCATAGGAGCCTCCCATACAATAGCGGTTTACCTTTTGCCGAAACTCCTTGCCCAGCTTTTGCCTCAATGGCCGAGGCTAAGGGTCCACCTTATAGGCGGAAGCACGAACGAAGTCCTGCAAGCGTTGACGTCTCACCAAATTGCGATCGGACTCATTGAAGCGCCAGCACATCGGCCGGATCTGAAGATCGAGGCGTTTGGGGAGGACGAATTGGTGCTCATTGTGAGACCAGATCATCGCTGGGGATCCAAAGAATCTGTAAGGGCCGCAGAATTGGTTCAGGAGCCGATCCTGCTTCGAGAGGTCGGGTCGGGCATGCGCCAATTTGTAGAGGAATATCTCGAACGAAATGGCATCCTGAGACAGCAATTGCGCACGGTTGTGGATCTGAATTCAACCGAAGGCATCATCGCTGCAGTTGAGGCAGGCCTCGGCGTAGGATTCGTACCCTACATGTCAATTGAGAAGCCGTTGGCGCTGGGAAATGTGAGAACGATTCAAATTGAAAATGGACCGATTCAGCGCCAACTGAGCATAGTGCTTCTCAATGGTCCAGATCCGCGGGGGCCTGGGGGGCAATTGGTGGATCTAGTCCGCGCCTATAAGGGAGGAACCTTGCATGCCCCATCAATGGTTGCCAATCGTCAAGATCTTATTAGCGTGGTTGGAATGGCGAACACGAAGACGCGGAACGCAAAGAGGAGGCTTGCAGAATGAACATCCTCTCCTTCTCGTTCGCAATTTGTCTTACATCAGTCATCGCCGGATTCCTCGGAGCATTGACGGGGCTGGGCGGCGGAGTAGTTATTGTTCCTGTGCTGTGTCTTCTTTTCAAAGTTGATCTGCACTACGCAATTGGTGCTTCGTTGGTCTCAGTGATTGCTACTTCCTCCGGAGCCGCTGCAGCATATGTTCGCGATGGGTACTCGAATGTCCGTATTGGGATGTTTCTTGAGGTAGCTACCACACTAGGAGCGCTCCTTGGCGCGTATATGGTTGCGAAGGTCTCTGCTGATTGGATAGGGATCCTCTTCGGAGTGGTGCTACTCTATTCTGCCTTTGCATCTTTGCATCATGTGGCTCCAGCCCCCAAGAGGATCGACACGAACACTCTGGCAGTCCGATTGAAGCTCAGAGGATATTACCCTTCGCAGGGATCAAAAGAAGACTACGTCGCTGACCATGTGCCCGCCGGCTTCGGCGTCATGTTCGTCGCGGGTGCGCTTTCGGGACTCTTGGGTATCGGTTCTGGGGCGGTCAAGGTCCTCGCTATGGACCAGGTTATGAACTTGCCGTTCAAAGTTTCAACCACAACGAGCAACTTCATGATCGGCGTAACGGCGACCGCAAGTGCGGGAGTTTACTTGAGTCGCGGATACATCCTTCCAGAGCTGGCGATGCCCGTGATGCTTGGTGTGCTGGCCGGTTCGCTCGCGGGATCCCGCGTGCTCGTTGGCGCAGAGGTAAAGACATTGCGATGGGTATTCGCGATCGTCATCGCTGCGCTCGGAGTTGAAATGATGTTCAACGGCCTGACTGCGAGGTTATAGGAGATGTCCGGAGCAGATCAACGTCTTGAAATCGCGATGGGAAAAATACTGCGAATTGGCGTAACGGTCGCAGCTCTTGTCGTCCTCGCTGGAGGAATTCTATACATTCTCCAGGCGAGTGGACCCGTTCCCGACTATAGCCACTTCGATGGTGCACCTATCGCTGACAAACACTTTGGCTCAATCTTCGCCGGAGCGCTCCGCTTCCAAAGCAACAGCCTGATCGAGTGTGGGATCCTTCTGTTGATTGCAACACCCATCGTACGGGTACTGGTCGGCGTGGTCGGATCCTCCCTTCTGAAGGACTGGCTGTACACCACAGTGAGCGCAATTGTATTGACGGTTTTGTTCTTAAGTTTCTTCACGAGGAGATAGTTGACATGTCGGTTAATGGCGAGAAGCCCGATCTGCAGACAAACGCTGTGGTATACGGGACCGATTTCTCTCTCGGCGCACAAAATGCCGGTCTGTACGCCTCACTTCTCGCAGGATATTGTTCGGCGGAGCTGATTGTTGCGCACGCCTTCACGCTCTCACAAGCGGCCTTGGAAGTGGAAATCGACCAGAAAGTGATCAGCCAACAAAGGAAGGACCTGAAGGCACTTTTGGCAAACAAGGCCGTGCAGTTGGCCAGCCGATCGATCGAAGCGATTCCGGTTTTGCTGGAAGGCGATCCGAAAGACACTATCCCGGAATTGGCCGACAAGCATCAACCCGCGATCGTAGTATTGGGAACGCATGGCGGAGGTCGATTCGAGCGAGGGATTATCGGGTCTACCGCAGAGAAGATCCTACGCTCAACACGGTGGCCGTCCCTAACAATCGGCCCCAACGTCAAAACTGCTTCTTCGCAAACTCTTCCGTTCGAGAGGATTTTGTTTGCCACCGACTTCTCAGAAGCCGCAGCGAATGCTGCCGTTTATGCGGTCACCCTTGCCAAGGCATTCGGGGCGAACCTTCACGTACTCAATGTGATTCAAGGAGGCGCTGTCGGGCACCCTGACCGATTGTCGGATCTCCAGAAAGGCTTCTACGCAATTCTCGAAAGGCTTCCTCCGGAGCATGTCAAGGAGTTGAGCGATCCGAGGGCGTTCGTGGAAGTGGGTAGGGCGCACGAGCGAATCATTGAACATATCAAGGAGCGATCCATTGACCTGCTTGTGCTTGGTGTACGGATGAACTCCCATCTGGGCTTGGAGACGAGGACGTCTCAGGCTTTTCAAATCATCGTCGATGCCGAATGTCCAGTTCTCACCATTCGCCATTGAGCATCCTCTTACGGACAGGGCTCAGAATGAAGAAAGACGGCAACGGCTCGATGACAGCCTGTATTTGACCGTGGCTTCGCTGTTGGTAGCTGCGTCTGGCGGTGTAGCACTAGTGGTTTATGGAGAATCGCTGTTGTTGGATATTCAGAGTACGAGCGAACAGAATGCTCCAAGATTGGCTGATTGGCAGGTTCACGCGGGGGCGGCTTGCATGGGTGCGGCGGCATTCGTAGTCATTTTGCTTCTTCTTGAGATTCTAGGGCGACAATCGAGGAAGTCGGCCTAGAAATCCAGTTAGCCATGGCTGCCGTTGGTCGGCATAACCGCTCTGGCATCCATGATTCATATTCCTGTATCTGTGGTCATCGTCATGGGTACCCTGGATGCTCTGTGGGCCTACCGTCGAACCAGAGGAGCGAGAGAAATGCCCGATACCAAGGAAAGGGGCAGAAGCTCAGCAAAGTAAATGCTTGGTCAGTACCCGCGGATCCTTTCTCTAGTTCTGACGCTTGGGTCGATTCGCACGGGAATACTTATCGGCGATTAGATGGTTGCCAAGGCTTCTATCTGCTTCGAGTTATCATCGATCAAAACAATTGCGGTTCTACGTGTCGGCTTACCACTTATACTGGGTTATCTGCGATGACGATTCACGCATCTAAAACGCACCTAGTTCTCGGCGATACGCAAAGTACTATAGGCCACAAGGAGTCAGCTGTGACAAGAAATCAGATCGTTAAGTGTAGTGTTGCCGCTTCGCTATTGATCGTACTGGGTGTTGGGACCAGCAATGCCAGTTCAACGGATACGCTGCCCCCGTCAACTGCGATCCCGGTACAATTTACCCGCTCTATCGATGCGCGGAGGGCAAAGCAAGGCGATTTGATTACTGCCAGAACGATGCAGGAGATTACGCTGCCTGACGGACAGATCTTGCCGAAGAACTCGGCGCTGGTGGGCCATGTGGTGGAAGCGCGCTCCTATGTGTTGGATCCCACGCCTTTTGCGGTCCAGAATTCATCTTCGCTCTCTGTGCATTTCGACAGCATTACTGCCCGTGGCGTCACCGTTCCTCTCGCACTGTCCTTAAGAGCCTTGGCAGACAGTCGATCCTCCGAGGAAGCTGAATCGCCTCAGGACTTGCACGATACGGGGATAGCGCCAACCATGATTCAGATAGGTGGAGATTCCTATTCGCCGGTCGGCACGATAGTCACGTCGCAAGAGGGAGATATCGTCGGGTATAACCGGAAAGCGGGGGTCTTCGCGAGGCTGCTTACCGGCGAATATTCCCGCTTCAACTCGTCCTATTCCTGCGCACCGACAAAGGGCGAGCAATCGGTGGCGATTTTCTCCGCTGGTGCTTGCGGCATTTACGGATTCGGAGGCAAGGCTTACATCCAGGAGAATGGCAAGGGTGATGGCGGAACGTTTCGGTTGGAAGCGATCGGTTACAACATTGAATTGAGCTCTGGAAGCACGGCCTTGCTCCAAGTCCTGGCGCCGGATTCCAAGATTACACAGAGCGCTCTGCCCAGCAAATAGAAGGGGGCAGTGTTCATGCTTTGTTCGCAACAAAGATGGACGAAGGCAAATTGGAGAATATGCCGGGACCTTCGTGAATTCAAGGTTCCGGCTGTTGTGTCTATGGAAGATAGCAGCGGAAGAATATACCAAAGATGATGAAGCCATGTCCAAAGCTGTAGCAGCATCGGGAACAAAGGCCGTCGCAGCTGAACTCCGTATCCGTTTTCGAATGCACGTAGCCGCGGGAAGCATGGTCCAGGTTCGTGGATGGATCGATAGCCACAACAAGCGCTTGACGAAAACCCAAGCCGTGCTGACTTCAGCCGACGGTAGCGAACTCGCTCATGCGTGGGCAATCATCCAATCGTAAAATGGGCAGTTGCTGAGGCCACAAATACCACCGTACCATTAAACGTCTAACCAGACCGATGCTCGGCTTCAATGATTTTCGCTGCGCCCGCATACTTCTCTCCGGCTTTGAACTGATGCACATGATCTGCAAAAGGTAAATGAAGAGCGGCGGCAGGGGCCAATCCCCAGCGCAGCTTTTCTACTCCTTGGCAGCATAAGCAACTGGACCATATCCGCATTTGAGCGTTCACACATCCTTATCGCGACAGAACGAGAAATCCGCCACCTCCCGTTTTCTTAGCGATTCTCCACCTTGGTTCCGAAATCCCTCGATTTATGGGCAACGCGACAGCGGGAAAAGACTATCTCCGACTTGAGGCGCGTACCACCAGCCTCGGCAGCAGAAGTTCGACGCGCGGCTGCATAGGGCTCTTTCGTCGTGTTATCTGTAAAGCCAGTTCGGCAGCCTGTTTGCCGATGCTTTCACTGCCTTGATCCACCGAGGAAAGCGGCACACGCAGGAAATCCGAGAAGGGAAGATTGCCGCAACCAACCACGGCGACGTCTTCCGGAATGCGCAGGCCGGCGTCGAGAATCGCGCGCATTGCGCCCATGGCCGAGGGGTCGTTGAAGCAGAAGATGCCATCCGGGCGCGTCTCGACGGCCAGCAATCGCTTCGCGGCATTGTAGCCGGCGTCCTCACCGCGGTGATCTCCCGAGGCGCCAAGCGTGACGATGTGCCCGGGCAGTGGCGTCAGGTTATAGGAGGCGAGCGTGCGACGGTAGCCCTCCAGGCGCCCCAGCGCGGTGCTCACCTCGGGGCCGCGGATGTGCGCAACAAAACGGCAGCCCTGTTCGATCAGATGCTCGGTGGCCAACGCGCCGACGGCCTCATCGTCCACGCCAATGTAATTCGCCTCCAGGCCGGACAGGCGACGGTCCAGCAGGATGTAAGGCACCTTCTGTTCTTCAATCTGGCGGAAGCTCTGCGGGCTCCACTGCGCTGAGGCCACCAAAATGACGTCAACGCGCCGGGCCAGCATCTGGCGAATCTCCTGGACCTCCAGTTCCGGCTCCTCGTCCGAGGAGGCAATCAGCAAGCTGTAACCGCTCTTCCGGATCTCCGTCGCAATAGCGTTAGCGATTACGGCGAAGAAGGGGTGCAGCAGGTCGGGCACAACCAGCCCCAGCGTCATGGTTCTTCCGGTCACCAGCGAGCGCGCGGCCAAGTTCGGCTGGTAATTCAACTCCTGCATGCGCTGCAGAACGCGCTGCCGGGTATTGTCTGCGATATCGGGATGATTGCGTAGGACCTTTGACACTGTGACCACGGAGAGTCCCAGATCCTGCGCGATGTCTTTCAAGCGCGTAGCCATTCAACGAGTGTACCGCTAAGCTCTCGTTGCTGAATCACGGAAAACGGGAATAAATACTTCTTGACGGTGAAAGCGAGTCGGCATAGAATTATTGCCGTTACAGTTACCGCTACCTATTGCGATCTTGGACTTGGGAGACGCTCTTCATGCATTCACCCACCGCTTTAGACCACTCGCGCGAGCGGGCCATCGATCCCGCAGAAATCCCCTTCCACACGCTCGCCACCGGTGCCCGGCTACCGGCCATCGGCCTGGGCACCTTCGGATCTGACCATGTGAAGCCGGCGCAGGTGGCAGAGGCGGTCAAGGGTGCGGCGCGCATTGGCTACCGGCACTTCGACTGCGCCTCGGTCTACGGGAACGAAGCCGAGGTGGGGGCGGCTCTGCAAGAGGTGATACTCTCCGGTATCAATCGCGAAGAACTGTGGATCACTTCAAAGCTGTGGAACGACAAGCACGGCGAGGCGGATGTAATTCCGTCGTGCAAAAAATCGCTCAGGGATCTGCGGATCGAATACCTTGACTTGTTTCTTGTGCATTGGCCGTTCCCCAACTTTCATCGGCCGGGTTGTGACGTCAACTCGCGCTCGGCTGACGCCAGACCCTACATCCACGAGAATTTCATGAAGACTTGGCGGAAGATGGAAGACCTGGCGGAGCAGGGTCTGGTGCGGCAGATCGGCACTTCGAATATGACGGTGCCGAAGCTGAAACTGCTGCTCGCGGATGCGCGCATCCGCGAGCAGCAGTTTCAGC